>Ga0194053_10000827_pt1 | contig 21556 bp, 23 predicted proteins | sample SepL228m_MetaG_FD_161684 | JGI IMG/M metagenome (GOLD analysis project Ga0194053, IMG submission 161684) | Anoxic zone freshwater microbial communities from boreal shield lake in IISD Experimental Lakes Area, Ontario, Canada - Sep2016-L227-8m | ecosystem: Environmental > Aquatic > Freshwater >... | reverse complement strand
CGCACTCATAAAATTGAAGAAGGGCACAATTCTAATTGATGCCACCAGCATGAATAAGGCAACGTCCTCTGCGCCATTAATCCAGAACACAACCTGCTCATTCTCACTTACCGCCACCACAGTTCCATGGCCAATCATTAAAGGGACTGGTGCCTACAAGTCAGTCAAAGGCACTCTCTCGGTTACATTGCAGCTTGGCGGGATTACACCGCTTTACTCGGCTGGGCCAAACAAGGGGAAGTGCGACTTCTCTAATAAGTTCCCGCCAGTCGCAAGTTATTTCAATGTGCTGGCAACCGGAACCATCACTTACTAGCAAAGTAATTTCCGCTTAAGGGTTAACGACTGCTTTCGTTTCCACAAAAGTGGTGACTGATTTAGAACTTACTTTCTTGAAGCCAGCCGGGCAAACGCTAGAAATAACTGTTTTTTTGCTCTTTCCCTTTTGACAGATAAGTTGCGTAGCCTTTACAGCTTTATACAAAGTCGTGTAACTAGGCGATGGAGATGCAGCCGGCTCTGCAGAAGCGCTTACTTTCGGTGCTGCGCTGGGTTGTGTTAAAGGTTGTTGTGGCCCATTCATTCCTGGCATGGATCCCATTCCTGGCATGGATCCCATACCACCGGGCTGTTGAGGACCATTCATTCCTGGCATTGCGCCCATGCCACCAGGTTGCTGTCCGCCAGGTTGCTGTCCGCCAGGTTGTGGTCCTGAAGATTTAGTAACTGCAGGGGTCCCAGTCAGACAATTGATTGTGGAGCGATTGCTTTTCTCTTCAGTCAAAACATAATGGTAAACACCAGTGGGAAATTCGGGAGTTGGGCTCGTAATTCCATTGCACGAATCTAATTGTGATGAGGGAATTACTTTTCCACTCATGTCGTTATCTCCATAAATTAGGAAGCCGTCAAAGGCAATTCCTAAGATGTGCGAAGGTCCATCAGACTTATCAATAACTGAAGTTACACATGGCGGCATGCCGTGATAGTGGTACATGCCTCCCATTCCAGGGTGGCCATTGCACTGATCGAGAAAGCCCCATTTAACGCCGTCAGAATCGGTCAGATAAACATTTCCCGTTACGGCTACGGTTTTCCCATCACCTTCGTAAGGGTTAAAGACAACTGCGCCATTTACCAATATCCCAATTGGCCCTAACGAAGTTGAAGTTACTGACGCAGCTTTTGCAGGGTTCAGAGGCAACGTGAAGTTCAATTTTTGTGCCGACACTAAATTACCAACCAAATCAAGGGTTACATCATTTGCGCTAGTTGGAACAACTATGCCCGCATTTGGCTTTGCATATTTTGCTGCAGTCCAGTTGGGGATTCCATCAGATGCAACAGAGACGCTGTCTCCCGAGAAAGTTATTTTTGTATTGCTAAACCAAGCTGCTTGAGCAATTGCCGTCTGTTGCGCAGACGCAGCATTGCTTGGTTGCGCCATTGAAATAGAGAGAACAAATGGCAACGCAGGCGCCAACAAAAGTGCAAGAAGTTTCGTTCCTCGAGAATGTGTGCGCGCTTGAGCATCTGGATTTGTCATTGATCTCCCCGTATGGCTAATCCCTAGGTTGTGAAGTTTAGGGGACTCACCACATCTCTGACCATCCAACTGCCTTTAGGCCGCATAATTATTGGCCAGAACTCTTCCATTTCTGCATTGCTTTTGTTTGAATCGCATCCTCGACGAAAGGAATATCTATGGGTAAGCGTGTGTTCGCGAATTACTATTTTCGGACAAAGTATGGACAAAATGCAAAAGCAACGGCCTACATTGAAGAGCTGAAAGCTGAAGCCCTCAAATTGGGAATTACAGATGTACGAGTGGGATTGGTTGAGATTGGTAATTACTCGCCATCAACTTCTTTCTCCCTTACATTTGAAAGCGCAGATGCCTTTGGTCGCCAATGGGGCGGCGGTTCAGAGTATGAATCAAAGAGTGCAGGATGGACGGCGCTTTGGAAGAAGATCAACGAGGAATCGACGCAAGTTTTTGAGCGAATCGGATCTGACTTAATTTACGAAAAGTAAGAAATTCACAAGTGCGACCATTTCAAAACCAAGCAAAACCAAGCAACTAAGGAGAGAAAATGCCACAAGTATGGGAAGTTTGGAAACTCGATGCGTATGAAAAAACTACCGACGCAGATGCACGCGCCAGACTTAAGGAATTTGTTAAGGATCTACGAGCAGCATCAGGTGCCGAAGTGAAAGTTATGTCTGGTTGGTATGGAGAAGACAACGCTTATGTCATTTTGGTCCAGCATGAAAGCCATGAAGCATTTGGCAAAGCGGCCGCAAAAGTCTTTGCCGATAAGAATTGGGAAGCTCAAACTGCCGAACGCCAAAAGAATCCAAAGATCATGTTCAAGAGTGGCGGAACTTGGGTTCAAGAGGATATTTAAGTCGCTGATTTAATACAAAAAGCCCTTCAAGAATCTTGAGGGGCTTTTACTTTGGTGGGTTGCGAGGGACTTGGCCCCTGTAACCCGGGTAATTCCCCGATTTTTATGTGATCGGGTCATAAAAGGCAATTTAGCATGCAATGTCGATTTTGGTGGCCCTTGCTATTAAATAAATTAGGGTCACAATTATGAAATGAAGCGATCTCATCTCACCTGCATTGTGCTCGCTTCTCTAACGCTTTCTTTCTTTGGGCCTACAGCGAACGCGAACATGAAAGCAGGAGGGGCTTGCATGAAGCTAGGCGAAACTGCCGTCGACCCATCTGGGTTCAAATATAAGTGCATTAAATCTGGAAAGAAACTTGTATGGAGCAAAGGCATCAAGAATGTTGTGAAAGTTGAGCCAACAAAAACAAACAGCACCGCGCAAAGTTCAACGCCAATGGGAGCATTCATCGTAGCTAATCCTGTGGATTTGCAGCATGTGGTGAGATTAAGCAAGTTCCGAAGTTGTGTTGGTCATGACTATTCACCCGGCATAATGGAAAAGTCTGCTGCCGAAGGTTCTACTCTTGAGAACAAACGATCGATGAAACACTACATAATTATTGATGTTGCATCTACACCATCTAGAACTGTTAAGGGCTATGCGCCATTTGATGGCGTAATCTCATATGACACAGTTGGTGCGAGTATGGGAATTGGTGTGAGTATCACTTCACCGGAAGGTTGGGTATTTGAGTTTATGCACGTTGAACCTCTTGCTGCTAACGGTAAAAAGGTTAAGGCTGGCGACGTAATTGTCGCTGCACCTGCAGATAATGCAGCGGCAGCGGGAGCAAGTAAAAACACTGGTACAACTACAACTGGGATTAATGAGACAAATGTTTTTGATATTGCACTGTTTTCCATTTCAGCTAAACCTCCACTCTTTGAATCCTTTATCGATCACTTGGCGCCAAAAGTTGCCGCGCTCTGGGCAGCTAAGGGATTTACATTCCAGACGTCGATCTTAAGTAAAGCCACTAGGGATGCTGCGCCATGCATAACCGATGGTTCTTGGAATGGGAACTTTGTTGGCCTTGCACCAGAAAGCGATTACATAAACGCAGTTGGGTATACACCTGCTCAATCTTCTTCAAGTAGCAGTGGTCAAGATGTGGCTAAAAAGACGGATTCTGGAACACAGCAAAGTGGTAGCAGTTCTAGCTCTAATGGCATGTTTTCCCAGTTGGGCGAAACCTGCGACTTAACAAAGGGGACATCAAGCAAGAGCTCTGATGGCACACAACTGGTTTGCATGGTCAGTAGCGATGGTAGAACGACTTGGCAGGTTAAGAAGTAGTTGATTAGCCCACTAAAAAGTTGCCTACCCGTAACCCACTGATACAACCTCGAAGATTTACAAACACTAAAAATGTTGTCACGTACGCACAATTCGGAGTGGGTTGTGAGGGACTCGAACCCCCGACCCGGTGATTAAGAGTCGTACATTATTTAATTCTGAGCGTGTTTGGTTGTGCCTCTATTAGTGGATTAAGCGTGGGGAACAGTAGGGAATAACTAGGGGTGTTAGGCAAGTGTTAGGGAGATTAAGGCTGTTGGTCTGATTGTGGGTTATACAAATCACCGCAACTGATAGTAGGGGGGTTAAGTATTTAACTATTTCAGAATCGAACCAATCAGTAATTGCAACCGATGGTACCCCGCAATTAAATGAGCAATCTATTTTCTTCTGGATATATCCATTAGATTCAAATAGTGATGGCATATCAGATGGTGGAGTTATTTATAATGAGTGTGGTTCAGGTTGTGGTTGGCATGATCCGCAAATTGAAATGGTAAATGGCAAAGTTAGATTTAACCGATGGTCCAATCCGGTCGGATACACAATTTCACCAAACCCATATGAATCATCAGCAATTACACCAAATCAATGGCACCTAATTGGCTTTACTGGAACTCTCACCCAAATTACTGGTTATGTTGATGGAACCGCGCTTAGTCCGGCAACTCAAGCATGGTTGCGAAACGGTGGACTTGTTACCCATAAAATTGGTGGATCAGATTCAGTAACAAACTTAGGTGATGGCACAAATGGAGATTTTAGATTTAACTCCTTTTATTTATTTCGCAAAGCATTAAGTAGTGCTGAGGTAACTGCTTTATATAACTACACCAAAAATTGTAAGAGATAAGGGTTCAAAGTTTTTGAATCAACACTACGCTTGTCGTCTTTAAAAATTAGAGGTATAGGCTGCGTAACTAAAAGCAAAAATAGGAATTAAGTGAATAGGTTGAAAATTGCTGTTAAAGGCGTGAACCATTAAATAAGAAACTAACCAGCCAAATCCTGCGCCAATGATTGCCTTTAGGTAGCCTTCCATTATTGAAGTTTATCTGGAAGATTTCTCATTAGCTGTAACGAGCCTTCATATATTTCAGGGCGTGTGCGGCAAGATCATCTGAATCCTCCCAAAGATTGCGCCAGATACAGAGTGCGTTTGAAAGTTCAGGATCAACAACAACTGAAGAGAATGATTCAAAGGTAATAGGACCTTTGTAATTTATTTTCTTTAGTGCGCCAAAGAATGTATCAAAATCAACATTTCCAGAGCCAAGATAGCCGCGGTGACTTTCACCAATATGAACATAACCAAGCGCGTCCCCAGCCTCTAGTACAGCAGCTGACATTCCATCCTCTTCAATATTCATATGGTAGGTATCAAGGTGCAGATATGCATTTGGGCGGTTTACTGCTTCAAGAAACTTAAGCCCCTCTTTGCCGGTGTTGATAATATTTGTTTCATATCGGTTTACAACTTCAAGGTTTATGTTAACTCCTTTATCTGCAGCGTAATCAGAAAGTCTTTGCACAGCAGAGATTGAGTTAGCCCGATTTTCAGCTGAGGCAGGTCCTGGATACTTACCTAAACTGCAGTAGATAACGCCACAAAGTTCAGTAGCACCTAGGCCATGAAGTTTATCGACAGCTTTTCTTAGGAGTTCATCTCCTTTTTTCACAATTGAAGGATTTGTACTTGTTACATCAGTGGTAGGAGAAAGACCAAGAGAGGCGGTAGCAAATAAATCATATTCGGCTAAAACATCCTTTGTCATTGCAACATCAATGGAGTCTGGATCAATCATCAACATTTCGATGTAGTCATAGCCAGCACGGTTAGCACTTGATGCAGCATTACGTGCACTTGCTTCAGACCAATCCCCAGCCCAAACAAGTGCGTGACCGCCAAATGATAATGGTTTGTTGTTAGGCATCTTCTACTCCTTTAGTTATTTCTCCAGTGAAAACATTGGTAATCGTAGGCCTTCTAATTGGTAGGCGCTAGCCCTATACTGATATTTATGAAGGCAGTGCTACTAACTGAAGTTGGTAAGTTGGAATTAAAAGATATCCCAACGCCTACGCCGGGCAAAGATGAGTTAGTAATAAAGATGCTTGTCTGCGGAATATGTGGAACTGATCGCCACATCCTTAAAGGTGAGCATCCGGCAAAGATGCCCTTGGTATTAGGACATGAATTTGGTGGTGAAGTTACCGCCGTCGGAGCTGGCGTTGATTTTAAAATCGGAGATTTAGTATCGGTTGACCCAAATATTGTCTGTGGAAAGTGTGAACATTGCACAGGTGTTCGCTCCTCTTATTGTCAGAATTTAGTTGCCCTTGGCGTAGATATCAACGGTGGATTTGCCGAATATGTACTCCTTCCAAAAAGTCAGGCTTACTTAGTTCCAAAAACTATTAATCCACTTCATTTAGGACTAGTAGAACCGCTTGCTTGCTGCATTCATGGAATGGATTTAGCACAAATGAAAGGCGGGGAGAGAGTTGCAGTATTAGGTGGCGGATCAATGGGTATGTTAATTATTCAACTTGCAAAGCTTGCCGGCGCATCTGAAATTGTTCTGATTACTAGACAGAGGGCAAAACGTGAGGTGGGAATGCTATTAGGAGCAACTCGCACAATAGATCCCACTAGTGAAGATGTAACAGCGGTTCTTAAAGATATGGATATTTCTTTTGAAGTGGCTGGGGTTAGTGAAACCTTTAATCAAGCGTGTGCAATTACTCGCAAAGGGGGAACGGTCATAGTACTTGGGGTTGCACCAAACCATGAAAAAGTTGCATTTAGTGTTTATGACTTAGTAATTCGTGCAGTTCGAATCATCGGTTCCTTTATAAATCCATTTACCCAAGCCAGGGCCGCTGAACTTATGGCCAGTGGAAAGCTAAATTTAGACCCAATTATTTCTCGCACAATTTCCTTAGACCAACTACCTGCCGTATTAGCTGGTGATACAGATCAGGGTGATATCAAATATCTTGTGACTGGGCTTAATTAATGTCAAAAGATCCAGTATTAGATGCAAAAAATATTTTAGAGCGATTCTCACTTAAAGGAAAGGTCGCGCTAGTAACTGGGGCGGGCCAAGGAATAGGTCGAGCATTTGCTCATGCATTAGCTGATGCTGGCGCTGATGTTGCTGTGGTAGATCTAGATCTTAATAAAGCAGAAGAGGTAGTGCAGGAAATTACTCTTCGTAGTCCACAAGTTAAAGCAATTGCGATTAAGACTGATGTGACAAATGAAACTCAAGTTACAGCGATGGTTGATGAGGTGGTAAAGCGATTAGGCGGCTTAACAATCGCATGTAATAACGCTGGAATTGCGCAATGGATTGATTCTGAAAATATGCCATATGCTGATTTTCAGAAGATGATGCGTGTGAACTTAGATTCTGTATTTTTGTGCGCTCAGGCTGAAGCACGCTATATGTTTACAAATGGTTACGGAAAGATTATTAATACCGCATCTCTTTCAGCTCATGTTACTAATTTCCCTCAAAATCAATCTCACTACAATATTTCAAAAGCTGGAGTGCTCTCACTTACCCGCAACCTAGGTGCTGAGTGGGCCGACCGAGGAGTCCGGGTTAATTGCATTTCACCTGGCTATACAAAAACTTCAATGGTTGAGGATTTATTAGAAACTGAAGTTGGCAAGAGTATGTGGCAAGTTTGGAAGACTCGAATTCCACAAGAAAAAATGGCTGAAGTTACTGATCTGCAAGGAGGAATTGTTTTCTTAGCATCATCAGTATCTGATTACATGACAGGTAGTGATCTAATTGTTGATGGTGGATACACCGCCTGGTAAATCTGACTTACCTTCGTAAGTGGGTTGTGAGGGACTCGAACCCCCGACCCAACGCCACGACTCGCTCCTATAACCCGCAACCATTTCTTCACCTAACAGCAATCTAGAAGTATTCGAAAGTTTCCTTTCCATCGAGAGTATTCGACCAGTTCTCAAAATGGGGACATTGGGGGGAAAATGAAGAAAAAAGTTATTGGAGCTGCCGCGGCACTTCTTGTCGTAGGGGTTGGAACAACTGCGTCCACCTGGTCGGTGGCTAAACCTATATATGTTTTGAGTGCACATAAAAACGTCACAGTTGCCCCATTAGCAACAACAGGAGACAAATTCGGTGGCTTTGTAGTTCGCGGAATTCCAGATGGTATGGGTGCGTACAAGAATTCGCTGGGTCAGGTGGTCCTTCTTTCAAACCATGAAGTAGCAATTAACGACAAGATCGCAATGAAGAGCGCTTCGACTACCTCGCAATGGGGTGTCTCAATTACGAAATTTAAGTATTCACCAAAAGAAGGCAACATCACTGCCGCAGGAAACTTCATCAAAGGAATTAAGTATTGGAATTACACAACTGGTAAGTATCAAGACACACCAATTGGTGGAGAACCAGCTGATATTGCAAAGGATTCTTTTGCTTGGGGTATCAGTCGCTTTTGTTCGGCTACATTCTCACCAGCAGGCACATTCTCATACAAGAATGGTTCAGAAACTATTGGCTACGACGGCGCACTCTTCACAACAGGTGAAGAAGTCGGAGATAGCTCACGTGGTTTTGCATTCGACATGGATGGACAGGGATACCAACTTCCACGCATGGGCATGATGTCATTTGAGACAATTGCTCCAACGCGTAAGGTAGGACCAAATACTGTCGCAATTGCCGACGAAGATGGATCTGCTACAGATTCACAACTTCACGTTTATGTCGGTAAGAAGACAAACACTGGAACTCCAATTGATAAGGCGGGCCTCACAAACGGCGATTTGTATGTGCTAAACGCTGGTTCAATTCCAACAGATAACATCTTCCGTACCACTATCCCAAAGTCAACACCCGTTGATGTGAATTTCAAGAAGATCGAGTGGAATTCAGGAGTCACAGCATTTGCCAAGAGTTCACGCGATAATGGGATGACATTCGCTCGTATCGAAGATGGAGAATGGGATCCAAACAACCCAGATGTTTACTACTTCATCACAACAGAATCAAATAAGGATGCTGGAGCTACAAAAGAAAATCCTTCAGAGCCTGGAGTTTCTCGTGATGGTGGCGGACTATGGCGTCTAACTTTCAAAGATGCACAGAATCCACTTCTTGGAGCGAAACTAGAACTTCTTCTCAATGGCACAGAAGCCCCATATCTGAGCAAGCCAGATAACCTAGCTGTCACGAAGAGCGGTGTAATCACAATTCAAGAAGATCCAGGCAACAATGCACACGTGTCCCGAATTGTCGCGTATCAAATTGCAACAGGGAAGCTTGCGGTAATTGCTGAGTTCGATAAGCAGTACTTCACAGCAGCTGGAGCAAAATACATGACGCTTGACGAAGAGACATCTGGCATTTGGGATGCAACGAGCTTACTTGCAACTCCAGGTGACACGAATACATACTTCTTCTTCAACGCACAGGTTCATACCTACAGCGGTGTTGCATCTATCGATACAGGAGTGAAGGGAGCGCTGTCGCCGGCTCGCCCAGATCTCGCCTCACGAAGTGCTTACAACAAGTCAGTAATAGACAAGGCAACTGTTGAAGGTGGGCAGTACTACCGGATGACAGTCAGCGATTGGAACGCTGTATTTGCTGGATAAATTAATTGAATAAGAAGGGTGGTGAGCAATCACCACCCTTCTTGCTATCTATTCACTTTTCGAAAGGATTTGAATGCAACGGCGCTTACTACTGAAAATCATGAGTGCAGTTACTTTGCTGCAGTTTTCGGGTAGCGCTTTCGCAGCAACTGGTCCTTCCTTAAAGTGCACTCGTATCGGGCAACAAATTGTGTGGCGAGGCAAAAAGTACACCTGCATTAAATCTGGCAAGAAATTGATTTGGGATAAAGACGTAGCGATTCCCGTAGGCGCGCCTTCGGAAACACCCCATCCGCTCTCACTTGAGGCTTCGCCAACGCCCTCTGCAACTCCATCAGCCTCGAAGGCAACCTATAGCGGGACAATCGTAGGCAAGTCCACGGAACTTGCTATGGGAGAAAGTAAAGTTTTGTCGGAGCCAGATCCTTACGGTCGGGGTTTTAAATTTGTAGTAACCAGAACACAAAAAGGGCTTGTCGCTTTCAGCACCGTTTGTACTCACGAGGGATGCGCAGTAGAGGTCCTCACCAAGAATCAATTGCAGTGTCCCTGTCACGGAGCGCAATTTGATGCCGTCACGGGTGCTGCGACTCGAAGGCCAGCGTATGAGTCTTTGCGTGAATACAAAGTAGAAGAGATTTCCGGACAGATTGTAATTTGGATATATTAAAACTTTGGTGGGTTGTGAGGGACTCGAACCCCCGACCCAGTGATTAAGAGTCACTTGCTCTACCAACTGAGCTAACAACCCAAAGTTTTACTGCGGTGCAGACCCTATCAGCGAAGCGGGATTCTGCGAAAATGAACTAAAGCGCGTCTGAACCTCGCTCATTTGTGCGCACGCGGACAACGGAATCGACCGAGGTTACCCAGATCTTGCCATCGCCAATGGAGCCGGTATTGGCTGTTTGAACCATCAAATCAAGGACTCTGTCGAGGTCAGCATCATCTACGAGCACTTCGATGCGAACTTTAGGGATGAGATCAACGGTGTATTCCGCTCCGCGGTAAATCTCCTTGTGGCCTTTTTGGCGACCAAAACCGCTTGCTTCAGAAACTGTCATTCCGGCGACACCATTTGCTTGTAGAGCAACTTTAATCTCATCAACGCGACCTGGCTTAACGATTGCGGTTATTAATTTCATGATTTAACCCTACTCCTTAGCGTCCAAATTCGTATGCGGATTCCGCATGGATTGCGGTATCTACGCCTTCAATTTCAATATCTCTGTGGACGCGGAAACCAATAGTCCGCTGAATAATTGTGGCGATTATCCAGGTGGCAATAAATGAATATGCCAAAGTTGCGAGTGAAGCAATTATCTGTTTTTCTAGAAGTGAAGGTGACCCCGAGAAGAAAAGCCCATTGGCACCAAGAGCATTGGCCTTTACTGTTGCGATGAATCCAATTGAGAGCATTCCGACAAGCCCGCTGAGCCCATGGACTCCAACAACGTCAAGTGAATCATCGTAATTAAATTTATATTTGAGACTGACTCCATAGGCTGAAACCGCTCCTGCAATTAATCCAATTGCCAGCGCGCCAAGAGGTGTAACAAAACCACAGGCTGGCGTTATGCCGACGGCGCCCGCAATTGCGCCGGAAGCAGCACCAAGTGTTGTCGCTTTTCCTTCACGAAGTTTTTCATAGCCAACCCAAGACATCACTGCCGCGGCCGTTGCAATTTGTGTATTGATCATTGCTAGAGCGGCTGTGTGACCGGCAGATAAGGCCGAGCCAGCATTAAAACCAAACCAGCCAAACCACAGCATTCCAGCACCAAGTAAAACAAGTGGCATGTTGTGTGGGCGCATGCGATCACGTTTAAAACCTTCACGTTTTCCAAGTACTAGAGCGAGGGCAAGGGCTGCTGCACCTGAATTGATTTCAACGACAGTTCCTCCGGCGAAATCGAGAGCATGCAACTTGTTAGTTATCCAGCCATCGGGGGCAAAAGCCCAGTGAGCAACGGGGGAGTAAACAATAGTTATCCAGGCAATAACGAAAATCACCCAGGCGCTAAATTTTGCTCGATCAGCAATTGCACCAGACAAAAGCGCAACTGTAATTATTGCGAAGGTAAGTTGAAACATTACATAGGCGAGTGTGGGTATTTCATGACCTGGCGAACCTAGAACTGAATTAATGGTTCCAGCCAAGCCAATGTGCTTTAAGTTTCCAAGGAATCCGCCACCTGAATCTTTACCGAAGGCGAGCGAGTACGCATAAAGAGTCCAGAGAATTGTGGTGATACCCATTGCGGCAAAAGACATCATCATCATGTTGAGAGTGCTTTTGGCGCGGACCATACCACCGTAAAAAATAGCTAATCCGGGGGTCATAAAGAGGACAAGCGCTCCGCTTGCTAGTACCCAAGCCGTGTCACCAGCGTTAATGACCATGATCTCTCCAAATCAGGAATAACAATTTAATTACTTGTGAGAATCCTTGTAACGTGCGTAGCTGTTGTTGATTTCTTCTTCTGCAGCAACGTGACCAACCCACTCGCCGCCGAAAACCTTCTTGCCTGGTTCAAGTGCTTTGTAAACCTGGAAGAAGTGGCTAATTTCATCAAGATCATAATCAGCAACATCATTAAGGTCTTGTAATTCATTCTTACGAATATCTCCCGCTGCAACGCAGAGCAACTTGTCATCTCCGCCAGCTTCATCTTGCATGTGATACATGCCGACAACGCGGCAACTCACAACACATCCTGGAAATGTTGGTTCATCAAGAAGAACCAGAGCATCAAGTGGATCGCCGTCCATTGAGAGGCTGTTCTTTACGAAGCCATAGTCATATGGATAACGAGTGGAAGTGAAAAGCATTCTGTCTAAGCGGATTTCACCAGTCGCATGGTCAATCTCGTATTTGTTACGGCTACCGGCTGGGATTTCGATGACAACGTCGAAAATCATGTGAGGCATTCGAACTCCCTTGCGTGAGCGCAGAGATCTGCGTTTGAAAATTGGGGTGATCGACGGGGCTCGAACCCGCGACATTCCGGACCACAACCGGATGCTCTACCAGCTGAGCTACGACCACCATGTTGCACTGGAACTGCGAATTATACGCGACAGATCTAGGGCGTTGGAACGAAAATTTGTGCTCGGTAATAGTCCAATTCATCGATCGAATCCCGGATATCGCCTAAAGCACGATGGTTGCCGGTCTTCTTAGGAGCTGCAAAGTAGGCCCTTGGGTACCAGCGGCGCGCCAACTCCTTGATCGAAGAGACATCAACCGTTCTGTAATGAAGATAGGAATGCACCTCAGGCAGATCGCGCGCAATAAAGAGGCGATCCACGTAGACCGAGTTACCTGCCAAAGGAGACTTTCCGGCCCCCGGTGCATATTTATTAAGGTATTCAAGAATCTTGGCTGAAGCCTCCTCCAGGGAGACGCCATGTGGAATTTCAGTGATGAGCCCAGAGGCGGTATGCATCTCCCGAACAAAATCATTCATCCCGTCGAGCTTCTCTTGAGAAGTCTTGACCACGAGGTCGACGCCTTCGCCAAGGACGTTTAATTGTGAATCGGTCACGAGAACTGCGATCTCAACCAGGGCATCGCTTTCGATGCTGAGTCCAGTCATTTCGCAGTCAACCCAGATGAGATTTGGGAGTTCGGAGGCCATGTGCCCACCCTAAGGCAGAGTCCCGTCTTTTCACCATTCGTTCACCTTCTGTTAACTAATGAGCCAACTACTAACCCCCAAGTAAGGGGAGTATCTGCAAGTGAGTTCAGCCCAAGTAACCGAGCGCCAAGCGCCGCCAGCCAAACGTGAAATAACGACACTTCCAAGATTCTCGGATCGAGTATTCCGCGGTGTTGTTTCATTAATGAGTATGTCTTCGCTTGTAATTCTTTCGTTAATTGGAATTTTCCTCGCTTATCGTGGATTTGAAACTTTTCGCTCGCAGGGGATTCACTTCTTAACATCACCCGATTGGCTATCTGAGACCGATGCTTCCGGGAAAGTGATATACAAATTTGGAATGAGTGCGATGCTAATTGGCACTCTTCTTATTTCTATCGTGGCCGTAATTGTCGGAGTGCCTCTTTCTGTTTTAGCTGCGCTTTTTCTCACTTTCTATGCTCCAAATTCTTTAAAAAAGTTCTTCGTAACTATCGTTGACGTGATGGCTGCGTTTCCATCCATTCTTTACGGTCTGTGGGGATTTTTCGTTCTCTCGCCTATGGCTGAGTATTGGGCAAAGTTGATCAATAAATATTTTGGATGGTTCCCCGCATTCCACGTAGACGATCCTTCATTTAATAGCTCACCTTTTATTGCAGGCTTAGTCTTATCCATAATGATTATTCCAATCGTGACCTCCGTATCACGTGAAATATTCTCGCAAACTCCGCTCGATCGAATTCAAGCGGCATACGCACTTGGTGCTACTCGTTGGGCGATGATTCGAACCGTAGCGTTGCCTTTTGGTGCAAGTGGAATTGTTGGCGGCGCAATGCTTGGTCTTGGAAGAGCACTTGGCGAAACGGTAGCCGTGTACTCAGTACTAAATATTGTTTACAAAATTAATTGGCACGTTCTCTACGGATTTGGCGGAAACGTTGCTTCTATGATCGTGAGTAAGTGGGGAGAGGCTTCCTTCACTGAAGCCAAAGCGCTACTTGCCGCGGGTCTAGTTCTATTCATTATGACGCTGTTAGTAAATATGGGTGCAAACTCAATAGTAACCCGCACAATTAAGTCAGGTCGCTAATTATGACGAATCTTGAAGCAAGTGCTGTAACACCACTTACCCCGTGGAAAGCCACACTTAACCAGCGCCTATTTACTGTTCTTCTCCTGGCTGTCGCCATCGCACTTTCATACGTCGTTGTTGCAGTTACCCCGATGAAGGGCAAACTTGCATATGCATTTTTGTTTATGCTTTTTAGCGTTGGTTTTCAAGCTACTCATGCTGGAATCAAGCGAGGTCGAACGGCAGCCGTAGATGCAATTGCTGGATCGATTGCGGTTGCAGGTGCCGTTCTTGTTTTCACTCCGGTAATTAGTTTAATTTTCACAACCATCATTCGTGGATCTAAGGGATTGCGCGTAAATACATTTACGCAAACGATGGAGCATGCCGCGATGACAGATCCAATTAGCCAAGGCGGCTTGCTTCATTCACTTATTGGAACTCTGTACTTAATTTTGATTGCAACCGTAATTAGTCTTCCGCTTGCATTATTAACGGCGCTGTATTTAACTGAAATCAAAGGTCGTGCTGCAGGATTTATTCAATTCTTGGTTCAAGCAATGTCGGGTGTTCCATCAATTGTTGCAGGTGTATTTATTTACGCTGCACTTTTGCTAACTACGTCACTTCATGGTTCAACCATCATGGGTGCGCTCCCACTTGCTATCCTTATGATTCCTACCGTCACCCGTACGGCTCAAGAAGTCTTGCTACTTGTTCCTCAAGACCTTCGTGAAGCCGGCGTGGCACTCGGAGCAACTCAATGGAAGACAGTTGCAACAATTGTTGTTCCTGCTGCCAGAAGTGGTCTCATCACCGCAGTCATCCTCGGAATCGCGCGTATTGCAGGAGAAACTGCTCCACTCCTATTCACACTTGGCGTAAGCGATAAAATTAACTGGAACCCATTAAATGGCGGACAGTCTGCGCTCCCCTATTACGTGTGGAGCGGGCTAGGTCTTGGAAGTCCTGAAGCCATTCAACGGGCATGGACCGGAATTCTTGTTCTTCTCATGATCGTACTAGTTCTATTTACTGCAGCCCGCATACTCGGAAGAGAGAAGAAGTAGTGAACGACGAAAATACAAATAGCCAAGGGGATGATATGTCGACTTCGACGCCATCAGTACTTTCCAGCGTTGCTCAAAATCGAGCAGCGCACCACGAAGCAAATTCTGCTCCAATGGGGTCGGGACTCGAAGCTCGGGGTGTCCACGCCTGGTTTGGAAAACATCATGCACTCGAAAACGTATCACTCGACTTTAACCCTGGAACCGTAACGGCTCTAATCGGACCATCAGGTTGTGGCAAGTCAACATTTATTCGCACGCTCAACCGCATGCATGAATTCATACCTTCGGCGGCGATGGCCGGCGAAGTTCTTCTAGACGGTAAAGATATTTACTCATCCGGTATCGACGTCACTCAGATTCGTTTGAAAATCGGCATGGTTTTCCAAAAGCCAAATCCATTTCCATCAATGACAATTGGGCAAAACGTTCTTGCAGGTTTAAAACTTGCTCAACTCAAGCACGACAACAAAGAGGAACTCCTTGAGCAAAGCCTTACCCGTGCGGGTCTTTGGAACGAAGTAAAAGATCGTCTTGACGTAAGTGCTGGTGGCTTGTCCGGCGGACAGCAACAGCGCCTTTGCATTGCGCGCTCTTTGGCTGTGAATCCAAAAGTTCTCCTTATGGATGAGCCTTGTTCTGCTCTAGATCCAGGATCAACCCTTCGCATTGAAGACACAATTTCGGAACTGTCCAAGACCATGACAATTGTCATTGTGACTCACAACATGCAGCAAGCTGCACGCGTGAGTGATTACACGGCATTCTTCTTGTCTGATGGTGGCCCAGGACAAATGATTGAAGTTGGACCAACGAGTGAAATGTTCTCGCGACCACGTGACCAGCGCACAGAAAACTACGTTTCTGGACGTTTTGGTTAATAGACAGGTTTACCTGTTGTTCACCTTGAATACCTCGACTATTAACTCCTTGGAAATTCGCCGTTTATCCAAATAGTTAGTGTTCCACTAGTACTACTTACTCCATCTAGGAAAGGCTTTACATGAAACTATCTCGTCCATTAGCACTTGTAGTTGCAGGCGCAGCCTCATTTGCGTTGGCAATCGTTCCATCAGCACATGCTGCAACAACACTTTTGGTAAGTGGAGCTTCATCAGTTGCTGGCATCGTTGGAGATTGCAAAACCGACTATACAAAGACAACCGGTGATTCATTCACATATGCTTCTTCTTCTTCAGGTGGAGGAAAGGGCGATCTCGAAACTAAGAAAGTAGATTTCGCATTCTCTGATTCTGCATACACAGCACCACAAGTTGGCGGAACCATTCCTGCTTCACTTCTTCACATCCCAACTTTCGTATGGCCTGTTGGTGTTATGTATAACCTAAACACAACAAAGCAAATTTCACTTTCACCAGTAACGGTTGCGAAGATCTTCTCTGGCGTAATTTCATACTGGGATGACCCAATTATCAAGGCAGACAATGACAAGACATACAAGACTGTTGTTTACCGCAAGAACGCAAAGGGCGAGACAGTTAAAGATGCAACTGGTAACCCAGTAATTCTTGCTACACACACAATTAATCGTCCAGTAACTTTGCCTCACCAGAAGATTCGCGTTATCTACCGTGCTGATGATTCAGGTACATCTGGAAACTTCTCAGCTGCTCTCAAGGCATGGGATCCAACAGATTTCCCAACAAACAACAACTCAATCTTCAACGTGTCAACAATGAAGGCTGCGATTGCTGCAGAACCAACTCGCTTCATCGGCAAGAACAAGTCTGCTGGCGTTGCACAACAAGCTGGTTTGACTAAGTACTCAATCACCTACGCAGAAGTTAACTACGCAGCTCTGAACAAGCTGTCTCTTGCTAACATCACAAATGCAAACGGTGACCTTGTTACTCCTAACGCTGACTCTGCTGGTGGCTTCGCGGCTACCCTCAAGATGGATGACGCAACAGGAATCGTTACATACGATTACAAGAACACTTCAGCTGGCGTTTACCCATTCACCGTTGTTACATATGCATTAGTTCTAAAGAGCTACGGCGATGCTACAAAGGCAAAGGCAGTTAAGGATGCAGTTCAGTACCACGCATTCAATTGCTCAGTTAACTCTTCAAACTTTGGCTTCATTCAAATCGGCAAGACGACTCCTCTCGGAGTAAAGATTGCTGCTTTGATCGGAAAGCTCGGAGCATAATTACTAAATCTTCAGGTTTAGTATTGAAGTAAAAAACCCGGCCGCTTGAGGGAGTGGCCGGGTTTTTTTGCGCCCAAAATAGTTCGAAAAGAGAATATAAGACGAGAAGTGCGCCCGGCTGGAATCGAACCAGCGACCTACCGCTTAGAAGGCGGTTGCTCTATCCGACTGAGCTACGGGCGCGAATTTATACAGGTGAAGTCTACCGAAGCAAGGAACGATAGAATCTCGCCTTATGGCTGAGTTTATTTACACAATGAAGAAGACGCGCAAAGCGCACGGCGACAAGGTCATCCTTGACGACGTAACACTGATGTTCCTACCAGGGGCAAAGATTGGTGTTGTCGGTCCAAATGGCGCTGGTAAGTCCACCGTCCTCCAGATTATGGCAGGACTCCAACAGCCATCAAATGGTGAAGCATTTCTCTCGCCGGGCTACACCGTCGGAATTTTGTTACAAGAACCAAAATTGGATGAGACAAAGACTGTCCTTGAAAACGTTCAAGAGGGTGTTGCAGAAACAATGGCAATGATGAATCGCTTTAATGCGATTTCAGAAGAGATGGGCCAACCTGACGCTGATTACGACACTCTCTTAGCAGAGATGGGAAACCTTCAGGAAAAACTTGATCACCGAAATGCATGGGATCTTGATTCACAACTTGAGCAAGCAATGGATGCACTTCGTTGTCCACCACCAGATGCTGATGTAAGCGTTCTTTCCGGCGGAGAAAAACGCCGCGTAGCCCTTTGCAAACTTCTTCTCGAAGCACCGGATCTTCTTCTCCTTGATGAACCCACTAACCACTTGGATGCAGAATCCGTGTTGTGGCTCGAACAACATCTTTCGAAATATCCTGGCACCGTCGTAGCGATAACCCACGATAGGTACTTCCTGGATAACGTTGCTGATTGGATTTTGGAACTCGACCGCGGTCGGGCTTATCCATATGAAGGTAACTACACAACATATTTGGAGACAAAATCTGCTCGTTTAAAAATTGAAGGCCAAAAAGATGCCAAGCGTGCAAAGCGTTTGACCGAAGAACTCGAGTGGGTTCGGATGAATGCCAAGGGACGCCAAGTTAAATCAAAGGCGCGACTTGCTCGTTATGAAGAGATGGCAACCGAAGCTGAAAAAACTCGCAAGTTGGATTTCGAAGAAATTCAAATCCCACCTGGGCCACGCCTAGGAAATATCGTGGTCGAGGTGTCACACCTTAAAAAAGGTTTTGGAGATCGTCTTTTGATTGATGATCTTTCATTTAGTTTGCCTCGAAATGGAATCGTTGGAGTTATTGGACCTAACGGCGCCGGTAAGACGACACTCTTCAAGACAATTCTTGGACTTGAACCAGCTGATGAAGGAACCGTCAAAGTTGGAGAGACGGTCAAGATCTCCTACGTTGATCAGTCTCGTGAAGGTATCGATCCAAAGAAATCTTTGTGGGAAGTTGTTTCAGATGGATTAGATTTTATGAAGGTTGGAAATGTTGAAATTCCTTCACGTGCTTACGTCTCCACATTCGGTTTTAAAGGCCCAGATCAACAAAAGCCTGCAGGGATACTTTCCGGTGGAGAGCGAAACCGGTTGAATCTTGCACTTACCTTGAAAATGGGCGGCAACTTGTTGCTTCTCGATGAGCCTACAAACGATCTAGATGTTGAAACACTTGGTTCACTTGAAAACGCGTTGCTGGAATTTCCTGGTTGCGCTGTAGTGATTTCTCACGATCGCTGGTTCCTAGACCGCATCGCGACTCACATTTTGGCTTACGAAGGTGATTCACAATGGTTCTGGTTTGAAGGAAACTTCGAGTCTTATGAAGCAAACAAGATTCAAAGACTTGGAGCAGATGCCGCGCGCCCTCACCGAGTTACATATAGAAAACTCACTCGTTAATGCGACACCATTCAAAGCAGATGATTCGGTGGGATGACCTTGATGCTTTTGGTCATCTCAACAATGCTGCTTACCTCACCATAATTCAAGAAGCTCGTGCAGACTGGACTTGGTATTCCCGTCGACCTCTTGGCTTGGAAGCAATGTTTCCTTTAATGGTTGTAGCTCGCGCAGAAGTCGATTATTTAGTACCAATTTACGAGGGAAGCTTTGAAGTTGATGTTGCAATATGGGTTTCCAGAATTGGGAATTCTTCTTATGATCTCTCATATGAAGTTTCAAGCAGCCTTGGTCTTCATGCAAAAGCGAAGACTGTACAAGTTGCAGTAACTGAAAACACTTACAAGGCACGTCGCATCAATGATGATGAAAAGTTATTTCTCAATGAATATCTCGAGGAGTCAAAATAATGTCACTAGTCCCACGCGCCGAACGTCCCTGGTGGAGAGATGCTGTCACCTACCAAATTTATATTCGTTCTTATGCTGATTCAAATGGCGACGGAAAAGGCGATGTCGAAGGTATACGTTCACGACTCCCATATTTAAAGGCGCTAGGTATCAATGCAATTTGGATTACTCCTTGGTATCCATCTCCACAAAATGATCATGGTTACGATGTTGCAAATTACATGGATATCGAACCAGATTATGGAACTTTGGATCACGCGCAGGAGCTAATCAATGAAGCGCACTCACTTGGTATTAGATTCATTGTCGATATCGTTCCAAATCACTCATCCGATCAGCATGCCTGGTTCCAAGAAGCGCTTCGTTCCGCTCCTGGATCTGCTGCTCGAAACCGTTATGTCTTTAGAGATGGAAAAGGCGATAACGGAGATATTCCACCAAATGATTGGGAAGCTGTCTTTGGCGGATCGGCATGGCAGAGAATTGTTGAAGCCGATGGCAAATTAGGTCAGTGGTACTTACATTTATTTGCAGAATCCCAACCTGATTTCAATTGGGAGAATCCAGAAGTCCGCGCGCACTTCGCAGAAGTTTTGCGATTCTGGCTAGACCGCGGAGTAGATGGATTCCGCATCGATGTTGCACATGGAATGGTGAAAGAAGCAGGCCTTCCGGATGTCAAAGCTAAATCCAAAATGTTGGATAAAGATGCTCGCCCATATTGGAATCAACCAGGTGTACACGAGATTTATCGTGAATGGCGGAAGATATTCGATTCATATCCTGGTGATCGCATGGGTGTCGCCGAAGCGTGGGTCCCAGCAGAATCCCTTCCTCTTTATTTACGTCCGGATGAATTAGCAAACTCCTTTAATTTCCAATTCTTAGATTCAAAGTGGGATGCAAAGATTCTTAAAAAGAACATAAAAGAAACTTTCAAGAATCTAGAGGGTACTGGCGCTCCTGCTTCATGGGTCTATGAAAATCATGATGTCACTCGTAAAGTAAATCGCTTTGATCGCAATCTCGGCGGCGGCGGAGTAAGCAATCCAAAAGAGCGTTATGGAAATATAAAGAAGTTCTCTATTGCTCGAGGAACACAACGGGCAGCAGCAGGTGCACTCTTAATGTTGGCGCTCCCAGGTGGTGCATACATTTACCAAGGTGAAGAACTAGGTTTGCCCGAAGTCACTAATATTCCAAAAGATCGTTTGGAAGATCCACGTTGGCGCATGAGCGGTTTTACAGATCCGGGTCGTGATGGTTGCCGTGTTCCAATCCCTTGGACGGAATCCTCAGATGGCGCGCATGGTTTCTCAACTCGAGGCTCACTTTCCACCGGTGATGCGTGGCTGCCACAACCAAAGGGCTGGGGAAGTTTTGCCGTTGATAAGCAAGAGAAGAATCCAAATTCGATGTTATGGCTTTATCGAAAAGCGCTGAAGATTCGTCAGAATGAGGAAGGCCTCGGTGATGGAGATTTGGAATGGATCAAGGCGGGAAAGAAAGTTATCGCTTTCTCTCGTCCCGGAGATTTCCAGTGCTGGGTTAATTTTGGAAAGACTGTAAAGATTCCTAAGGGCTCAAAAGTTATTCTCTCCTCACAGCCACTCAAGGGTCGCAAGCTTCCTAAAGACACCGCTGTCTGGTTTAGAGCGTAAATGAGCTTGAAGAGCGCAAGGCGGTTACATCCTGCTTGGATTGCAGCCGCTGTCACGTTCTTCACACTTGCCGCAACTGCAGGCTTTAGAGCTGCTCCATCTGTTTTACTGATTCCTCTTCAGGAGGCATTTGGATGGTCGCGCAACTCTATTTCAACTGCAATTAGCGTAAACATTTTGGTTTATGGACTTTTTTCACCATTTGCCGCTGCGCTCATGGAGC
>Ga0194053_10000826_pt1 | contig 21567 bp, 19 predicted proteins | sample SepL228m_MetaG_FD_161684 | JGI IMG/M metagenome (GOLD analysis project Ga0194053, IMG submission 161684) | Anoxic zone freshwater microbial communities from boreal shield lake in IISD Experimental Lakes Area, Ontario, Canada - Sep2016-L227-8m | ecosystem: Environmental > Aquatic > Freshwater >... | reverse complement strand
ATACTCCATCACTCCAATACTCCATCACTCCAATACTCCATCACTCCAATACTCCATCACTCCAATACTCCATCACTCCAATACTCCATCACTCCACTACTCCATCACTCCAATACTCCATCACTCCAATACTCCATCACTCCAATACTCCATCACTCCAATACTCCATCACTCCAATACTCCATCACTCCAATACTCCATCACTCTACCGTCCTCCGCATCGCCTCTTCCGCCGCAGCCCAAACCCTGGGCGCAATCGCGTCCCAGGTCCAGTTCTTGAGGAAGGCGGCATAGGCCCGTTCGGCCATTGCGGCAGCGTTGGCTGGCTCTCGCATCAAAGAGATGCAGGCGGCGGCAAACCCGGCCGGGTCATCCGCCAGCAGCAACTCGCGCCCGTGCTCGACCTCGTAACCATAGGCACCCAACCGGGTGGCCACGACCGGGCACTTGCGGCTGAAGGCGTCGGCGACCTTCACTCGCGTGCCGGCACCGTGGCGCACCGGGATGATCATCGCAGACCAGGTAGCGATTTCGGCAGCGGGGTCAGCGACCCAGCCGAGGGCGTCCACATCTGGAGCATCAGGCTTGAGTGGTCCGTCCGTATATTTCCCCACGAGACGAAAGCGGGCATCCGGAACTTCGCGTTTGACTTGCCGCCAACAGTTCTGGAAGAACCAGCGGACCCCTTCCAAATTGGGTGGATAGCTGTAAAGCCCGATAAAGCCAATGCGCGGCGGGTTGGCCGGACTGGGAACCGGGCATTGGGCCGGGCGTTCGAAACCGTTCGGGATGACGTGAATATGCCTGCCACCGCCAAGATATTGGCGGTCCCCCTCGCTGCAAACCGCCAAAGCGGTGAAGCGATCTTTCAACCGCAGCTCGCGCCGCTTCAACAGGAGCATCTGCGCGCCCGCTTTGAACTTCTCTCTTAGCCCAGCGCCGTTCTGCCAAACCGTCCGCTGGTAGGTGCTTGGCACGTCGTCGATGTCCAAAACCGAGTGCGGCCAGCGCCATTGATTGAGAATATTCGGTGTGCGGGAGTTCGAGACCCACACCAGGTCGAATTGGTCGAGTTGGCTGAGAAGCCTCGTCCGGTCCAGGCTGTTGGCCGCACAGCCATGAAGATTCAGGTAATGGGGATCGAATGCCCAGCGAAGGCGCTGCGACAACCCACGGTTCGATCGAGCATCCACCCGAACCGGCGCCTCCACTCGAAATTCTGCGACGGCTTTGCGGATGACCTCCTCCTGCGGCGCATCCGAACTCACGACCGCCAGGGTGACCTCACCGAGCCTTTGCAGGGCGCGGCCGATCTGCAAAGTCCGCAGTTGGCCACCAAAAGCTTGGTCATGCGGCCAACAGGACGTCAAATAGAGTGTCTTTGGCAAGGGCCCTTTCAGACAAGCAACACCGTGTAATTAATGCTACATTCGCCATATCTGGTCAGCAGATGATTCACGGCTGGGGAAAAGCGCGAACAAGGGAGAAGCTGCGCGTTATGCCTCTTGGGATCCTGCTCCACTAAACCTCCAGCCAATTGAATTCACGAGCTTTGGGCCACCGTTCCTCTATGATCCCTCGGGTGAAGGGATCATTCTTGCAGGAAGCAGGCTCCACTTCCGGGAAAAACTGCTCGCCGACTCCCTTCTTCATGAAGAAGGCATTAAAACCGAACCGATGCGTGCCGATCAACCTATAGCCCTTTTCTCGACCGAGTTTGCACATGGCGCCCAACGAGGCTCCCCTAAAATCCTCTGACTCATACGAAAACTTAGGATCATACGACAGGGTTAAGGATTTATCGGGAGGGATCAGGTTGTGCGTCTCGCAGACGACGACCTGCGGCTGGATCACTGAGATTGCCTTCCATATCCAATAGTCCATTCCATCAATGTCCAAGCTTAGCAGATCGATAGGACCGCTGAGTCCAGACTGCTGAATCTGCTCATTCACATTTTCGGCCGTGACCCAAGCGTGGTTAAACCTCGGAGGATATAGAAAGGTGTCCTTATGCTTCGAAAAGAACCGTACGCCGACTTGAACATTGCGCTCATTGCCATCAAAAAGATGGCCCCACCAGCCGTGGTTGATAATGAGATTGGTCGTCATGCATTCCCGCCCGTTCCCAGCGCAAATCTCCACACACTTGCGGTTTAACGGTGGCACCAAGGAAAAAATAAAAAGCAGGATGCCGTCTTCCTCGAATTGAGAATACTTTCGGAAACCAACGTCCGTGAAGTGCGGAAGCCATTGAGTCCCTTGAATTGCGAGGATACGATACTGTTGCATAAGAGCCTTTTGAGACACAGTATCGTTGTGGAGAAATCTGGTGCCGAGTTCCATTTCCACCTCGTTGATTATCGGCTTAACGAGCAATCGGAATGCCTTCTTCAGGATTTCCTTCATGAGAGTCTTATGCGGCGTGCAGGTCGTACCATACATTTCCGTGATTCGAGGCCTGAACCCTCCTCCATTTCTTTAGCACTTCGGGTTGCGAGCACCAGTGGCCATCGCTACACCACGGTACCGGTCCAGAACTATGGCCGATTGCGAACAGACGCCCTTTGCGCTTGATGTACTGCGGTTCCGCGAAGCCTAGCAGGCGAACGGCCTTTCGCTCTATGCGATCACACAGATTGTTTTGGTGCGAGAGCTCGCGAAAACTGCACTGGTTAATTATCTTGAACCTGCTAAACCCGATTCCGGAGATATGCTTGATGAGGTCCTCAGAATCAAGCCCCATTTCAAAAGAAAGATAATCGGGCTTCGCGGCTTTGGTCAGGGCCATAACGCAAACTGAGTCAGCGCCCTCAATGTCGATCTTCAGATAACAAGGAACCCCATGTTGATCAAACAGTTCCGAGGCAGTTAGCCCGGGAACGGAATAACTGCCGATTGGGTTGCGATGTGCCACACTCGCTTTATAAATCGAACTTGAGCCAAGATCATCTCCGCAAACGGACAAAGTCACGGGGCGGTTATCGGTGCTGATGGCCACATTAAGCACCTGCAACCGACCCGAGTCGATGTAACTCGCCAACGAATGGCACGCTCGTTCGGCCAAGGCCGGATTGGCCTCAACGGCCACTACTCTAAATCCCTCATCGAGGTAATACGCCGTGTCTGAGGCATCGAACATTCCAATATCGAAGATCGTCTTCATATCATCATTGGAATCGCTGGCTACTCACAAAGACTCGAAGAAAACATGCGCCGGGCCAATCTAAGCCACAAAGCCGAGCGCAACAACGTAAAGCGTCGAGTAGAGTTATGACCCCAGCGACTGATCGTGGAAACGAAAGGCAAGTGGGCGTTGGTGGCTCCCGACGCTCCCTCGGCATATTCCGTGTGACTCATCGAAAGTGTGTTTCAGTTGGCCACCGCCACGGGTTCTGCGACTTGAGACGGTTTCCGTTTCCAGCCCAACTTTCCACACATTTGCGGCTCAACGGGAGAACGAACGCGAAGATATAGAGCAGTATGCCGCCTTCCTCGAACTGAGAACACTTACGAAACCCCACCTCATGGAGGCTCGGCAGTCGCGCTGTTGAATTGGCTGCCAGCAGGCGATACTGCTGCATCAGGACCTGTTGCGATACCAAGTCATTATGCCCGATTCTTGTGCCGAGCTCCATTTCGATTTCACGAATAACGGGCCGCGCCAGGTTTCCAAAGGACCGTTTGAAAAGCGTTTTACAAATGCTCACAGAGACTCAAAGAATTTGTGCAGATCGCGGGCATAGCGATCGATATTGTAGTGGCTTTCGGCCAATCGTCGGCCTTGTCGCCCCATTTCCTCGGATCGAGCTGGGTTATTGCCTAGGTATTCAATTGCCTCTGATAAGGCGACAGGATCTCCAATGGGAACAAAAATACCCCAGCCTTCCTTTTCAATGTCGATTTCTCCGAAAAGCGCAGGGGTGCGAGTCAGAATTACCGGCCTCGCCATCGCCATCACCTCTATTAGCTCGGTAAACCCCGGGACTGTCTGTTCCACATAGCGATGGTTCTCCAGAATAATTAAAGAGCCGGCACTACGGGCATAGTGCTTGTTCAAAAGATCGCTGTAACTAATCAGTTTGGCTTGAACATTCCAACCGCGCCCACCATCAATCAAGGTTACATTTGAAGGCCAATTCAAGTCTTTGTTCACCCCAGGGCAGACCACTTCGATCTGCTGCGTACAGCGAGCTGCCGCAAGACTAATTGTCCGATGGTCTCGCAGCGTAATACCGCAAGAGAAGAATGCTTCTGGCCGATAGGGGAGTATCGGGAAAACACTGAGGTCGGCGCCCCATCCCAGATGGGCTACCTTGGCACGAGGCGCGAGCATCTTGGCGTGCTCAGCACCTGCCGGCGTCAAAGTAATGATCCCGGTATGGCCGCGACTCGCCGGGAGGTCTTCACGACCGAATATCTGTGATACGATTGGACAGCGAATCAATCCCAATGACTTTAAGAAGGGGATCCAAAAGAGCACATTATGCCCGCAAAAAACAATCCCATCTCGCCCCAACCAGGATATTACCCATCTCAGCAAGCGCAAGTCATGCGGAAGAGGCTGGCGACGAGGGTTGAAATCTGGGAGGGGCTCGGCGAGCGCGACCTCATAGCCCATACGAACCAATTCTAGGCAGCCTCGTAAATGATGTGGTGGCACATCTCCCATCTTAATCTTCTCCCACATCGAACCGCCGCCATAGCTGTCGAGGTACACTACTCGGCGAAAGGGGCGCTTGCCATCAGGCGACAGGATGATCAACCCCCGCTCTTTCTTCTCAACGATTCCGTTCGTGACACTTTTGGTGCTGTCGGCAGAGAAGGTCGCGTAGTCAGACATACGTTACGATCGAGTGAACTAAACGTTTGAGGTTGAAGAACACGCCAACGTCGAAGCACGAATCTGCATTGAACGCTGTAGAAGGACTAACTTCCAGGCGCAATCGAAGGGGCAACATTCACAGTGGATTATACCCAAAGTGAATTCCGCTAGCACTCAGCAGCCCCGACCGCACAGAAGGCGAACCGCCGTTAGATCTGTCGCGTGAATCCTGGACCAAGCACAATTAGTCGCCTGCCTCAGTTCCCCTCGTTGCTAAGCGCGCATGTGTATCGTACCAACCTGGAACTTCGGCCCTGGTGATCCGCTCCAAGACACGTGTCGCCCACATCTCGATGTATCCTGCTCCCCGAAATCGCCGATTCGTCAATATACCGTTTTCCCCGACGAGATAATAGCCGATGCGAATCAGGCCGTATTGGCGAAGGATTTGAGCCTTTGACTGCCAGCGATCCTCCAGGTCCGCTCCGAACAAGCCTGATGATCCCAGTTCGAACCGGTGATCAACGTATAGGCCTTCTCTCGCAGGACGGGGAGGGTACTGTCCCACGATAGATGACTGTTCAACAGCCTGGAAATCGGAATATCCTAGTTCGCTTAGCAGATCAATTTCAGCCCTTATGTTCTTTAGACTCGTCTTGTCGGATTCAATGGAAACATAGTTGGGCCGCTCCTGAAAGCCCTTCAGCGCTCTCACGCAGAACATGTCACAACCTTCTATATCAACTTTCATGTAATGGGGAATGCCGTGCTCTCGAAGCGCCGCCGCAAAATCGACCACATCCACCTCGATCAACTTATTTGACGTTCCCAGGCTTCTATTGCGGTCTGCCCAGTCCGTGCAAACAGTTCCCCAAACGGAGTTGGCCTCGTTCTTATAAAACGCCACTTTGCTTTTGGTTGCGTTTGCCTGAGCATAGTCAACGATCGCTCCTTCGATGATCGTTAGTTGCCCCCGAAGAATAGCCTCTCTGAATCGTGTCCTGCAGAACGCCGCATTTTCCGGATCTGCCTCAAAGGCGAGTACCCGGAAGCCCTTTCGGAGGTAGAAGTCTGTATCCTCGCCACGATGCAGACCCACATCAAAAATAAGATCCTTTTGCTTCATCTGAATTACCATTCCGCAGACCGCAAGCACCGCTCGAGAACACGCGTTCCCCAGTTCGATCGCCGCTTTTGGGTGGCTCCTAGCAGTCTATGGATTATCCTTTCGGAAGCTGAGCGAGGGTCAGCGAAGTTAATCCCGGTGCATCCGATTGCGGCTGCCATAGAGTTCCAGTCCGTGTCCCATATCGCCAGTTTGCGGAAATGTTCTGGACCATGCTCATAAAGCATCTTAATCACTTCGTGGTCCCACCATGTCACGTCCTCGCTCTTTAGAGATCTGAAGTTGATTCCCGCCCGGTCATAACCCTCCAGCCACTCGGGTCTGACCGGATAAATCTCACTCTTGCCCCAACTACCATACATGTGATGATACTCGCGGAAGATCTCAAGCGGACTCTTCTTCTTGTGAGCGGTGTATTCCCACGCCTGATACCAACGGTGTTTGCTGACCATTCGGTTCCATGCCAAGTATTGGAAGTGCAGCACCACAATTTCCAACATGTCGAGCGTTGGGGCGCCAGTTGGGCAGGGCACACGGCGGTTGTGAATGCGGCCGCCAGTGTGTTCAGTGCCGTCGTCCACAAAGCCGAATGGTACCATTTGTGGCGGTATCCACGCTTCTTGCAATCCAGGTAAAAGGTTCACCCAACGAAACCGCAGCACGGTGCCAGGTTTGGCCTGGCTAATCATCCTCCATTCCTTGCTTTCAAGACAGTTAGCCGATAGCGCTTCATCAGCATCCAAGGCAATAAGAATCCTCCGTCCTGCGATCTGCCGTGCGCGGCCAACCAGCAGGCGTTGGCGGTGGAGTTCGTCGAACTCAGTATTGTTGATAACAACATCAACTCCCGCTGCGGCTTCAAGCTGCTGCAGGGTGCCGTCGGTTGACCCCTGATCGGCAACCACGATATGATTAGCCCAAAGCTTTGTCGCCGCGATGAAATTCCTAATGATCCACGCCTCGTTCCGAGTGGGGGTCAAACAGACCCGGCGGCAGTCACCGCTCGACTCGGCCCCCGGGCTACTGCCTGGCTCAGGTGTATTCATTACCCAATGCTTCAGTTGGCCGCCGCAACTGTTTCGCCGACGGGAGATGGGACCGCTTTTCGCCGCAACGCCAGGCGAAGATCGGACATCAGGCTTGACACCTCGACCCGACCGCCGGGTGTCGCCATCCATGCTCCGAGGAATACGACTAGCGCCACCACGCATCCCAGCGTAAGCGAGACTAGCATGGGAGCCGCTCCCAACTCGAAGCGTAGCCAAACGAGAGCCGCTGTCATGGTGAGACTTGCGACCACTGGTCGAACAATGGTCGCAAAGAACGAGCCGATGGTAACCGGGGACTCCTTGAAGCAATAATGCAAGGTCGGCGGGATCAGAACATAAGTTGCGGCTACGCCCGCTATCGCAACCCCAGCAGCGCCCCAATACACACCCAACGCCATAGCAGCGACCGTGACCATATTCTGGAGCGTGGTGAGACCAAGATAGGCTTTGGAACGCCCGCGAGCGATCAGGACGAAGGCAGCACAGCTCACCGGCTGCCGGATAAAGGCGCCGATGCTTAAGATCATCAAAATCGGGCCTGAATCGACCCATTTCCGCCCCAACAAGCCCCGAGTAATCTCGGTGGCATAGACCGCCACGAATAGGCTGAGCGGCATGCTCGCAACACAGGCTACCGTCAGCACCTTTTGATAAAACCGGCGGAACCGGGCGGCATCGGTCTGCAGCATGCTCAGACCGGGCTGCGTGACCTGATAGACGGGACTGAGCAATTGTTCCATTGGGAGCACCAGCAGTTGATACGCTTGCCGATACATGGCGACCGGCCCGGGTCCCCAAAACCTGCCGAGGAGAATGCGATCTGCGCCGCCGCTGATGCTGGCCAGGATGTTGGCGGCGGACAAATGCGCTCCAAAACCAATGAATTCGCGGACATCGGTTTTCCTGGAAGGGAGCCCCGGAATCCAGGGGCAGCAAAGCCACATGCCCACCGCGAGCAACGCGCACCTGGCAAACTCCCGCCAGACCAGCGCCCAGTAGCCGAAGCCAAACCAAGCCAGCAGGATGGCCAACGCAGTGCTGAGTACGCTGGCCAGGACTCGAACGGTTGCACTATGCCCCAACTTTAACTGTCGCGCCAGGAGCGCTTGGTGCTGGACCATCAGGCCGCCCCAGATGAAATTGGCAGCCAATACGCAGGTTAGGACCGTGAGGCGCGGCTCTTTGTAATAAGCCGAAATAGCCGGAGATAAGCCACAAATCACCAGCGTGATGAGCACCCCGGCTGAGACATTGATCCAAAAGAGATTGGAAACCTCTTCGTGACTGATTTCCTTCCGTTGAACCGTCGCGGTGGAAAGACCCAGGTCCCGAAACTGGTCAGCAATCGCGGTGACAGCCGTGACCATCATCACCAACCCGAACTGCTCCGGAAGGACTAGCCGTGCAAGTATCGCCGTGGAGCCAATGCGCAGCAGAAAATCGACCGCGCCCGCTGCCCAGGTAAATGCCGCCGCCCGGACGGAGCTGCCGCGCAAGTCCTTTCGGAGCTCCTGAGTGCAAGTCAGGCGTCTGAATCTTTCAGCTTTGTTCATGCGAGGGCCTCAGGCTCCTCAGAGAAGAACGCTTGAGGATCGCCGGCGACAAAACGCAGCGGTAACGATTCGCAGGTTTAAAATACGATGCCAGCCCTCTTAAAGGCCAGTTTGTGTTCTGGTGGCCGAATGTGTCGCCAGGCGGATTACGGAGATACGACGCGAAGACCGCCCGGTGGGGGCAGGCTGGCGTGCTTGCCGATCGGGAGTCCAAGAAATCGTTCCTGGGCTGGGATCATTCCGGTCACCGGATTTCGGTCGGGGCCGATGGCCGGCCATGCGTTTGTGCCCCACCAAATCGGAGCGCCGTTGGTGTAGAGCAGCGATGCCTGAATGTCGTGGTCCGCGATGCTCGGGTCCCACACTAAAGCGCCAGTCCGATTGGTATAAACGTAATTGCCATGCAGCAGCATCGTGCTTCGGTTGCTAAGCTGAAGCCATTGGTAATTATTCTGCCCCGCGACGTAGATTGTCCACCGGTTGCTGACAGACACGCTCATGTTCAACACGAGATTTGAGATCGTCCCTGCCGACATGGATAGAATGACTCCCCCGTTCGTGGCTCCCCAATACTTGTTGGTGTCGGAACCGTCCTGAAATATGATCGGATATATACTACCCACCGGAGCAGGAATGTTGGTGAAGTTGCCCCAAAGGATATTGGTGTTTAACTGATTGTTGGTAAAGGTGTAGCTGCCGTTTTGATACTGGTGGATCGTCGAATTGTCGGTCCACCAGAAGGAAGGACCAGGCCAGTTCCAACTCACATTACGACTGGTATTGTCGAAACTGTTATTCCCAATGTTGGGCCAGCCAAGCTCGAATAGACCGTACTGCGAATAACTCGACACATCGGAAGGCATGTAGCTGAAGTTGTAATTCATGCTGCCGCAGACATTCCCCACAACTTGCATATAAGTGATGAACCGTTTGAACGGGGTTGTCCCCATTAGTCTGTTTCTGAACAGCGTCTGGTGTGAAGCCGATCCAAAATAGCCGTCCATCTCGAAGGTGTCATTGCAGATGTTGGCCTCAAACAAGTTCATCAGCGGGTGCGAGTTGTGGCACAGGATGCTCGCGGTGTTGTTGGTGAAGAAATTAGCGAACACCGCATTGCCGCAGAAGCCATCGTTGAACTCAATGGCCGGCGAAAGGCCGCCGTCAAAAATGTTGTTCTCGATTAGCAGGCCCGAATCGTTGGCGACTAGCAGCCCACCATGATTGCTCCCGCCAGAAGCCGAGCCTGTGATATTGTTCGATGACACTTCGCAATTCACACAGTACGTCATCTCCAAGTTGTAGTTGTTTGCGATAGCAAGCGAACACCCGCGCACCCAGCAATCTTTAGCCCCGGACATTTGCATGATGCGCTGGCTGGTCCCCATCTCGCCGTTGTTGGTTAATGTGATGGATAGGTTCTCAACACCAGACCATACTATCGGGCGATACCCGTTAATCGAAACCGCCGTTTTCTGTTCCATTGAGGCCGAGTTTGTAAAGTCCCATACAAGTGGAGTGGTGATTGTGACGATGGTTCCGCTCACAGACGCGATGCACACCGGCTGCTTGATAATGCCATCAAATCCTGCCACGCTGATGACCTGCATCCGGTCAGACGTGTTCTTTGTAGAAAGGGAGTATGTATCACCAACCGTTGCGGTGCCGCCAAACTGACTAAGGGCCGTCCCAAGCGTTATGTTCGTACTGCCTCTTATCGCCGAGGCGACAGAAAATATGTGCCCCTGACCAGACTGCAACGATGACTGACCAACACTTAATGGACAACCAGAACATAGCCCCACGATTTTCGTCACAGTTGATCCCGCCCCGCGCACTGTCACTCCGCTCTTGTTCAACGACAATCCAGAGGCTCTCAACGTGTAGGTTCCCGCTGGCAGATAAATAACGTCATTCGATTGAGCCCCATTCATTGCTGCTTGAATTGAGGATGCCGCATCAAGAACCCCGGTCGGATCTGCGTTGTATGGGGATTTGGTCACGTCAAGCAGATTAGTTCTCAACGGGACGCCGCCACTCAACCCAACCGTCACGCCGGGAACCCAGGGCACGATTCGGTCGGGAGTGATGATCGTGCCGAGAGCTGAGCCAGCCAAAAATGGCACAAAGCCCAGGACGACTCCAAAGTGTGCAACCAAGCCGCAGGCGCGGGAGAACTTGAGATGCATCAGTTTTATCATACTTAGTTGCATGCAGGGAACTTGCCATTCTCAGCAAACCGTGCGCTACTGGGCATTTCCTTGGCTTTCCAAGCCTTTTGCGCAGCGCGAGGCGATGGCCCTGGGGTGATGCAGGTCTCATTTGACATAAAAACGCATGACAATGCCTTAAAACTAGACACAGGGGAGCAATGTGGCAACCAAATTCAGGAACTGCCTTTCATCTCAATCTTATCTTTCCAGAACGGAGGGTGCGGGACTCACGGCGTTCAGATTTCTCGCAGCACGGCGGTGATTCGGTAGCTGGTCAAGGTTGAACAAGGAGAGGCGCCGGGCGATATCGGAGGAAAATAAAGATGCGCCCTCCTGGTTCATGTGTTGGGAGTTGTAAAACAAGTCGCGGTCGCGGCAAAGTCCCGATTGGCTGTAGTCCCAAAAGGGGACTTTGAAACGGTCTGCAATCTCCTGAAACCGGCTAAACATCTCCGCGCGGTTCAAGGTTAATGATTGCATTTCGAAGTACTCGGGCGCGAAGACGAAGACAACTTGGATGCCCTGGCTCTGGCAGGTCTGGGCCAAGTCCTCAAGCAGTTTAACGGCCTGGGGCTGGATTTCGATCTTGACGCCAGCCGAAATGCTGGATTTGTAGCGCTCGAAGTCTCCGGTCCAGTGCAGATGCCGTGGGTTGTAGCCCAGGAAGTAGTCCTCCCGCGGGTTGATTCCGACGAGCCTCTTGACGGCGGTAATCCAAGTGAAGCGCATGTCTTCGACGGCATAACCGTAAAGGGGAATATATTTCCATTTCCATACGGAGGGGTCGATCTGGCGCAGGGGTTTATAAATCTCCTCTTCATTGAGGTACGGCAAATATTGGCCGGGGTCAAAGACCTCGCGGGTCAGGACAAAACTGTAAGGGTCAAGGTTATGGATGACGACCCGGGGTTTGGCGTTGTGCTTCAGATAGGCTTTGAGGAAGGCCCATTGCATGTCGGTTTGCGCGGCGTTCCGCCCAAGATTGAAGGCGCTCAAGCCGGTAATGCTCTGAATAATGCGTGGGTCATAGTGGACCAAGGCGCGCGAGGAACCGCTAATGACGACTTGAGCATTGACTCTCCCTGACATTATCGCATTCGAGGCGCCAAACTCCGATGTCTGGATGTGCCGTAGTCCGAAAGTAAAAGTCCGGTCGAGGCCGATCGCCGCCAAGCCGAGCAGCCCGAAAAAGCAAACAATGCGCAGCAGTGGGCGCAGAGGAAGTCTGCAACTCTGAGAAACGGATGCGGCCAGACGCGGCTGTGAATCGGGAAGCAGAGCGAGAATTCGCATCCTCTCTCCTCTCCGCTTCTCGCTAGTAGGCGACGGGGCAGCCACGCTCACATTCGTCGGTGCGAGACCGGTTGTGCCTGTGGCTTCTTTACTCATCCCAATCACGCTTAGAATTGGAAATAGATGAATTGGGCGTTGCGGAATACTCCGAACAGCACTACGAGAAACACAAAGCTACCGTATATCGCCCAGCGCGGCACGAGGGGCGCTTCTACGACGAGGCTGGCGAGCCGCACCCGGCCGTTGAGGAACTGGACGAGTTCGAGGAAAAGGATGGACCCGAGGGCGACCGGCATTTGGCGCAGGAGGAACTGCTCGGTTTTGATCGAGCTGAAGTCCCAGTTGCGCCAAAAGTGGGTCAGAATGTAGCCGGCGTCCCCCAGGTTCCGAGCGCGGAAGACAACCCACGCGGCGCAGGTCAGGAGAAAAGTCGAAGTGATGCCGACCGCGCGGCGCAGGACATTGGTTTCGCCCAGGCCAAGGGCGGTGAAGGCGCGCGCGCGCAGGCCCGCGGTTGTGTGGCCAGCCAGAATGTAAACGCCGTTAAGAACTCCCCACACAACATAGGTCCAATTGGCGCCATGCCAAAGGCCGCTGACGGCGAATGTGACGAGGATGTTGGCACACCAACCGAGCTGGTTTACCCGGCTGCCGCCCATTGGGATGTAGAGGTAATCCCGGAACCAGGTGGAAAGGGAAATGTGCCAGCGATGCCAGAATTCAGAGATCGACTTGGAATAGTACGGAGTATCGAAATTCTCCATCAGGCGGAAGCCGAGGACGCGGGCCGCCCCAATGGCTATATCGGAGTAGCCGGAAAAGTCGCAGTAGATCTGATACGCGAAAAAGAACGTGGCGAGGCTGAGCTGAAGCCCGTTGAAATTCTGCGGAGCGGCATAGACATCATTGACATAGAGCGCGAGGCGGTCGGCCACCACCAGCTTTTTGAAAAAGCCCCAAGCCATGCGTGTGAGGCCGCTGGTAATCCGTTCGGAATCAAAGTGTTGTGTCTCGTAAAATTGGTGGATAAGGTTCTGCGGCCGCTCGATGGGGCCGGCGACCAGTTGCGGGAAGAACATCACGTAAGTCGCGTAGGTTACCAAATCATGTTCAGCCTTTTGCTTGCCACGATAGACCTCGACCACGTAGCTCAGACTTTGGAAGGTGTGAAAGGATAGGCCGATGGGGAGGATGATGTGGATGAGCGGCTTGGAAAGCTGCCACCCAACGAGGTTCGCCACGCCGACGAAATTGCTGGTGAAGAAATCAAAATACTTGAAGACGAACAGCACTGCGCAGGTAGAGAGTATGCTCAGGACGAGCAACGCTTTGCGAGCCGTTCCCCGGCACTTTTCGAGGTATATTCCAGCGACGTAATCAATGCCGATGGTAACGAACAGGATAAGGATGTAGGCCGGGATAAAGGCCATGTAGAAAACGCAACTGACGGTCAAGAGCATCGGCACGCGCTGCCGCTGAGGCAGGCTGAAAAATAGCGCCACCACGAGCGGGAAGAAGACCGCAAATTGGAGCGAGTTAAACAGCATTAGCGCGTGAATCCAAGGCGATAGCGTCCGAAAACCCAGTGCGCGTCAGAAGTCGCCCTTAGTCTTGACTAGCTTATCAACCTCATCCACAGTGCCTAGATTCTCGTCAGAATACTTCCTCGCGAAAAGCACCTCACCCGCGCCGAAGACGTCGCCGAGCCAGACCTGCTTTTGTGCCGCAAAAATGGCTAAGTGCTTTTCGCTGATCATGGCTGGACGTCTTCCGCCGGCAGACCAGTCCTCGTAAAGCAGGTTCCTGCGGAATCGGAGTTTGAAGGAAGAATTCCCTAGAATGGTGTGGAAGAAAGTCTCCTCCGGTTGTGCAGCATACTCGAAATACCTTACAAGTTTCGGATGTTGATCGATAAACTCGATTATGTACTCACAAGCCCCTCGGGTAAGAGCCCACCAAGTATGGCCGCCATAAGGCGCCAGGTCCCCAAAATGTTTCCGATAGTCGCGTCGTACTACGCCCATCCGTGACAACGCCTTCACGATTAGCTGAAGGGCAGGCTTGCTGGATGGCACCCGGAAGGAATTGATGTGGGATAACGGCTTGCCGGCCTGCAGGTTGGGAATCTTCACGACATCCATGAACTCCTGCCCGTTGTTCGCTTCGAAGAATTTGTGGATATATTCCACGCTCCTCAGGGGGTATTCGCTCCCGCTCAAAAGCACGAAATAGTCGAATTTCTGTTCTGCTTTAATCCCATGCAAAATCAACTTCGTTATCGCCTTCACGCCGGAAAACTCAGCCCAATACACGGTCACTCGGTCGTTGAGGAAGAATACGTTGTTCCCTTTGATCCCGGAGAATTCCTGGAGGTTGCTCTTTCTGTCGATATGCACAAAGAAAGCCGAATCTACCGAGGAAAGTGCTTCTATCTCTCTTCGAAGAAGTTGGGGATTACTGTATGCGAAAACCAGATAAGCGATCTTCATGCTCGTAGCGATAAGTATGCCCTTGGTCAACGGAGGCAAGCCGCAAGTACCCCGTATCAGCCTCACGCGAAAACTGCCTTGTAAGCCAAATCTGAAATCCGAGACCGCCGGCGCACCACATGAAGTGCCTTGATTAGAATGAAAAGGAACACAGCAGTAGCCAATGCCATAATAATTACACCGGGTGAGTGTTGCGGTTTCCCTCCAGCTATCTTGATGACCGCTTGAAGCAAAGCGATTTGAGCCAAATATCCAAGTAGCGAGTATTGGCCCAAAAGAACCAACTGTCTTCCTGGCCACGCCTCTGTGTCGAGTCGAACGGCGTAGCAATACAACACGAGGACACTTGCCGTCGCTCCGAACATCTGAACTGGATACGTCTCACCCCAGAGAAAGCTGCAGAGGCGGTATGCTAAGTACAAGAACAAAGCCAGGATGAGCCCGCCCCGAGCGAAAGCATCAAGCGAGTCCAGGCTTATGAGACCGAGGGTCATCCCGAGGGTGCCAGCACTCAGTAACCCCAAGTTATTGGAGGACTTACCATTCAATTCCAACAACAGACAGATGAGGAATACACCCGCCCCGAAAAGCGCGACGAATCTAGGATCCCGGCTGCGGAGCCATAGCAGCAACGGCGCCAGCATGAGAAAATAGGAGATTGGCAGCAGCACTTCAAATATCCCTTCCCGGCCATTCCCTGAAACAAAAATGGCTGCTGAGCGGTCGCCAAATTCCAAAAGCCCGTCAGCAACGCCGCGCTCGAGCAGGATACAGTGGGTAATGTTAAGAACTAAGAAAATCAGGAGAAGCTTGAATCCCCGTATTGCTAACCGCACGTAGGGCTTCCAAGTTCGCAGATCGTACCTCGCCGCATACACTTGGCCAACCAGGAAACCTGTGATCAGAATAAAAGATGGCGGAAGGAACGCGAGGTACCGAAAGGCCAGCGGACGGAACGTCGAATAATTGATGGCATGATAGGCGACCATGAACAGGATGAGCGCACCTTTAGTCCAGTCGAGTGCGTCGATGCGTGTGGATGCGGCGGGAAGCACGGCGGAAGCCGGGGCCGGACGTTGAGTGCTAGCTGTAGTTGTTTCCAAGCTTGAGTTCAAGATTTTGGGAGCCGACCCCGAGTTCGTTGGCCTCATGCCTCACATTTTCGGGCCAGGGTTCTCCCCATCTCGCCTTTTACGACTGTACGATGCGCTGAAGCGCCTGGTGGACGGGCAGCACCGTCGCGCCGGACCAGGCGGCAGAGTGGACGATCTTGTCAAACAGCCCCGGGGTGCATCCGAAGCGAGTTGGCGCATCGCACACATCGTGCGTGGCAAAAATGAGCCACCCATTCACGCGGGCGCTCTCGTCGATGATTTGTTGGATGGCGCCGAAATTGTCTCTGCTCTGCTCGATAAAGAATGCCTTCAAGTAATTGATGTCCGCTGTCCCGGTATTAAACGTCTGCCCTCCGCCCCGGGCACAATCGTAGTGTTTGGCGCTTCGGCGCTTCGTCTGCGGTCGCGGATAACTGATGGGATAGGAAAGGCTGGCCAGCTTCGAGGCCGGCAACTCCTGCGCCGCGACTTGACGGTTCTGGAGGGAGGAGGCTTCAAAATCAGCCGGGGCGGTATCCCAGGCGTCGCAATGATCAAATGTATGACAGCCCAACTCATGCTGTTGTCGGACAAATTCCGGCAGATCTTCACGCGAGAAGATTTCGCCCGTAGGCGTCTTCGTTCCCATGAGCCCAAAAGAGGCGTAGTAGGTGCCGGCAAAGCCCTGCTCTCGGAGGATGGTGCCTCCCTGGAGCAGGGCTGACCGGGGAAAGTCATCAAATGTGAATGAGACGATCGGAAAGCCAGGCCGGACCAAACATGGACGCTGGCCCAGCCAGCGCGCCAGCCGGCGTTGGAGCGGCTTGGGGAACCTGGTCCAGAAGCCAGTGAACCGGGTAGCGAGCATCAAGGTAGCGCAGGCGTCTCGCCCGGGTGCCCGTTCGCTGCGGGCGGCGGGACCCGTCCGGGACTCGCAGGCGAGACGCCTGCGCTACACCGAACGGAGACTCGCCATTCGACGGCTGTTCCTTTGACCGCATTGCCCACGAAAGCCCGGGTCTTCCCGAGCCGCCGGCTCTCGGCCATTCCCCTGCGCGATACCCAGGCTTCCCAAAGATTCCCCAGGCGTCGGCGCAGATATCCGCTTCGTGTTCGCCAGGAACCTTCCATCGCATGGACCCCGAACTTCCCGAATTGGTGCCAGGACCGGTCGTCGCAAACGTCCTCCGGGAAAAGGACAGTCACATCTTGAGCCAGATTTGGATTCTCCGCCAACGTCCGCGAAAGCAAGCCAGGACCGGTGGTATTCAATACGTAAAATTCAGATCGAAAGAGGTGGGGAATGCCCTTCAACATCGGTTTTACCCAAGCTGGATCGCGTTGGGCTCGAACGCAATTCTGAATCACGGCGTCCAGAAAAGGATGCCCTGCCTCGGCCCCAAAGGCGTAATTCCCGATTTCCCAGTCCATCGCACAACGCCGGCGCAAGTAGCGGCTCAGGGTCAATTCCTCGAAGGGCAACACACAGGAGTGCAAGCAAAGTTCGTCCAAGCCTTCGGCCAGAAAAACATCGGTATCAAAGTAAAAGCCGCCGAGACGAAATACCGCGAGGTACCGGAAGAAATCATACTTTTGAATGCGGAAAGGAAAGCCCTCGAAGATCTCCCGATGCTGCGGAAACTCGTTTCGAATGAAAGCGTTGACATCTTCATCGTCGAAGAACTGGTATTCAAATCCGGGGTTCAGAGACCTCAGATTTGCAACGACCGCGCGGGCCAAGAGCGGCAGATCGCGGCTCCGGGCGGTTTGGATGATTCGGGGGCAAATTCGCTGGTCCATGTGTGGCTAAGGTTCAGAAAACGACTGATGCTCCCGTTTCCAGATTTGATTCCCCCGCCCGGCGATCTCCAAGAACCGGTTCAGACACCGTTTGGCCGGACGCGGCTGTGTCCGCGTATCCAATCGCTGCCAACAAAAACAGGAATCCCACCGGGGTCATACAGGCAAAATTCGATTCTGAGAAATTTGCGATGAGCGCGACCACAAAGATGGCAAAGCGGACCACGGAATAATCTTCGCCCCAGGCCAACGCGCTATTGATGCGCAAGCCCGTCGCGAGCACCATAAGCGCCAGGAAAAAAACGCCCACAAAGCCCCCGGCAAGATAAACATCTAAATAGCCATTGTGCGCGGAAAAGGCCACCCATTCTGGCAACATGGAACGGTAGCCCTTGTCGTCCCAGAAGCTCATGAATCCAGTTCCGAGGATTGGGTCGGTATGCACGCCCAGAAGCTCTCGCCAGACATCGGTCCGCCCGGTGAACGTCATGTCGCGTCCCAAGGCATGCACCACGGCTTCCTTAAACCCAAAAAGCTGGTCCAGCACGAAGAACCCAACTAATGCCGCCAGCGTGCAGCCTCCAATCATACTCAACCGGCTGCGAAACAAAGGCGAGCGCGTGGCCAGAAGGATGCAACCGCCGAGCGCCATGCACACGATTGAAGTCTTGCTGTCGCAAAGATACAGCAGGTAAATTCCCATCAAAAGCACGACGAGGTGCAGGATATTATCTGTTCGCCTCTCGCTCTTGATTTTAAAGTGGCGGTTTGACTGGAGCTCAAACCAATCCCAAAGCATTACGAACGCGCAGGTGAGCACCATGACGCCCAAAGAGTTCTTCTGGAAGGTAACTCCAATCGGCTCGAGTTCACCGGAATGCTCACTGTAGCGCCGCCCCAAATCCGGAAAGTAACGGATAAAGACCACCGAGAGCGGAATGAGCACGTATGCGCAGCGAGCAAATACTGCCCGGCAGGCCAGTAAGGGGTGAGCCTCGGTGAGGATCACAAGCAATACGAGAATGTTGCCAAATTCCTTAAACCATCGCTTGAAAGAGCTAAACGGGGAGTTAGCCCAAAGCACGCTGATCAGCAAGAAACCGTAAAATAGAAAAACCGGCCAGCCATTCCGAAAGACCGACGACCAAAGTATCCCGCGCCGCTGGAGCACAATACCTGCGGCAACGATCATTACCAGGAAGAAGAGCCGATCAACCGGGCTGCCATCAAGGGTGTCTGCTGCGCCTCCAAATCCGACCCAGGCGGAAAGGTTTCGTGAAGCGATGATTCCCACCCAGAGGGTGGGAATCCAGATGGCCGGGGAGAGGCCCTCCCGCTGGCGGATGTCCCGCCTGATTAGCCACCAAAAGAGGCCAAGCGAGACCAGCAATATGAGTTTGGGAAGCACGCGCGTCAGCTAGTTGAAAGTTGGTTGGGAGTTGATGGTTGATAGTTGAGTGACGGACGACGGCTACATTCTGCGTTCGCGGACGGGATTCAGCCTGGCGGCAGCGAGCAACCGGCCAACGTGATCGGCCATCTTGACGAGGTAGCGCATGAAGTAGTGATGGCCGGCTAACAGCAGCACCGGCAAGGCCAAGGCATAACCTGGAACCGCGATGGCCGATTTGAGCAGGTTGCGGGCGCGGTGTTTCGGGTGCCGAAATGTATTTTGGCCGCGAAGCAGCGCGCGGCTGAGCAGAAAGCGACGGCTCCAGCGGGAGGACGGCACCTCTTCGTAAGCGACGGCTTCATCGCACCAAATAAACCGGTGCCCTCTTTGGCTCATGCGCCGGAAAAAATCCTGATCCTCGCCCCCGGTGCCGAATTCGCGGCGGAAGGGAGGCTCAATAGCAGAGCAGTTGAGAGAGGGAGAGTCAGACAAGATGCTGCGGCGGAGAAGGACGTTGCCGGTGCGGCATTCCTGCCAGGGCATCAGGTAGCCGGTAGGATGGGTCGGGCGATTATAGAAGCCACCTTTGACCAGCCATTTCGGCGCACCATTCTCGAAGTGGGGTTTCACCGGACCGAGCACGCCGGCGACCTGGTAGGTCTCGCAAACGCGGAACAGGTTCAGGAGCCACCCCGCCATCGGAAACTCGTCGTCGTCGATGAACACGACGAAGTCACCGGTCGCGTGAGACAGGGCGGTATTGCGCGCCACGGCGATATTCCTCTCAGGTTCGACCGCATAGATGACTGGGAGGACGCAATCGCAGGCGAATTTCTCGACGACCGGCCGAGCAGATTCAGAGCGGTCATTGTCGGTGACAACAACGGAAATTGTGAAGGCGCCGGCGGTCTCCTGACTGGCGACTTCGCGGAGCAGCCGCGCCAGCATTGCAGGCCGGCCGCAGGTGCAGATGCAGATGGTGAGATGGGGGAGATGCGGTTGAGGGTTGGTTGTTGGTTGAGGGCTCAGGGTTGAGAGTTGAGGGTTTTCGTTCATTGGGGCCTCCTCTCGCCAGCTCTCTCCTCCCGGGGAGCAGTGAGGGGTTGCACTTCCTGCTGGTGGGTCGGCGAGCCTTGCGGGTCCAGGAGCGTTCGATGGAGGAGTTCGAGCGAGAGGAGCTTGTGGAGCTCCAGGGTATAGTTCGCCGTGCCCCTGAGATGGATCCTGACCATGTGTTCAAGGGCGGGCTCGTTGAGATATGGGCGGCTGCATGAACGCGAGTCCAGCAGGACGTCTTGAACGTATTGGGCGAGCTGGTGGCGGTACCACGTGCGAAAGTGACAGAACTTCTGCCGGCCGAGGAATAGCCGTTCGAGGCGCAATGGGGAGACACAGTTGTCGAACCGAGCCAGCCAATCAGGCATGCCGTAGTCGTAAGCGTATTCGGCCTTGGCGAGAAACTCCTGACACGAGCGGCGCAAGCGGTTGGCGGAGCGGCCAGCCTGGTACGTGATGCCGCGGTCGGTTGGGATGCGACCGAGCTCAGGGTTGCCTTCGGCAATGAGGCGCAATGACGGCTCCAGCCCGATGGCAGCCTCCGCCGGAGCCTGGAAGGCCAGGGCCACGAGGTCGTTATCGAGGAAAGGAGACCGCAAGGTAAGCTGGGATTGCTCTACGGCAAAGCGAGCGTAGTGGTGCCACGGCACCTGCTTAAAGGCGATAAAGGCGAGGCGATTGCCGCCAGCTTCGGCCGCGTAGGTGCGAGCGGCGTGGTGAAGCTGCTGAACACAGTCGGGCGAGAACACATCCGTCGGAAGGTTGCGCGGTCGGAAGGCGACGTAGCTGCGCAGGATTTCGGAGCCGTAGTTGCCCGTGAGCCGCACCGGGGCGATCTTGCGCGCGAGCCGGTTGAGATACATTTCGGCGGCACCGGTAACGTCCATGGTGCCATCGGTAACAAAGACCGTCTTTTCGGCGAGAGCTGGGAACTCGCCAAAGAACCCCTCCCCTACCGCTATGGTCTGGTGCGACTGGCCACAGGCGCGCGCTACTTTTCGCGCGATCTTTACATCGGCGCAATCGCGGAATGGGCCATTGAAGGTGTAACAGGGCAATTCGCCGGGGCCACGCCCGGACCAAGCCATGATCATTCGGCCATCCATTCCGCCAGTGAGCGACATGCCGACCGGCCGGATCCCACTCAGATAGCGTTTCAAAATGCGGGGGAATGTTTCTTTGAGCCGCGCATAGTACTCGTCCGGAGCAAAGGAGGGCAACGATTCCCACGAAGCTGGGTCGAAATAGCGGCCTTTCGTCAGCTTGCCATCTGCGGAAAAGGTCCAGACCGAACCGGGGGGCAGCAACTCAATGCCGCGAAACAGAGTGCGATTCTGCAAGACGCAGCCGCAGCTAAGCCATTCGCCCAGTCCCCGGGGATCGAGGTGCCTGGTTTCAGAGAGGACTTTAAGAAGGGATTTCGCTTCAGAAGAAAAGAAGAAAGCCCCCGGCGCCTGATGGTGGTAAACGCGGCCGAGCCCATAACGGTCATTAAACAAAATGGCGAGATGTTGGCGTAGATCGAACAAGAGACCGCTGAACCAGCCGTTTAGCTCTTTCAGGAAACAGGGGCCAGATCGTTCGTAAAGAGCTATCAAATGCTGAATTGTGTCCTGCTCGCCAGAGCCTCCGTCAGATTGTGGGTTGGAGGAATCGCCAAAGAGTTCACCGGCGAACAGCAA
>Ga0194053_10000822_pt1 | contig 21618 bp, 16 predicted proteins | sample SepL228m_MetaG_FD_161684 | JGI IMG/M metagenome (GOLD analysis project Ga0194053, IMG submission 161684) | Anoxic zone freshwater microbial communities from boreal shield lake in IISD Experimental Lakes Area, Ontario, Canada - Sep2016-L227-8m | ecosystem: Environmental > Aquatic > Freshwater >... | reverse complement strand
GAGAAAGATCGCGCCCGTGATGGCAAAGAACATCAGGATGTAATCCGTCTGCTGATACAACAAGCTGAAGAAGAAGGCGAAGAGCGCCACCCCGGTGATCGACCAGCGAAGCAGGCGGATATGTTGCTTGGGAGACAATGGGGTTTTCCGAAGCGGAACGATCACATCTTGGATGAAAATGCTGCCCCAAGAGTGCATGTAGGAACCGTCGCACGCGATCATGGCAAAGAAAATGATCGCGGCAAAAACGCCCTTGATCCCGATCGGCAGCATGTGGGAAAGCGCGACCGGCACCCGCATCTGGGATTGGATCTGCGGTCCGCCATCAATCGTCTGGAGTTGCGCGTTGACCAGCGCCGCTCCCTCCGCGAAATGGGGATGCGTCATGTAGGTGAACGCACAGACACCGAGGAGCGTGATGGTCACCGTACTGGCGATCCCGCGCCAGCCCCCCAGGATGGCCCCCATCTTGGCCTCATGCGGGCTGGCCGCAGACGACCAGAAGCCATGGCCGCCCTGCCACCCCAGGCGCCCATAAATCAACCCGAAAATCCCGATGAGGACATACCAGATATTGAAGTCGGTCGCCTGCGCCGTATCAAACGGGTTCAGCATCGACTGGCCTGGCGGCACGTTCGCCATCGCCCCGGAGATGTCCGACCAGCTGAACAGGTAAAGCAGGGCCGCGATCACAACGAGGTAGAAAACCCCCGCGACCAGTCCTTGGATGGTATCGCTCACCATGATGGTGAGCTGCCCGCCCATGAGGGTCAGAAAAAGTGCGAACCCGATGAAAAAGAACATCAGCACCCCGAATGTCGGCACGCTTGTTCCCAGCAGAGCCAGCGACTGGGGAAGCCCGCAGTAGTTGACGAAAAAGCGCGCGCCCACCGCCGGAAAGATCCCGTAATTGAGAACCCCGGAGAGAAACGCCATGATGCCGGCAAACACCCGGAAGCCCCGGCTGTAGCGGATCTCAAAGAACTGCGCCAGCGTCATCGCCCGCGTCTCGCGATACCGATAAATCGCGAACCCCGTCAGGGTGAGGAGCAAGCCGACGGGAAAGCTCATCATTTGCCACCAACTGATGGCGAACCCCGCCTTGTAGGTGTATTCAAAAATCGCCACGGCACTGACCGCGCCCAAGCCCGCCTCACCGGCTGCGGTCGCGAGCAGGTAGCGCCCCCCGCAGCGGCTCGCGCTCATGAAATCCGCCACGCTCTTCATGTAGCGCTTGGTCTGCCACGAGATCAGGAGCACCACGGTGAAGGGGATCAGGACAATCGCGTAGTCGATCCAGTGCAGCGTCATCTTGTGGCCCGCTCGGCGCGGAGCTGGATTTTGGGGTATTCATCAACCAGATGGAAGTTGGGCTCCGAGAGAGCCGATGCGGCGGAAAGCTCGGGCCCGGTTGCCTTCATGCGGTAGCGGGAATAGTCGTAACGCGACAACAGGATGGTCCACCGCGCATGCGGATCTTTCGGCGGGCCGTAGCGTTCGAGCTTGGCAAACGGGATGGCCACAACGGCGGTCCAGCCCTGGTCGCGATCGTTCCCGTTGTTAACCGTCCCCTGCGCCCGTGTGGCGACCCGGATGAAGCCCGGCTTCACATGGGGCTGTGTTCCAACCAGGCCGAGACGTCCGCGCCCCGGCCACCAGTAGGTGGAGATCCGGCCCTTGGGCGTCACGTGGAACTCCCAATACCAGGTGTCATCCAGGGGCTTGAGAAAAATCTCCGCGACATCGCTCAGGAGGTAGAGCTCCTGGTCGTCCTCCTTCGAAAGATCCACCAAGTCCGCATCCTCAAAGGCAAAGGCAACGTAGAGGTTTTTGTCGTCGTGGAGCAGGCGGACCGAGCCCTTTCCCTCCAGCTTCCCGATCCGCCTGCGGCCCGCCGGGGTTGCTGCGAGTTGGAAGGGAACCGGCTTCGCCTTCGCCCAGACCGCCTCGTCCAGGCCCCCGTCCACCGCCACAGCGGCCGTGGCGCGGGCCACCTCAATTGGAATTGGGCCGTGCCTTGCGGCCCCCATCGGCAGGCTCTGGCAGCCGACAAGCAGGAAGACACCACAAAAAAGGGAAGAGTTTGCGAGAATGTTCATGGAGCGAGATATGCCGGTGGAGGCTCGGGGATTCCTAAGTTTTTAACGCGACGACCGCGCGGGTTTCAATCGACTCCTGCGCCGCCAGGCACATTTTTGCGCTGATGTAGCCCTCCTCGATCGTGCCGGAGGCGGGAGCGCCGCCCCGGAGTTGGTTCAGCTTCGCAAGGATTCCGAATTCGGTCCCGTCGAAGTGGTTGTGGCCGGCCCAGTCGTAAACCTCATGAACCTGCGTGGCAGGCTTTTGGTGGTATCGCGTGATGTCGATGTGGCTGTTCCCCCGCAGGATCATCCCGTTGATTTCCTCAAACTCGCCGTAGTATTTGAGGTTCAGAATTCCTTCCGTGCCGATGAACGCTCCGCCGCGCTGGCCCCCCCGCTGCGGGGCATTAAACGTCTGGGAGTAGGATGCTGTCACCCCTCCCTCATACTCGATGATCACCACATGGTTGTCATCTATGTCGATTTCCCTGGCGTAGACGCAAAGACGCTGGTGCGGCGGGGGCAGGCCCCTTCCGGCTTCCATCTGCAGCTTGTAAATCGACATCGGGCAGCTCCATTTGAGGTCGCAGGCATCGCAGGTCAGGTCGTTCTCCTCGTCGCCCCCATAGACCCGCCGCGACCCGAACGCAGCGATGCGGACCGGCTTCAGGCCGACCAGCGAGTTGATGATGTCGAAGTCGTGCGTGGCTTTTTGCAATAACAGATTCCCGACATTGCGCCGGGTGCGCATCCACTTTCGAAAATACCCGTCGCCGTAGTGGACGTTGTTCGCATACTGGACGGAGACGATTTTCCCGATGGCTCCGCTCTGGATGTGCCGCCGCGCCGCCAGGCTCACCGGGGCCTCCCGCATCGTGAAATTCACCGAGACCACCTTCGGATAATCCTTCAGCAATTCCCAGCACCCCTCGATGTCATCCCCCATGATGGCGATCGGCTTTTCCAGCAGGATGTTCACGCCGTGCTCGACGCAAACCTTCACCATCTCGTAGTGCGCGCTGCAATAGGTGGCGATGACAACCGTGTTGATGTCCTCCCTGGCAAACATCTCGCGCGGGTCGGAGTAATACGGGATGTCCTTCAGCCCGCGCCGCACCCCCTGCGAATCGGTCTTGAAATCCCCCGCCTCGCCGCCATCCGCACCGCCGAAGTATCCGGCCATGATCCGGTCGAACAGCGTCCGATCCCGATCGCAAAAGGCCACCACGCATCCGGGTTCGAATTTCTCCAGAAGCACCAACTGGCCGGTCCCGGAGGACCCGGCCCCGATGCACGCAACTCTCAGCGGTTGGGTTGTTTTCATAAATGGTTCAATTTCTCGCGGACGCCGGGTTGCCGTTCGAGCATGGTTGGGTTGGCTTGTGCTCAAAATAAGGAAATGCGCCTGGGATTTAACAATGTGTATTATGTGAACATTGGCGTCCAGATGATATTTTGGAATCTCTCTGCTTCTGAGGCTTCGGGGTCAGGCATTGCCTATGACATTTTCCTCCTGTTTTCAGCAATGCGGTCATGCTGGGACCATCCGATACTGGAAGGTAACGTGTAAGTTTTCGTTGACGCCGTTATCATATGAGCTAACATCGCGGCCATGTTGGAAGTCGTTTTTTACCTGACTGGGGAGGGTAAGTCGCCGGTGCGGGAATACCTCGACAGCTTGGACGCGAAACAAGCCATTCGAAAGAAAGAACATGAAAACCAAAAAGTTGGATGATCTGGACCGCTACGTGGCGGACCGCATGAAAAGGGATCCCGAATTCGCCGACGCCTATGGGGAAGAACGTCGCGAGTGGGAGCTTGGGCAGGTTCTCTCCAAGGCCCGCGAACGCGCGGGGCTTACCCAGGAAGCGCTTGCCAGGAAAATCGGGACCACGCGCAGCGCGGTTTGCCGCTACGAACGTCAACCGACAAATCTTACGCTTTCGACTTTGGAAAAAGTCGCCCGCGCGATGGGCCGCAAACTCGTCGTGAAGTTGGCTTGACCTGCAGGGGAACTGGCCCCTGGGGAGTCGGGGTAAAAGATTTCTGAGAATTCTTGCGCGATCAGATCATCGAAGCGATTGAGCAATGTCCGACGCCGACCACCGCCCACGGAGCCGCGGAGCCGCGGATTGCGACAATGACGCGGCGCTCAGAGATCCTTGACGAAGGATTCCAGATCTGCGCACCGGATTGCCGCGCGGAGAAGGACATGCAGGCGCGCAGAATCAACGATCTGCCCGATTTCATCAGGAACCCGATCAAAGCGGATTTCCAGAGCCTCGACGACGGCCTGCTGCTTGGCAATAATCTGCCCCTGTGGATAGGAAAACCGCCGAAGCCATCGCCGACTGGCACTATTGGATGGTGCAGGGACGACAATTCTGAAGTTATTCTTTTCCCAGAATCAGCTTGTCGCCGCCTCCCATAGAGTCTGCCGGTTTTCCGAAGGCATGGCAGGCGTCAAGCTGTTTCACGGCTTCTGCATAATTGGAAAAATCTATTTCGCTGACGAAGCGCTGCGCGTAGTGCATCACCGAAATGAGAGCGGACGTCCGCTGGTTATGCGTCAGCGCACGGAGGGCTTGGAGATACTCGGTTCGATAGACGTTTGGAATCATGATCCGTTCGTGCCCGGCCCGGTGCAGTTCGGCATTCATCATGATTCGGGCAATCCGGCCATTTCCATCGGCAAACGGATGCACCTCGGCGACGAGAAACATCGCATAGGTGGCCCTGGCCATCGGGTGCTGGAGTGTGGGGAGCAGTTCGAAACCGCGTAGGAGCGTTCCCAAAACGAGATCGGGTTCAACAAAGCGCGATTCACCTGCACGATTGACCTGCGATTTGAATTGCCCCGGATTTTTGTCGGGCCGTCCCGCAAGGATCACCGAGTGCCGGTAACGGAGGAGTTCAACGAACTCTTTTGCGTTTTCCGCCGTGCGTCTCATCTCACCGGAATCGGAAACAATTCGAAAAGTGCCGAGAACATCATGGGCATCCTCCGGGCGTTCCTGCGGAATGGCCCCCTCGTAAATAATGTCGTAAGCCTCTCCGATGTCGAATTCCGTGCCTTCGATGAAATTCGAAAAGTAGCTCTCAAAGAATGGCAAATAGGCGTCCCCCCCTTTTGCCAATCGATCTGCGAATGGATGTGAAGCCAGCGAGGCTCGCAAATCTTCAAAAAGTATCAACCGGTCAGGGTCGTATCCAATCCCCTTGGAACGCGACATGCCGAGATCCGATGACAGGGGCTCATCTTTGGTTCCCATCATCGCCCCGATGATTGCTGACAATTTTTGAGCTTCGTCCTCCATCCCGAGTTGCGGAGCGATTTCACGGGCTTGATCGCGCAATTTGTTGAGGACCCTCTCCCCGCTGTTGCGAAGCATTTTGTCGATGAATTCCTCAAGTTCCTGTCTGGTGAGAGTGCCCCGAATGCGACCGCGCTGGCGAGTGGCGCGCAAATTGTCCATCAACGCCCTCGATTGCGAGGACATCCAAAGACCTGCCAGAAAAGGCATGTCGTATCCTTCAATGGGAGGATGTCCGCGCCTCGGACGGAAGGTGATGCCCGGAAGTTCCAAATCGGTGAATCGGCTACCTGTAATGAGGAAAACAGACCCGTCCGTTGCTGGTCTCTGCTCCAAGGCCGTGCGATCTGAAATGAGAGCCTGAGGAAAGAGTGCCCCTGCAATTGCCCAGCAGTTGACCCGAACGATTTTCTCGGGCGAATCCTGCAAGTTTGTCGTATAGATTCGGGGAGCGATTTTCCGAAGTTTTCCGGCCCGGACGGCGCGATGAATCGCAACGCGGTTATCCTCTCTCGAAACGACGATCTCACCGTGTTGATCCGGCAACGAAATCCCTTTTAATCGGCTTTGCACGGAGAAAATGTAACGGAAGATCGAATAAATCGCAATAAATGAAACGGAAAGCGATTTAATCTGAACTCTCGAGGGTAAAAAGGGGCGCATCTCTGAAGTGCAAAAATCAGTTCCACAGGAACTGATGTAGGAGCCAAAAGCCTTGCGAAGCTGGGAAAGGGAGCTGAATTGCGAGAACTTGGAACAAATGGCCCCGCAACCGGTGCTTCCCGTTGTGCCGGAGGGTGTAGGTGGACTGCAGCCACTGCATCCCGATCGAAAGGTTCGGCGCCGGGGTTTCCAATAGGCAAGGCCTGACCCGAATGGCCCTGGTCCCCAAGGAAAGCGTTCCGAATGGGTTTGGGGAGCACACGCGGCCTCGCGTGTTCCCATCCGGCGGCCCGCCGGATGGGTTCTCTGGGAACGCGGCAAGTCCTTTCGGTCAGGATTTCGGCGAGCCGCCGAAATCGACACGCGGGCCGCGTGTGCTCCCCGGAAAGCATCCCAAAGCCCGCTTAACTTTGCCATTCAGGCCTGACCCCTTGCCCGCCTTGCCGAAATCAGCGATTGAGATTCTTTTCGGAATGGAAGGCCCGGCCTCGGACGCTTCGCGTCCTGCGTTGCAACCTCGACAAGAAAAGCTGTTTTCGGGTTGAGTGCTGTTACACCTCGCTCAGTTTGACGATGCGCCGCTCCGATTCGGAGATTTCCGCTGCAAAGCAAACCTTCATTGTCTCGAAGGAATCGGCCGCGGGCGTTTCCGGGGGCAGCCCCTTTGCCACCAGTTCGGCGACGCGGATATTCTGGCCGTGCGTGTTGTGGATCCACTCGCTGTCGTCGGATTTCTGATAGGTGACTGTCTCGGCGATTCTGCTGACCATCCGCTCCGGGCTGTCGCTGAATTCCCAACGGCGGATGCGGCGGCGGAAGACGTCGGTTTCGATCGCCCCCTTTGTGCCGAAGATATGGTATTGCAGGAAGTGCCCGTCGTCGGATTGTTTCTCCAAGACATCGAGAAGCGGGTCGCCGTGGTCGGATTCGGCGATATACATCACGAAGTTCAGGTTGGAAATGGCCCCGTTTTGAAAGCGCATGCTGATCTGGTGGTTGTCGGCATGGTTGAAATACTTGACGACATTCGGGGCCGCCATGGAAAACACCTCCTCGACCGGGCTGCCGGTAAACCAGCGCTGCAAATCGAGATAGTGCGAAAGCTTCTCCCCGATCAATGTGCCGCTGCTCTTGCTCCGCCAGCTGTTTTTCAAATGAAACTCGCTGCAGTAGTAACGGCACTGACTGTTCACCACCGAACCAATCAACCCCTGGTCAATCCAGTCTTTGGCCGTCGTATAGATTTTCGAGTAGTGCAGCTCAAAACCGATCTGCAAAAATTGTCCAGTCTCATTGGCTGCCTGGATCAACGCCCTTGCTCCCTCAATATCTTCCGCCATCGGCTTCTCGCAGAGGACAGCCTTTCCCGCACGGAGCGCCAGGATCGCCTGCCCGGCATGCACGGAATTGATCGAGGCAATGTAGATGAGCTTGATTTCAGGATTCGTCAGGATCGAAGCCAAATCAGAAGTGGCCTTGACGCCGAGCTCCTTGCCACGCAGGGCGGCTCTCGCCGGGTCCGGCTCATACCCATAAATGGTTCGCACATAGGGTGACGCCTTTGCCGCCCCCACATGGGTTGCGCCCATGGCTCCAAGCCCCAATACGGCGACATCAATACTTTTGTTCATTTCAGCAGGAGAATAAAATTTCCGGTTTTCATATATTTGAATGTTATGTGCCCGGACTTTTCTTTCCGTTGGCATTCGATTGCCGGATCTGAAATGGCACCAGGATCGGCCGGCAGCGCTCCCCCTCTGACTGCTTGCGGATCTGCTCCCACAGTGCTGCAGCGACCGACTGAACCTTGGTGATGACGAATGACGCGGGGAAGGGACAAAACAGGTCCACCGCATCGTTCTTGTGGAGAAGCAGCTTCAAATCCTGCGGGATGCTCAACCCCTGCTCCGAAACCGCCATCAAGGCACCGTGTGCCACCGAGTCGGGCCAGATGACCAGCGCCTCCGGGCGATCGGGCTGCCGCCACAGCGCGCGGAACTGGTCGTATCCCAAGGGAGCGTGCTGCTCGCCCGAGGGTTTGGTTTGGGGGCGGAGCACCCATTCCTTGCGGAGCAATATCCCCAACTCCCGGGCCCGGCGGTCGAAATGCTCGTAAAAAGCCGCGTTGGTCGCATCAGAGGCGCTTCCCTTGTTGGACAACGGATCGGCTGAAATCATCCCCACCGACCGGCAACCCTGCTCGACGACTCGCTGCAAGCTCAATTCCGTGAATTGCGTAAAATCCAGCCGCACCGCAGTCGAAGAGGCCCCTCCCTCCGAGAAAGACGTCGTGGGAACCGGGATCTTCTGGAGCCAGGCGTGCGCAACGGCAGGCACGATCATCGCTTGGATCGCGCGATTCTTGGCCGCATCCATCAATTCGGGCCACGGGGTTTTCCGTTCCCGCGGCGTCCGCGGGTCCACCCACACGATGAGTTCGATATGCGATTCCCTGAGCAGCTTTTGGAGCTCGGAATGCAGCGCCCCATAAAAAGCGAATGTTTTCTGGAGCCAGAAATCCCCGTCGTAGTAGATGCCGACACGCGTCATCTTTTGGTCCATCTTCCGCACGAACGTCCCCACCCGGGGGATGCGGGTCAGCAAGCCCTCCCGCACCAGCGGGGTCAGCGCGCGCTGGACGGTGTTCGGATGAGTCTTCCAGAGAACGGCCATCTCCTGCGTCGAAGGAAGGCGCGCCCCGGCAGCCAGATCTCCGGATATAATCCGCTCCCGCGTCTGCTTCTGAAGAAGACGCTGGACCGGGATGTGCGCTTCCTGCCTGGGATTTTTTTCAGCCATAAACCTTGCGTGGATTGGCTAATTGTGTATTTTGTGTGCAGACATGTCGAGCATTTTCTTCAACCGTGTTTCATCTTTTCCTGATTGCGGCTGCACAAAAGATTGCACTGTTTGAAATGTTATGTATAGTCGCCCCATGCAGCCGCTGAAAAGGCTCTCGTGTCTTCTGGACTCTCTGGCTGACCGCGACCACTCCCTGTTCGCGCCGTCGGATCTGGCTGCGGCCGTAACCTCCCAGATGCCTGTTTTGCTTTCCCGCGCGGTAAAAGCCGGGGTGCTCAAGCGGATCTGTCGCGGGATCTATCTCTATCCCCGGACCGATTATCCGGCCGGGCACCTATTGTTTCACGCGGCCGCGCGATTGCGGGCCGACAAGTTCAACTACATCAGCCTGGAGACCGCCCTGAGCGATGCCGGGATCATCTCCCAGGTGCCGATGAACTGGATCACTCTGATGTCCTCGGGACGCAGCCATGTCGTCAACTGCGGGGAGCTTGGCCACATCGAGTTTGTGCACACGGCGCAGCGCCCCGAAGATCCGGAGTTGACCTACGATGCGGACCGCCACCTCTGGAGGGCATCGGTGGCGCAGGCGATGCGTGACATGAAGGCGACCCGGCGCAGCATGGACCTGGTGAACCTGGAGGCTGTGCATGAACTTGTTTGACCGCCTCGTGGACGAGGCCCTCAAAGCCCTTCCGAACCTCGGCACGCTCAGGCCAGTGGTGGAAAAGGAGCTACTCCATCACGATATCCTCAGGGAGATGAGCGGGGCCGGGCTGCTGTCCGGGTTGACATTTATTGGCGGCACCTGTCTGCGGGCCTGCTACGGCTCCGGGCGCCTGAGCGAGGATCTCGATTTTACGGGCGGCAGCCATTTCAAACGCGGCGACCTCGCCGGCCTCGGGCGGATTCTCCGCGAAAACCTCGAGGGCCGCTACGGTCTCCGCGTGAGGGTCAGCGAGCCGGTCAAGGAGGAGGGCGCGGTGACAACCTGGAAGCTCAGCGTCGAGACACGTGCGGGGAGGAAAGACCTTCCTGCGCAACGTATCAACATCGACATCTGCGCGATTCCCAGCCATGACGCCCGCCCGATGATGCTGCGCAACATTTACGGCGTCGAGATGGGCACTTCCGGTCTCATGATTCAGGCCCAGAGCCGCGAGGAGATTCTGGCCGACAAAATCCTAGCGCTCGCATTCCGTGAGAACCGGATCAAGAACCGGGATCTTTGGGACATGGCGTGGCTCAGGCAGCAGGGCGTCGAGCTGCCGGGGCGTCTCATTCCCTTGAAGGTCGGCGATCACCGGCGGACGCCCTCGGAGTTTGCTTCGCGGCTCCATGACAGGCTGGCAACGCTGAAGGCAAGCCCCGGAGTGAGAACGGACTTCCTGAAAGAGATGCGGCGATTTCTTCCTGTGGCAGCGGTGAGCGAAACGCTCGAAAAGCTTCCCTACTGGCAATACCTCACCCAGCTCGTTGAGGAAGATGCCGCCAAAGCGACCGCCGCGGTTTCCTGATCGACATGAGCCCCATGAAGACCCGGAACTACTGGAAGGCGGCGCCCGCATTTGCCGCATTGTTTTCGCTGACGGTATTTGCCGTCTCGGCGAACATCATCCCATCCATCCTCTTTCGTGCCGCGGGGGATTTCGGGATTTCGCCAGAGCTGATGTCCGGGGCGACGACGGTCCAGTTTGCGGGGTTCATCGTGGCCACGATTGCAGGAGGAATTTTGGCCGACAGGATCGGAAAAAAGGCCGTGTTCCTTGCGGCCTGCCTGTTCACGATAGCCGGTGCCATGCTGTGGTATTGCGCCGGGTCTCTCGGAATGGTTTTCTTTGGCAGCCTGGCCATGGGGATGGGCGGCGGCATCCTCGAAAGCATGAGTTCGGCGCTCCTGTCCGACCTGTTCCCCTCACAACGGAAGCTCTACCTGAACCTTTCGCAGGCGGCGTATTGCGTCGGGGCAGCGTCCGGGCCGTATTTGATCGGGAATCTTCTTTGCAGGGACGATGTGTCGTGGCGGCTGATCTTCCTTTTGCTCGCCGCCATGGCGGTCGTGTTGCTGGTTTTCTTCGCGATTTCCCGGATCCCCAAGGCCGCCGAGGAGGAGTCCTTTCCGGTGTTCCAGCGGATCATGAAGCGCTGGAGCTTTGTCTGCCCGTGTATTGCGATCTTCCTCTACGTATTCGCGGAGACCGCCCACATGGTCTTCATCAATTACTACCTCCAAAAACGCTTCGGCGCGCCCGAGCTTTGGGCGGTTTACGGGCTGTCATTGTTTTGGCTCGGGATGACGCTGGGGAGGGTGATCTGCGCGTTCATCGGGGAATCGGTTTCCTATCGGAAAATCATCGCGCTCCTCATGCTCGCCTCCGGGGTTCTGATGTGTTCCCAGGCGTTCGTTCAGCAGTGGCAGATCAGCGTCGCCATCTTTGCGGCGACCGGATTTGTTTTCTCGGGGATCTGGCCGCTGATCATCGGCTACACGGCGAAGATCAACCCCGGCTATTCCGGCACGGTCATCGGGATCACCGTCGCCTCCGGAGCGATCGGCACCGTTGTTGCGGCCCCGCTGATGGGCTTGTATTTCCACCTCCTGCCATTGGCATATGCCTTTGGGGTTCTGTCGGCCGCACTGTTCGCGGGCTGCCTTCTCATATTCTTTCTGAAGGAAATCTGATCCGCGAGCCCATCGCGACGTTTCGAACACCGGCCTGTTTGCCATTCGGGGAGCCGGCGGAGCGAAAGGATGAAGGCGTAGAGATGCTCACCAATTAACGGGACGGATTCGGACATGCGCCGCATTGACGCGGAGGGCTGTTTCGCCGAGAATTCCTGTATGCAACGCCTCAAGCTGCCCATCGGGATCCAGAACCTTCGCGAGATCCGCGAGGAAGGGTATTACTATGTGGACAAGTCGGCGATCGCGATCGACTTGGTGACCAAAGGAAAGTGCTACTTCCTTTCGAGGCCGAGGAGGTTCGGCAAGAGCCTCTTTCTCGATACGCTCAAGGAGCTTTTCGAGGGCAATAAAAAACTTTTCACCGGCCTGCACGCGGAGACTCGCTGGGACTGGAGCCGCAAGCATCCGGTCATTCGGATCAGCTTTTCCGACGGGGTACTGCGCGACCGGGCGGAGCTGGACGCACGGATTTGGAATATGATGGAAGCGAATGCCAAGCGCCTCGGCATCGCGCCGCCTCGCAAAGGCAATGACATTTCGTGGGCCTTCAGCGAGTTCATCGCCAAAGCCCATGAAGCCACCGGGGAGCGGGCGGTCGTGCTCATCGACGAATACGACAAGCCGATCCTCGACAATATCGAAAAGCCGGAGGCCGCGATCGAAATGCGCGAGGGGTTGAAGAACCTCTACTCCGCGATCAAGGGGGCCGATGCCGACCTGCGCTTCGTCCTCCTCACCGGGGTCTCGAAGTTTTCGAAGGTCAGCCTGTTTTCCGGGCTCAACAACCTGGATGACATCACCGTGGATCCGCGCTACAGCGCGATCTGCGGCTACACCGAGGCCGACGTGGATTCGGTTTTCGCGCCGGAGCTGGAGGGCCTCGACCGGGATAAGATCCGCTCGTGGTATAACGGCTACAACTGGCTGGGCGAGTCCGTTTACAACCCCTTCGACCTGCTCCTGCTTTTCGACAAGCGGCAGTTCCGCCCCTACTGGTATGAGACCGGCACGCCGACGTTTCTGCTGAAGCTGCTGCGCGAGCGACCGACGTTTTTGCCCGAGCTTTCGAACCTGCAAACCGATGCGGCTTTGCTCTCAACGTTCGACGTCGGGAACATCCCGACCGAGGCGCTCCTTTTCCAGGCCGGATACCTCACCATCGCCTCGCAGGAGGAGCGGTTTGAAAAATTCTTCTACCGGCTTCGTTACCCGAACCGCGAAGTTTACCAGAGCCTCAATAACAGCTTCCTGCTCGACTGGGTGCCCCAGGCGCACGATAGCCTTCTGGCGCAATCACGGCTAGGCGATCTGCTGATGGCCAACGACCTTGCCGGCATGGGGGCGCATTTGAAGGCGTTCTACGATTCGATCCCGCACCAGTGGTATGCGAATAACACGATCGCCCAATACGAAGGTTACTACGCAAGCGTGTTCTACGCGTTCTTCGCCTCGCTCGGGCTCGACATCACGGTCGAGGAATCCAGCAATGCCGGGAGGCTCGACATGGCGATGCGGTTCGCCGGGCGCGTGTATCTCTTCGAGTTCAAGCTCGTCGCCGACAAGCCCGATGGCTCGGCGCTCGCGCAGATCCGAGAGCGAGGCTACGCCGACCGCCACCGGGCATCAGGCGAGGCCATCCACCTGATCGGCGTGGAGTTCAGCCGCCTCTCGCGCACGATCGTCGCATGGGATTTGGCCGGGGAGTGATCGAACTGGCGTTGGATCGGCCATCCGTGGTCATGACTTTTGAGGACGGCCGGCAGACCATTTACCTGCACCTCGAAGTCCAGAGCTTTGCGGAAGAGGATTTCGCCTCGCGCCTCCACGCCTGTTTCCAGGGGCTGAGCCGCGCCGATGTCCTCGACGCCCTCCGCTTGGTCGCCTGGATGATGCAACTGCCCCGAGCGCAGACCTTGCAATTCCGAGAGAAGATCGTAGATTTCGATCAAATGAACGCCACCGCTTACATCACCGACCTGGAAGAGCTTGCCATGGAAAAAGGCCAAACCCTCGCGCAGCAGCAGGCGGTCATCGAAGCGTTGGAAATCCGCTTCGACCGGGTTCCTGGTGGGCTCCGTGAAGAAATCGGCCGTGTCGCGGATTCCGCACGCCTGCATGCCCTGCTCCGCGCGGCGATCCGGTGCGCAGACTTGGAATCCTTCTCCAAGGAACTCTGATCGCCGCGTCATTGTCGCAATCTGTTGCTAACAGAGGCGAAAATATACGCATGCGTGCTGCCTCCGGATCAGCCGATGGCACCCAGCAACTTGCGGAACCGGCGGTCGACGTCATTCGCCGGGATATCAAGAGGGTGCCAGGGGAACCTTTTCATCGGTTGACTGGGAATCCCGTTCAAAGCTCGCTAAGTTTGACAATGCGATTTTCCTTTTCCGAGATCTCGGCGGCGAATCCGACCCGGATCGGTTCAAATGCCCATCTCGTCATCGGTTGGTGGAGAGGGTTTCATTTGGGCGATTCCTACGCTTTCGGAGGGTCGTGGCATTACCGAATGGCAAGGTCCGTTTTCCCAGCCGTTTATTTTTTAAAATAAACATTGCAATTCGCAAGTTGCTATCTACGCTGCTGTATTTAACCGAATATGCCCCACACGACCCCTTATCGTGACAACCAGCCGTTTTACGGACAGATCGAAACCGCTCCTCGGAAAGAAAGGGGGCGGGTCGGTCGGTTCCTTCACATTGGTCATGCTGGAGAATATCATACCATCTCTCAGAAAAACCCGGACATTGCAGAGGTCAGGGAGAACATGCATCCCGCCTCTTTGGGCACTGACTTTGGAAGCGCAGGCGGGGCGAGGGGTGCCTTTGGCGCAAGGCGGAAATCCCAACTTGTGCTGGCCGTGCTGGCCGTGCTGGCAATGACGGCTTGCCACCGCGCTCCGGCCCCCTTGCCGGAAAGCGTTTGGAAGCCGTATAGCGTGGCAGACTTCGGGGCGAAAGGCGACGGCCGCACGGATGATACGGATGCGATTCAGCGATGCATTACCACCGTGGAACAGTCCCAGATCGCCCACAGGGGAAATCCGAAATTCTCTGACTACAACCATGAAACAGCTTATCCCGAAATCCTTTTTCCTGCCGGCACTTATGTGATCTCCCGAACGATTGTCGTCGCGGCAAAGGATGAATGCCCGAACTTGGCTCTCCGGGGCGTAGGAAAGGTGACGCTTAACCAGAAAAACCCCGACCAGGATATTCTGTATTTTCATCACGGCTATCGCCAATCCATTGAAAACCTTGGATTTACCGGGGGCCAGATCCAAATCAAATTCATTTCCTGGAACCTGAATCGGGCCCAATTGGTTGTGCGGAACTGTCGGTTTGCCGATTCGGGGAGCTATGCGATCGACGACTCTCTCAAGGGGGTCCATCACTCAAAGATTGTGGCTCCGTACACGCTCGCATGGAAAGAGGGAGTGCCCTATGCGACGCGAGTCGATGTGGAGGCCTTGCCAGATGTCTGGTTCAACTCCACCATTTTGCATATCGACCAGTGCGAATTCATCCGCTGCAAGAATGTGGCCCGGCTTTTTTCCGATTGGGGGACGATCAGCGGGAGCCGGATCGTCACGCATCCGGAGATGGCCGGAGCCGCGATTTACTCGCGGGGCGTTTTGAAGATCAGCGACACTCATGTCCAGGCTGAAACCCGTGCAGGCCGACCTCAACGGTTTGTCGATAATATCAATGCGGGCGTCATCCTTTACCGAGTCACGATCGAGGCCGAGGGGGCTGGCATGTGCGCCATCTACAACCGCTGCATTTACGACAATGGCGGCCTTTATAATAACTATGCGGTGATCGATGACTGCCGGATCAAAGCCGCAGGTTCGGAGGAGAATTGCTGGGTCTATTGCGAGGAGGTGCCCAACCTCATTCGAATCACCAATTCCACCGAGCTCTCCGGCAAAGCGATCCCGGCGATCGGCTTTCGCCAGCCCATCACCAAGGAATATCTCCGGCATGTTTCGTATCCTGATCTTGTGAAACGGCTTCCTGAACTGGCTCAGATCTATGGGCATCTGGTCGCCATGCCGCGCGTTTACGATATTTCTGATGAAAAGATGCAGTGCAATTTCTCGTTTTCGCTTTACGGCAACACGAACCTGACCGACACCCTGCCTGAACCGATGCGACAGTTTGTGAAAAACCCGTTGCCGGCGCGGATCCTGGCCGAGTTTTCGTCCCTGGCGAACCGAGCCTCCTTGCAGCTTCCTGAGGCGAAACGGCAGTTAAACGCGGCCGATTTTGGGGCAGATGGCAAAAGGAACCAGGATGATACCCTGGCCATAAAGGCTGCGGTGGCGGCGGCGAGCGACACGGGTTCCGAGCTGCTCTTTCCGGGCGGGGTTTACCGGATATCGCAGACCATCGAGCTGCCAGAGAGCCTCACGATCCGCGGATTGGGTCTGGCTGTTTTTAAGGGCGATCAGAAAGTCCTGTTCCGCGGGCGGAATTTCCGCCGCATCTCGTTTGTGAACTCAGGCTTCGACCTGTCCGGTGTCGAGTCGGGCGTCGCGGTGGATCTCGCTACAACGGCGGATATGAAAGCGGCCGCCCTGTTTGACCATTGCACTTTTTTGGAGATTTCAGGGACGGCCATTCAATGCTTCGCCAGCAATGGCAAACCCGGGGTGAAAAACCTAACCAACCTCCGCGTCACCGATTCCATGTTCGGAGCTCAGGGGCGCGCGATGGTGACCGATGCTGACGACGCGCTTTTCGATTACAACTGGCTGTCGCTCGTCAACAAACCGGTTCCTGGAGCATTGGTCAACTACGGAACCCTGCGCGTTCTGGATTGCCTTGGCGTGCCCGATCCCAGCGTGCCTGCCCGTTGGATTGAAAACAGCGGCACTCTGTTCATCGACAACATGCGTTTTGGCAGCGAAGGCGAGATTCCAAAGGACCCGGTGACGAACAACCATTCGGAGGGGCGGATCTTCATCCGCTATTCATGGCTCTCAGGCCATGGCGGATCGATCATCGTTTGCAATAAATCGCCGAAACTGCTCGCGCTGACAGGCAACCTGGGGATGCCTGTCAAGCATACACAGACCATGGTGGCTTTGGGGCCAGAGGTAACCGCCGACGTTAAAGTGTTCCTGTTTGAAACAGGTAACATTCCGCCCACGAATTTCAAAACCCTGAAAGACACGCCCCGAGGTGCACCTTGACGAGGAATTAGCAGCTTTACGAAGAGGCACATCTGATGACACGGAAGAAACCTGAACATGAATAAAATGAACAACCAACTTGCCCGGCAGCCGCTTTATCGACAGGTCGAAGACGCCATCCGGAACGATATTTTATCAGGAAAAAAGCCGGGGGATACCCTGCCTCCGGAACCGGAATTGGCGAGAGCGTTTTCCGTATCGCTGGTGACCATCCGGCAGGCCCTGGCCGAGCTGGCCAAGGCGAAGCTGATTGTGAGGCAACGGGGGCGCAGGACATGCGTCGCGGAGCCTCCTCTTTCCCGCAAGCATGTTGGTGTTCTGCTGGAAACGGATATCTCCACGCACGGACTTTCCCCCTATTATTTGCGGTTTCCCAAGGAGCTGAGGCTGGCGCTGGATCAAGTGGGCCTGCGAAATCGGCCCTACCTCGGATTTCGCCCGCAGGATATTGCCAGGCGGGGCTTGGATTGTCGGGATTTGATCGATGATCTGGGCCTCAACCGGATCAGCGGCATCGTCCGGGTGGGGGCGGAAAATTGCGAGGCGACCCGGAAAATGTATGCGGACCGCGGAATCCCTTATTTGGATGAACGGTTTCTAGACGATGGACGGACGGACTCCGCTTCCACGATTCTCATTCGAAATGCCTTGCGCTACTTCCAGGAACGCAACCGAACGCGCTTGGCCATTCTGGCGTGGCAGGATCCCTCCAACTCCAAGGGGTCCTCGTTCTCGAATCTCGTGAAAAAGGAGGCGGCCGCATTCGGATTCGAACTGGATCCGCGCTGGATGGACTTCCAGGCGAATGCCACGATGAAAGGGATGGGATGGGAGAGGTTTCGGGATTTGTGGCTGGCGAACCAAGCCAAGCCTGATGCCTTGATCGTGTGGGACGACATGCTCTTCCCGGACTGCCAGACCGCCATGGTCAACATGGGCCTCCAGGTTCCAAGGGATTTGGACGTGGTTGCATTTCGCAGCGATGCCGTGGAAATCGCCCCGGCCTATCCCGTCTATGTGGGCTGCATGGTTCTCTCCGAATTGGCCCTGCGTTATGCGCGGAAAATGAAGCAGCTCCTCGAAGGGGGCGAATGCGATTCCCATTGGGCGCTGCCGATCACTTGGAAAATGGAAGGCGAGCTACCCTTTGGCTTGTCTGATATGGACGATTTCGAGGAGCCCCTCATCCTTTCCAAACAGCAGGCAACCTGAGATCGAAAAAGAGACGGAAAAAGTCATTGCAATTTAGAATTTATAACGCTAGGATCAAAAAATTATGAGCTCCATCAAACTTCCCCCCATCATTAGTGCTCTTTTTAGGGGCTTTGCTTCCGCATTTGTGCTGGGTGCCGCATGGCTCCTTGCGGCATCCGCATCCGCAGCGACGGATACTTGGATTGGCAATACGGACGCTAAGTGGACCACCGCTGCCAACTGGTCGGGTGGCACCGCCCCGGCTTCGGGCGACACGCTTGTCTTCGGTGTGACCGGAACTTCCGGCTTGGCCTTGTATCCCAACAGCGCGTTTACCCTCGGCGGCAATGGCACCGATGGAATGGATATCACGGCCAGCGCCCCTCTCAACCTCGTCTTCACCGGGACCTCCCCCGGTGTTACCATCACATTTAACAGCAGCAACGGAGGTCTCGCCATCCGCGATCTCTCATCATACAATATAACCTCCACCTATAGTAACAATATTTACAGATTCGCCAGCGCGCAGACCATCCAAGTCGGCGCGACGACCGGGGCAATGTTCAGCTCCATATTGTATCTTAACATTCCCGTCCAAGGCGGGCAGCGGCTGACGAAGACGGGCAATGACATCCTCTCATTGTCGAACCCCAATAACGCGCTCGGCGGGCTGACGGTGAGTGGGGGCACGGTTGTCGTCAATTCGGACACCGCCCTCAGTGCAACGGCCCCGGCTTCACCAACGGCCGACTGGATCGTTCTGGATGGCGGCGTGCTCCGCACCTTAAATGGGGGCACTGCGTTGACCATCAATGCGAACCGCGGCATCTCGCTGGGTGATGCTGCGGCTGGCACGGGAGGAACGCTCTACAACGACAGTGGCGGGGCAACCACCTATAACGGCATCATAGCCAATAACGGTGGCACCAACAGCCTGACAAAAGGCGGAGTCGGCATCATCTCTCTTGGAGGGGCTAATACCTACACGGGCGCGACCATAATCCACCAGGGGCAATTGAAGCTGGACTTCACCGCCGCAGGAGCTCCGGCCAGCAACATTGTCAATGCCGGCAGCGCTTTGGTGATGGGATGGAATGTGACGACTTACGGGCCCATCTCAAATTTTGGGGCCGGGTATCTTGATACCGGCGGCAATGCCCTCTTCGTGCAGGGCAGCGGCACGGCCAGCAGCACCCAGACATTTAACGCCCTGACCGTGGCACCCGGCTATGCCAACCTCGTTGCGCGCGGCAACGGCGCCTACAACGCCACGGTGGCTCTCGGCGCGCTCTCCCACAACGCTGGCGGCACCGCCAGCTTCAGCCTTCTCACGAGCGGTTCCACCGGGCAGGGGATCTTCACCACGACCACGGCCAACAACGCCAGCGGCATTCTTGGCGGCTGGGCAACCACCGCAGCCGCAGCGGCCAGCGGCACGGCTGCCCTCGCCGCCACCGACTGGGCGGCCAATGACGGAAGCGGCAATATCGTCGCCTACACCGGCTATACTATTCCGGCCGGCGCATCCCCTGTGCTGACGAGCAATGCGACTTCCAATATCCGGCTCAGCAGCGCTTCAACCGGCACCGCCACCCTCTCCGCCGTCGGCATCAACGACCTGAGCACGATCCAGACGACGGATGCGGCAGCCCGCACCATCGGCATAGGATCAGGAAACACCCTCCGCCTCGGAGCCGCCGGCGGCGTGTGGAATACAACTGCGGGGCTCCTGACAATCGGTGTTACCACCGGCGCTGCCGGTGGCACCCTGACCGCCGGGGGCGCAACGGATACCGCCGGCGAGATCGTATTCAATGCCAGCAGCGGGTCCGACAATGCGATCACCGTAAATTCCGTCATCGCCAACAATGGCTCGGGGGCGGTGAGCGTTGTCAAGACCGGCTCGGCGTGGTTGACCCTCAACGGAGCGAACACCTACTCGGGTGGCACCTACATCAACCAGGGTCAGGTAAATACCGGCAACGCCGCAGCTTTAGGCACGGGTGACGTGACCGTTATCCCTGGCGGGTTGCTTCAGCTGAGCGCAAACACCTTCACCAACAACTTCAATATTGCCGGCCTCTCTTTTGTGCTCTTTAACTCTGTGGTGAACGGCAAAGTGACGTTGATGGGGAATGCCGTCTTCGGGACGACCGGCTCACAAGGAGGCACGATCAACGGACAAATAACCGGCAACTACAGCATTGCGTTCTGGGAGAGGTCAACCGCCGGCGGTTCAACCTATGTCCTTTCTAATTCCACCAACAACTACACAGGGGATACGTCCCTCGGCGCTGCGCCCGGCGACCAGACAGCCTCTGCCTCCGCCACAATGAATGTGTATCTCCAGCTGGGCGCTAACGAGGTGATAACAAGTGGCGCAGGCAAGGGAAACCTCATCTTAGCGAGCGCCGATGCGACCCATGTCAGCTCCCTGGATCTCAATGGGAAAACACAAACCGTCAACGGCCTCATCTCGGCTGACGCCTGGAGTAGCATCTACAATACCGCCAACGGGACGACGTCGTCCCTGACCCTCGGCGGCAACGACGTTTCGGCCACCTATGCCGGAAAGGTTCTCCGCGGAGGCGCCGGTGGAGGGACTGGGGACGTTGCAATGACGAAGATCGGAACCGGGACGCAGGTGCTTTCCGGCAACAACACCTACACCGGCGCGACGACGATCAGCGCGGGGACATTGACGGCTGGCGTGGCATCCATTGCGAATGTGAGCGGCGCTTTGGGAAACAACTCGGCCGTCACGATGGCAAACGTTGCAGGCGCGAGGATGGACATCACCGGATTCAACACCCAGATCGGCTCGCTCACGGGAGGCGGGGCGACTGGAGGCAATGTGACCCTCGGCGCGGCGACGCTGACCACCGGCGGAGATAACACCAGCCCGGCCGCTTACGCCGGCGTGATCTCGGGCACCGGCGGCGTCACCAAGGTCGGCACTGGCGCGCAGATCTTCTCGGGCGTCAACACCTACACCGGCGCGACAACAGTCAGCGTCGGCACGCTTATCGTGTCATCAACCGGCTCGCTTGCCAGCGGATCGGTGGTCACCGTCGCGAGCAACGCTGCGATTGGCGGCGACGGGACGATCGGCGACAACTTGACGCTGAGCAACGGGGCCAAAGCCGTCTTCGACTCCAACAACACGCCCTTGTCCGTGACGGGCACATTCGCCCTCAACAACTCGTTTGGGGTGGCATCGCTCGTGAACTCCTCCTTGGTTACCATCGATTGGTCAACGGTCAACACGGGCACTTACCAGCTCCTCGGAACGACCTTCGCATTCGACGCAACGACCATCTCGAACTACGGTCTCGGCAATGCGCTTACCTCCGGAGGAAAGCAGGTTTACTTCACGAGCGGCAGCAACCTCCTGGATGTGGTCGTTGTCCCCGAGCCCGCGACCTGGGCGCTCCTCGCCTTCAGCCTCACGGCCGCCATGGCCCTCCGCCGCCGGTTGGGCTAAGAACTCTATCCGCCTGCGTGTATGGCCTCCGCTTGGATCCTGTCGCCTATCAAGAATAATAGCACCGAGCTATACACAGCGTCATAAATAAATGCGCATGTTACACTTTGCAAAGCCTTCGAAGAACATCGGCTCTATCCGTCCAGTTGCTAAACAAATCTTCGACCGTTGCCATGACGTTGCCCAGTTCTGGAAAA
>Ga0194053_10000819_pt1 | contig 21661 bp, 19 predicted proteins | sample SepL228m_MetaG_FD_161684 | JGI IMG/M metagenome (GOLD analysis project Ga0194053, IMG submission 161684) | Anoxic zone freshwater microbial communities from boreal shield lake in IISD Experimental Lakes Area, Ontario, Canada - Sep2016-L227-8m | ecosystem: Environmental > Aquatic > Freshwater >... | reverse complement strand
GGTAACTGGAATGATGGGCAATTGCCCTGCGTACAGTCTACTCGGCTTGAATACTGCTAAGAAGTAATTAATAAAACTATTTAACAGCCTTATTTTGAAAATCCTTAGCAAAGCCATCCTGCGGGGTGGCTTTCAAAAGACGATTCTGCATGCAGAGTGTTAGACACTCAATAAGTATTAGCCTCAATCTCCATTATTTAGCGAGTAGTGCTTCTAGTTTTTCTGTATCGATGCAGAAATTGCGGATGCCTTCAGCAAGCTTCTCTGTTGCCATGGCGTCATTATTCAATTGCAGGCGGAAGTTCGATTCATCAAGCTTAAGCTCAGTAGTATTTTCATCGGCCAAGGCCTTGGCAGCATTGCTGGGGTCAAGCTTTTGATTGACCGCTGTGTTACTAGTCTGCAGTTCGGCAAGTAGCTCTGGGCTGATCGTGAGCAAGTCGCAACCAGCCAATTCCAGAATCTGGCTAGTGTTTCTAAAGCTGGCACCCATAATTTCAGTTTTGATGCCAAAGTGCTTGTAGTAATGAAAGATGCGCTTGACAGATGTCACGCCGGGATCATTGGCACCACCGTGATCGACATCACTCCAGTTGCTCGCCAGTTTGGCTTTATACCAATCGGTAATGCGTCCGACAAATGGTGAAATCAGTTGTGCATTAGCGGCTCCACAAGCTGCAGCTTGAACTAAAGAGAAGAGCAAAGTCATATTGCAATGAATGCCTTCAGCCTCAAGCTCTTTTGCTGCAGCAATGCCTTCCCAGGTACCTGCTAATTTAATCAACACGCGTTTGCGATGAATTCCATGGGATTCATATAACTGAATTAGGTGCTTAGCTTTTGCAACGGTGGCTTTGGTATTAAAGGACAGGCGAGCATCAACTTCTGTCGATACGCGGCCAGGGACAATCTTGAGAATCTCCAATCCAAAAGCGACCAAGATGTAATCCACCAGATCGGTAGGCTTCATGCCCGGATGGGCTTGCTTGACTGAGGCAACGAGGGCTTGATAGTTGCTCTGTTGGGCCGCTTTGAGGATGAGAGATGGGTTGGTGGTGGCGTCTTGCGGCTGAAATTCCTGCATACGCTCAAAATCACCCGTATCCGCTACTACGGTGGTCAAAGTCTTAAGTTGGCTCAGTGTTGAAGTGCTGGTCATAGGGAAACGGAACGCTCTTTATTAGGATTGCCTCTGAATATCATATGATAGATGGAATAATGCATTTGCTCCACAATCTACAAGGGTATTGGCTACATCATGAATCAGGATCAGTTAAAGCAAATGGTGGGAGAGGCAGCTCGCGATGAAGTGCTTAAGCTCGCCCCCGGGCAAGTTCTGGGTGTTGGGACAGGCTCTACGGCCAACTGCTTTATTGATGCCTTAGCGCCCCACAAAAATCATTTTGCAGGCACGGTTTCTAGCTCTAACGCGACGACTGAACGTTTACTAAAGCATGGATTTAAGGTTCTCAATCCCAATGATGTCACTGGCTTACCTGCCTATGTAGATGGCGCAGATGAAATTGATCCAGCCGGCCACATGATTAAAGGTGGTGGCGGGGCCTTAACCCGCGAAAAGATCATCGCCTCCATGGCCAAGCAATTTATTTGTATTTGTGATTCTTCCAAGCAAGTACCTGTTTTGGGCAACTTTGCCTTGCCCGTTGAAATTATCCCTTTGGCTCAAGGTGTTGTGACCAGGGAGCTTGAAAAGTTGGGTGGCAAGGTTTCATTGAGATTAGCAAAAGGGGCGCAGGAGCCTTTTGTCACAGATAACAGTGGCTGGATTTTGGATGTTGCCGGCTTGAAGATTGCAGACCCGAAAAGCATGGAGTCTCAAATTAACCAGATTGCTGGCGTGATTACCGTTGGCTTGTTTGCTAAAGAGAAGGCCAACATTCTGCTGGTGAGTAATGCTGCCGGCGTTGCGCGGATCATCCTCTAATTAAAAAACCCGACGGGGGAATGAATCTCCCATCGGGTCTGTTTGCCATGATGATCATGGCGCAGACAATCGGAAGGTAATTTGTTCCGATGCCCATGAGTGCATAGATGCGCTCATTTAAAGTGGCTTTCGCCAATGCGAATCAACACTATAACTGTCAACCCACGATTCAATCCTATGCTTCCAAATTCCTGAAGTCAACACGTCTTGAAAATATATTTTCAGAATGTGTTGCAAGTGTTGCGCTAAATCAATTGTTGGGACGCAGCACTCAGTCTGCGGGCGGAACGTAACCTTGAGCAGTGTCAGCACCACCTTCGAAGAAATGTTTTTCAACTTGCTTTAGTAAGTACTGGCGTGCACGTGGGTCAGCCATATTCAAGCGATTTTCATTGATCAACATCGTTTGCTGTTTGAGCCAAGCTGCCCAAGCTTCTTTAGAGACTTGATTCCAAATCTTTTTACCCAAATCACCTGGAAGTGGAGCGAAATCTAAACCTTCAGCCTCTTTATTGAGTTTGATGCATTGAACCATGCGTGCCATCTGTAATGCCTTTCTAAATACTAATTATCTATTGGTGAGGCTAATAAATTGTGAATGTGATCTTATAGGTCTTTGGTTAAGACCATGGATTTGCGATCCCAGTTGTAGATTTGCTTTCTTTCTTCAGGCAAATCATCAACGCTAGCTCTTTTAAATCCGCGCTTTAAGAACCAGTGCTCGGTTCTTGTCGTTAGAACAAACAAACGCTTGATGCCTTCTTGTTTGGCACGCATTTCGACGCGTTTTAATAAGCGCTCACCATCACCGGATCCCTGTACATCTGGATCAACCGCTAAGCAGGCAAGCTCCCCAACGCCATTAGGGAATGGGAAGAGGGCGGCGCAACCGAACAATACGCGGTCATGCTCAATCACTGAAAAGCGTTGAATATCGCGCTCAATCACATCCTGTCCGCGAGCAGCCAAGATGCCTTCTTCTTCAAGAGGCATAGTGAGTTGCAAAATACCACCGACATCATCTTGGTTGGCTTCACGTAAGTTCTCAATATCTGAAGACGCCAACATCATGCCAATACCATCGTGGGTAAATAATTCTTCCAATAAGGCGCCATCTTGATTGCATGGGAGGAAGTGAACGCGGCTTACACCAGCGCGAATCGCCCTGCCAGAGATGTTGAGTAAACTCTTCATACCCAAGTCGAGCTCTTGATGATGTTGGCCTACATATTCTTGAAGTTGTGGCATGGAAAGTTCGGTGATGTAATCACCTTCTTCATCTTTCAATCCAGCATGTGGGCTTAAGAAAATCAATTTATCGGCTTTTAATGCGGCAGCAGTGGAAGCTGCAACATCTTCGAATGCTAAGTTAAATGCCTGTCCTGTTGGAGAAAATCCGAGCGGGGAAAGCAAGACGATCTTGTTGCTATCAAGAGATAACTTGATCGAGGTCGAATCTACTTTACGCACGAGGCCAGTATGAATGTAATCAATCCCTTCAACCACGCCTACTGGCATTGCCGTAATAAAGTTTCCCGAGATTACAGAGATGCGTGATCCTGCCATCGGGGTATTTGGTAAGCCACGACTAAATGCTGCTTCAATATCGAGACGCAATTCACCAGCAGCTTCTTTAACGCACTCAAGTGCAGCGGCGTCAGTAATTCGATAGGCATGTATGCTGCTCTTGCCAAACTTGCTTTTAATCTTTCTGAGCATGAGTTGCTCTTCAATTTGGGGGCGTATGCCGTGCACAAGGACAATTCTCATGCCCATCGCGTGGAGCATGGCGATATCTTCGATCAGGTTCTCAAGACCAATTTCTTGAACCAGTTCACCAGCAAAGGCAATAACAAAGGTCTTTTCGCGAAAGCTATGAATGTACGGCGCAACGTCGCGTAGCCAGCCTACGAAAGGAAAGTTTGAGCTGGATTCTTCGCTGCTTTGAGCGGGGTTTGGTGCATTTGTTGGCATAGTGAGAAAATTATAGGGTGCAAGAGCCCATAAACCAACAAAAACCCCCAGAGAGTGCCAAGCCTGTGCCTGCTTCCAACACCTCGCGCAAGCTTGAGATCCGCTTTCCGGAAGAGTTGCCAGTCTCTGGACAGCGTCAAATCATCAAGGATGCCTTGCAGTCGCACCAGGTGGTGATTGTTTGCGGCGAGACAGGATCAGGTAAGACCACTCAGTTACCGAAGATCTGTCTAGATATGGGCAGAGGAAGCATGAACGGTGGCAAGCTCATAGGCCATACCCAGCCGCGTCGTATTGCCGCGACCGCTACTGCCAAGCGCATTGCCCAAGAGCTGGGAACACCGATGGGTCAGGATGTAGGCTACCAAGTGCGCTTCTCCGATAAGACGGGCCCGAATGCCTCCATCAAATTAATGACTGACGGCATCTTGTTGGCCGAGACCCAAAGAGACCCTCAGTTGCGCGCCTATGACACGCTGATCATTGATGAGGCACACGAACGCAGTCTGAATATCGACTTTCTCTTGGGTTATCTCAGGCGTCTGCTGCCAAGGCGCCCCGATCTCAAGCTCATCATCACCTCAGCCACGATCGATGCACAGCGCTTTGCTGAGCACTTTACGATCAATGGCAAGATTGCGCCCGTCATTGAGGTCAGCGGTAGGTTATTTCCAGTGGAGCAGCGTTACGTGCCTTTAGAGCCTGATGTCAAACCTGACGGCAAAAAAGAATCCAAAGAAGCAAAAGAAATCCCCGATGCAGTAGCTGAGGCGATTGCCAACGTATGGCGTGAGGGTGCTACCGGTGCTGGCGATGTACTGGTTTTCTTACCTGGTGAGCGAGAGATACGAGATTGCGCCGAAGTATTGCGCAAAGACCATGTTCTGGCCCAACGCTTTCATCCGGAAGTCTTAAGTTTATTTGCACGCCAATCTATTGCTGAGCAGGAGAGGGTTTTTAGTCCTGGCAACGGTCGCCGCATTATTTTGACGACGAACGTAGCTGAGACCTCTTTAACTGTTCCGAACATTCGTTATGTGATTGATAGTGGCTTAGCTAGGGTCAAGCGTTACTCCTATCGCAATAAGGTTGAGCAACTGCAAGTTGAGCCGATATCGCAAGCTGCCGCCAATCAACGGGCGGGTCGTTGCGGACGTGTTTCAGATGGTATTTGTATTCGTCTATATAGCGAGCTAGATTATCTTGCCCGACCTAAATTTACTGATCCAGAAATCTTACGCAGTTCATTAGCCGCAGTCTTACTGCGCATGAGCGCATTGCACCTGCCGAAGATTGCAGAGTTTCCCTTTATTGATAAACCATTGGGTAGAGCAATTGCAGATGGTGTTCAGCTATTAGATGAGTTGGGCGCCATTGAATATGATGAAGCGCAAGATGCCGATGGAAAAGACCTTAACAATAACTTCAGGCTTACTGCAATCGGTAAGCAGCTCGCTGATCTACCATTAGACCCTCGGATTGGCAGAATATTGTTGGCAGCAAAAGATCAAAATGCATTGCGTGAAGTCACCATCATTGCATCAGCGCTTGCCACTCAGGATCCACGCGAAAGGCCACTTGAGCAAGCCGCAGCCGCTGACCAAGCGCATCTGCAGTTTGCCGATGAGCGTTCTGAGTTTCTCAGTTTTGTAAAACTCTGGGATTGGTATCAAGACGCCTTGCAACATAAACATAGCAATCGCCAATTAGAAACCCTCTGTAGAAGTAAATTCCTGTCACCGCGTCGCTTACGAGAGTGGCGCGACGTGTATGGTCAATTGCATACGATGTTGGGTGAGAAGGGTTGGAAAGAAAACGGCCTAGCCGCAACGTATGAACAAATTCACTTATCGCTGCTAACCGGCTTGCTAGGTTATGTGGCCAAAAAAGAAGAAGACGAAAAATCACAAGAGCGCGGTAGTAAGACTGGCGGCTATATCGGCGCTAGAGGGATACGGCCATTTATTTGGCCTGGCTCAACCATTGGCAAGAAAGCGGGTGCGTGGATTTTGGCAGGTGAGCTGCAAGAGACCAATCGGATGTACGCTCGCACGATTGCCAAGATCGAACCGCAGTGGGTTGAGCGTGTAGCAGCGCATCGCCTCATTAAGTCCTTAAGCGACCCATTTTGGGATAACCGCCAAGGCGAAGTCATGGCCTTTGAACGGGGCACTTTGTATGGCTTGCCGATTTATCACGGTAGGCGAGTGCGCTATGAGCCCCATGACCCCGTGATGGCGCGCGAACTATTTATACGCCAAGCATTGGTTCAAGAAGAAATGTTTGGTCGGATGGATTCTCCAGGGCTTGAGCGTGAGACCGAGACCGATGCTAAGAAAAAATATCCAGACTGTTTTGGATTCTTTTGGCACAACCGCAGACTCATCAAAGACATTGAGGCTCTGGAGCATCGTTCACGTAGGCCTGACGTCTTGGTCGATGATGAATTGCTCTTCGCTTTTTATGACTCGCGCATACCAAACAGTGTTTCCAGTAGAGAAGGCATGAAGGTCTGGTTGAAAAAGCCAGATCCAAGCGGTGAAAAACCTGATACTCAGCTGCGCCTAGCAAAAGCGGATTTGATGCGCCATGAAGCAGCGGGCATTACGGTGGATCGTTACCCCAAAAAGATGATGGTAGGCGGTACAGAGTTGGGGATGACCTACCACTTCGAGCCTGGCAGCCCCAAGGATGGTGTAACGCTGGTAGTGCCACTCACGCTGTTAAATCAGGTGGATGGCCGTCGCTGTGAATGGCTAGTACCTGGTATGTGTGAAGAAAAGACTTTGTTATTGCTGAAGTCCTTGCCGCAGAAACTGCGGCGCCACTGCGTACCGTTGCCAGAATATGCCAAGTCCTTTTTGGAGCGCATGCTCGAAGAAAAGCACTTTGGTGTGGGAGATTATTTAGATAGCTTGATTGCCGATATTCGCAAAGAAAAAGGTTTGGAGATCAAGCGCACAGACTTTAGGCCAGAAGCGTTGCCAGCCCATTCATCTATGAACTATCGCCTGATTGATGAGCATGGTCGTCAATTAGATGTGGAGCGCAACTTATCTCGTTTGCGCGCCGAATATGGCGAGACTGCTAGAAGTGCCTTTCAGGCGATTGCTCAAGAGGCCGCACAGGTCGAGCTTGGCGTTGAGGCTAAGCCAGCAACAGTATTGGGAAAGGCATCCCCAGGAGACGCCGCTCGTAAAGTCGAGCAGGGTGGCTATAAGTCTTGGGAGTTTGGTGAGCTGCCAGAAACCTTGGAGATTCAAAAAGGAAATCGAACCTTATTTGGATATCCTGCGCTCGTAGACCGTATCGATGCATGTGACTTAGAAGTGTTTGATGACTTGGTGGAAGCCAGAAAGCAGCACTGGCAAGGATTGCGTCGCCTCTTCTCCATATCGAATAAAGAAACCCTGAAGGCTTTGCAAAAGCAATTACCAGGCATTCGTGAATTGGGTCTTTTATTTATTAATGTGGGGTCTGTTGATAACTTGATAGAGCAGATTCTGAACTTGGCGGTTGAGCGAGCCTTTTTAATGGACCCGTTACCAACTAGTGCAAGCCTGTTTGAGTCGCGCCTCCAAGAAGGTAAGCCGCGTTTAGCGTTGATTGCCCAGGAGATTTCTCGCCATGCCCTTAATGCCTTACAGGCATACGCAGACCTACAGAAAAAACTCCCCCAAGCAAAGGCAGCTTCTACTGCAGCCCATGCGGATATTCAGACGCAGATTCAAGGTTTGGTGTTCCCAAAATTTGTATCTGATATCCCCTACATGCAACTAGTGCATCTGCCGCGCTATTTAAAAGGGGTGGCGATGAGGATCGATAAGTTGCGCGCTAACCCAAGTCGTGATGCTCAGTGCCAAAAGGACTGGGAGTCCGTTCAACGTCCTTGGCAAAAATTACTTCAAGGCAGCAAGGGTTCAGCCTCCTATGCCATGGTAGAAGATCAAGCCTTGCAAGACTTTCGCTGGCAGCTGGAAGAGCTCAGGGTGGCCCTGTATGCGCAGGAACTAAAAACCCCAACGCCAATGTCATTAAAGCGTCTCGAAAAGGTTCTGACGAGCTTACGTTAGGCTAAATCTGGGTTTTAGACCCCCTTGGATTGCTTACAATAGGGTATGTATACATTTCATCAGAATCATCGCTTTCACAGTCTGGCGACCGGTATTTTCCTAGCCCTCATTGCCAGCGCCTCGCTGACCTTCGCTCAAACAATTCCAGCTTCAGCTCCAGCGCCCACTCCGGCCGAACCTAAACTCGCCATCGTGTTGAATTCAGCTGAGGCAAGTGTGAGCTTGATTGATATGCCGACCAGAAAAGTCATCAAGACAGTTCCAGTTGGCAAAGAACCGCATCACCTGATGCTCACCCCAGATCAGAAGACGCTTCTGATTGCCAATGCAGCGGGTAACGATGTTCAGTTAATGAATCCAGTCAACGGAGAATTGACTGGAAAAATCCCGGAGATTATTGATCCTTACCAAATCGGCTATTCACCAAACCATAAATGGTTTATTGCTAACGGCAATCGTTTAGATCGCGTTGACATTTATGCAGCTGATGGTGCCAATCTAAAGCTCGCCAAAACGATTAAGTTGGCGAAGACACCAAGTCACATTGCCTATACATCCGATAGCAAGATTGCTTTTATCACATTACAAGACTCGAGCGAACTGGCTGCGATTGATTTAGCAACACAGACACTGCTTTGGAAAATGCCAACAGGTAACACACCTGCAGGCTTGTGGATGACGCCAGGCGATCAGTATTTATTGGTTGGCATTACTGGTGAAGATAATGTGCAAGTGATCGATTGGAAAAATCGCAAAGAAGTCAAACGCATCTTGACTGGTAAAGGGGCGCATAACTTCCGTCCTTTAGGCGATAAGAAGCAAGTTTTTGTGAGTAATCGCATTGCTTCTACGATTAGCTTAATCAATATGCAGACTCTTGAAAAAGTAGGTGACATCACAGGCCTACCTTCTGGCCCAGACGATATGGAAATCACGCCCGATGGAAAAACCATGTGGGTGACATTTCGTTTTGCAAAAAAAGTGGGTGTGATTGATATTCCTTCCATGAAGCTCATTGCCACGATTCCCGTTGGAAAATCTCCTCATGGCGTTTTCTTCACACCGCGGGCAGCTTGGGAATAAATGTTGCGCCTTTTTGCCTTCTTCGTTTCGCTAGCTTGTTCTTTTTCAGCCCTGGCCCAGGGCGCTGCTTGCATTAAGACTGTTTACCTTAGCTTTGATACGGGCAATATGTCAGTTGCGCAACTGGTATCTGATGTGCTCAATCGTCAACATGTTAAAGCCACCTTTTTTCTTGCCAATGAAAAAACCAGTCGTGGCGATTTTGCTTTAGACGATTCTTGGAAGTCATTCTGGCAAGATCGTTTGCGAGAAGGGCATCACTTTGGTAGTCATACCTATGACCATGTGTACTTTCTGAAAGATGCACCCAATAAGGATGTGTTTGAAAGGCCGCAATTTGGTCCCAAAGCTGGTGAAACGATTCTGTATAACGAAGCCAGTTTTTGTAGAGAGATTCGCAGGGTGGACGATCGCTTTAAGGAGTTGACGGGCTCATCGATTCAAAAAATTTGGCGTGCACCTGGGGGAAAGACTTCCCCACGTCTAATCAATATGGGTAATCAGTGTGGTTACCAGCATATTGGCTGGAACCATGCTGGATTTTTGGGGGATGAGCTTGATTCCAAAGTACACCCCAATTCAGTCTTATTAGAAAAGGCGAGCCGCAATCTTCAGGATGGCGACATCGCTATGGCGCATCTAGGGATTTGGTCTAGAAAAGACCCTTGGGCCCCAGCAGTTCTCGAGCAATTGATTATCAATCTGAAGAATCGCGGTTTTTGTTTTGCTACCCTGCCAAAGTAAGGCAATTAGTCCACAATAAGCCATGGATTTGAGCTTCATCACCACGCCGATATCAGCAGGATATGCTGCCGTACAAGAGTACTTGTTCGACAATATCCTTGCCCCCATTTTGTACCATTTCAACCTCATGGGTTGGGCGGAAGATGCGTTTGATGGATTAGATTGGTTTTTGTTTGGTTGCATCCAGATCTTATTGATCGTCGTAGTTCTAAGAGTCTGGGAGCGCATTGCACCAGCAGAAACCCAAGAGCGTTTCGCTACGGCTACAAAGGCCGACGTGATGTACACCTTATTTCATCGCCTTGGTATTTTTCATGGTCTGATATTCATTGCTTTATCAGGATTCTTTTTTGAGATGGACTCGATCTTGCACGACTTTCGCTTTGAGCGTCTCAATGTTGAATCTTGGTGGGAACCCATCACATCCATACCACTCATCAGCTTTTTAATTTATCTGATCTTGCTTGATCTGGTTGAGTATCTATACCACCGCGCTTCGCACACCTTTAACTGGTGGTGGAAACTCCATTCTTTGCATCACAGTCAGACTGTCATGACGGCATGGTCCGATAATCGTAACCACATCCTCGACGACGTTTTGCGAGCAGTGGTATTTGCATTCTTTGCCTTGCTGTTTGGAGTGTCGCCAGGCCAATTCATCGCTTTAGTGGTGGTGAGTCAATTTATTCAAAGTTGGCAACATGCCAATATCAAAGTAAGCCTGGGTAGATTTCAGCATGTCTTAATATCCCCGATGTTTCATCGCATGCACCACGCTGTTGGCTATGGTCATGAAGTGATAGGTAAGCCTGGAGTCTTAGGCGGATGCAATTTTGGAATTCTGTTTCCTTGGTGGGATGTCTTATTTAAAACGGCCATCTTCCCCAAGGAGATCTATCCAACCGGAGTGAGAGACTTATCCGTTTCCAATAATCTTTTGATTCAGCAATGGCAATGCTTTGTGCTCTCGCTTCGAGAGATTAAAAAATCGCTGCGCAAGTAGTATCAATACTTGGCATATAGGAGTTTTATGGAAGATTTGCAGCAAGTGATCAAATCCTTTGGCTTAGCGCTTGTGGGTACAATGCATCCGCGCATGATGTGGTTGAGTTTGCGCCCATTTTTGATTGTGTCAGTGTTATGGGGTTGCACGATCTGGCTTACTTGGACTCCCGCCCTAGAAATGCTCAGCACCTTTCTCACAACATCGATGTTTACCAGTTGGATTCAGGATGGCTTAATCTGGGCTGGCTTTGAAAATGCCAGAGCATGGATTGCCCCTTTATTTTTCGTGATGCTGCTAATTCCACTCATCTGCATCAGCTTGTTGGTACTCATTGCGTTTACAACCGTTCCTGCCATTGTGAAGACGGTTGCACGCCAATCGGCCTACAAGGATTTGGAATGCAAACGTGGCGGCGGTTTACTAGGAAGTCTTTTTTACACCCTGTGGTCCGCACTGATTTGTTTAGCGTTAGTCATGCTGACATTGCCGGTGTGGTGGATGCCACCCTTGGTGGCTGTGCTGCCGCCATTGCTCTGGGGCTGGTTAACCATGCGTTTGATGTCGTATGACGTATTGGCAAAACATGCCAGCGTAGAGGAGCGTGATCTTCTACTTGATAAATATCGTTGGTCTTTGCTATCGATGGGAATCGTTTCTGGTTTGTTTGGTGCGGTGCCGACATTCTTCTGGGCAACATCTGCCTTAGCGCTCGTGTTATTTCCAGTGGTGAGTTTTATCGCTGTTTGGATCTACTCTTTGATCTTCGTCTTTGCCGCACTGTGGTTTAGCCATTTCTTATTGGCGGCGCTAAAAGAATTGCGACGTGAGGAGTTGGAGAAAGCGCTCACCGTCGAAACACGCGTTATTGAATCGGAGCTTCCTTATCATGGTTGATGCAGTTAAAACAGTTTCTATTGATGTTCCTGCAAGCGCAGCACGGCGCTTTGGTTTGATTGTGATTGGTGATGAGATCCTATCCGGTCGTCGCCAAGATAAGCACTTCAGTAAATTGATCGAACTCTTAACGGAGAGAGGCTTAAGTCTTTCTTGGGCAAGATATGTAGCCGATGATCCCGAGCAAATTACCGCGATACTCAAAGATAGTTTTGCGAGTGGTGATGTGGTTTTTAGCACTGGTGGTATTGGTGCCACACCAGATGATCACACTCGTCAATGTGCTGCTTTAGCTTTAGGTACTAAAACAGAATTACATCCTACCGCTAGAGAGCTGATTGCAGGCCGGATTCAGTCGACGGCAGAGGGTGATCCCATTAAAGCGGACTTGAACACGCCCGAGAATCAACACCGTTTCAAAATGGGTGAATTTCCGCTCGGTAGCGACATCATCCCCAATCCTTATAACCAGATTCCAGGCTTTAGGATTAAAGAGCATCACTTTGTCCCAGGATTTCCAGTGATGGCGGCACCCATGATGGCCTGGTGTTTAGATACCTATTACAAAGATCTTTTTCATCAAGAAAACTGGGCTGAGCAGAGCTTTATCGTTCCCAAGGGGGTGGAGTCTGCTTTAACCCCGCTAATGGAGCGCATCGAGGCCAATTTCCCTGGGGTGAAGGTCTTTAGCCTGCCGTCTGTAGGAGACCCCTCTAAGGGCGGTGTTTTTGCGGAGCGGCATATCGAATTGGGTATTAAGGGCAACGCCAATCTACTGGATAGCGCTTGGAATGCCCTTCGAACGGGCACGCAAGAACTGGGTTACGAAATTCATGATCTTAGCTAGCGTTAGATAGCACTAAACTGGTGCATTAAGCCATTTTTCTGCCGTACAAGGGGTATTTGAGCACTTAAATAGTGCAATAATGAGACATCCCACTTGTTTGCTTCAGTAAATTACATACATCCATTAGGCATGTTTGATGCCTGGAATGAACAAGGGTGAATGCCTTAAGTTTTGAATTCCAAATTTAGTTAATAGAGGAGAGTTGCATGACAACCAAGACCGTCGCTGATGTGATGAAGTTAGTTAAAGAGAAAGAATGTACTTTCGTTGATTTCCGCTTTGTAGATACAAAGGGCAAAGAACAACACACAACAGTACCTATCTCCCATTTTGACGAAGACAAATTTGAGAGCGGTCATGCATTTGACGGTTCTTCTATCGCTGGTTGGAAGGGTATTGAAGCTTCTGACATGTTGTTGATGCCTGATCCAACAGCTTGCTACATTGACCCATTCTATGAAGAGTCAACATTGGTCATCACATGTGACGTGATCGAGCCATCTGATGGCAAAGGTTACGATCGTGACCCACGTTCTATCGCTAAACGTGCTGAAGCTTATTTGAAGAGCACCGGTCTAGGTGATGCAGCTTACTTTGGTCCAGAGCCAGAATTCTTTATTTTTGATGGCGTCCGTTGGGGTGCTGATATGCAAGGTTGCTTCGTGAAGATTGATTCCGAAGAAGCGCCATGGTCTTCTGCTGCAGAAATCGAAGGCGGTAACACAGGCCACCGTCCAGGTAAAAAGGGTGGTTATTTCCCAGTTGCTCCTGTAGATACATTCCACGACATGCGTTCTGAAATGTGTTTGATTCTTGAATCCCTGGGCATTCCTGTCGAAGTACATCACCATGAAGTTGCTGGTCAAGGCCAAAACGAATTGGGTACGAAGTTCAGCACATTGACACAGCGCGCTGACTGGACTATCTGGCAGAAGTACGTCATTCAAAACGTTGCTCATGCATATGGCAAAACAGCAACCTTCATGCCTAAGCCAGTAGTTGGCGATAACGGTTCTGGTATGCACGTTCACCAATCCGTTTGGAAGAATGGCGAGAACTTGTTTGCCGGTAATGGTTATGCTGGTTTGTCAGAGTTTGCTCTCTACTACATCGGCGGCATTATCAAGCACGCTAAAGCATTGAACGCGATTACCAATCCAGGTACAAACTCATACAAGCGTTTGGTTCCAGGCTTTGAGGCGCCAGTGAAGTTGGCTTACTCTGCACGTAACCGTTCTGCTTCGATTCGTATTCCACACGTTTCCAGTCCTAAGGGTCGTCGTATTGAGACTCGCTTCCCTGATCCATTGGCTAACCCATACTTGGCATTCTCTGCCTTGTTGATGGCTGGCTTGGATGGTGTTCAGAACAAGATTCACCCAGGTGAAGCCGCTGACAAGAACTTGTATGACTTGCCACCAGAAGAAGATGCAAAGATCCCAACCGTTTGCGCAAGCTTGGAAGAGGCTTTGGAAGCTTTGAAGAAAGATCATGAGTTCTTAACTCGTGGTGGTGTATTTACTGAATCCATGATTGATGCGTATATCAATTTGAAGATGGAAGATGTCACACGTTTCCGTATGACTACTCATCCTATCGAATTTGATATGTACTACTCCCTGTAAGCGAAGGAGAGAACTTGAGCGCAGGACTGTTGCGCAATTCGTTCAAGGGAGCAGCTTCGGCTGCTCCTTTTTTTCCGACATTGCTTGATCAGATGCCTAATGCCATCTTGGTATTTGAGGCGGAGAACCAACAATTGGTTTATGTTAATCCGGCTGCTGAAGCAGCGCTGGATTTGTCGCGTAAATCACTTGAGGGGCAGTCCGTGCACGATTTGTTTGGGGATAACGCACCTTTAAACTCCATGATTGAGGAAGTGCGGAGCGGTCAAGTCATAGCGCAACGTCAAGAAATGGTTTTGCATTCTATGCCGGGTAGCATTCATCACGAATCAACACCTGCGCACGTAGTCATCGCGATGTTTGACGATCCGGATCTGCTGATGATGGAATGGTTTCCGATCGATCAGCAACTTCGTAGTGAGCGTGACGAGCGCGTTACACAACAAGTGGAAGCAAATAAGGAACTCATGCGGAACTTAGCGCATGAAATCAAAAACCCTTTGGGTGGCATTCGTGGGGCGGCACAGCTTCTAGAGTTTGAGCTCCCAGAAAAAGGCTTGAGGGAATATACCCAAGTCATCATTAAAGAATCTGATCGGCTACAAACATTAGTAGATCGCCTTTTAGCGCCACACCGTAAAGCACACGTCATAGAAGCGTTTAACGTCCATGAGGCCTTAGAGCGCGTTCGTAGTTTGGTATTGGCGGAGTTCCCTAAAGGGCTTCGGATCATTCGCAACTACGACACGAGTCTTCCCGATCTCCTTGGGGATCGTGAGCAACTCATTCAGGCGGTACTCAATATTGCGCATAACGCAGCCCAAGCACTTTCAGATGAAATTGCCGCAGGAACTGCCCAGATAGAGTTAAAGACTCGGGTTGCCCGTTCAGTCACGATTGCTAAACAGCGTTATAAGTTGGCAATGGATTTACAGGTCATTGATAACGGGCCTGGCATTCCAGAAGATATTCGAGAGCGCATCTTTTTTCCTCTGGTCTCAGGAAGGGAAGGCGGCAGTGGACTTGGTCTTACCCTGGCACAAACTTTTGTTCAGCAGCATCAGGGCTCTATCTCTTGTGATAGCCGTCCTGGGCGTACAGATTTTCATATTCAGATTCCATATCGTAAGCGGGAGAAATAATCATGAAACCAATTTGGATCGTCGATGATGATCAGTCTATTCGTTGGGTGTTAGAGAAGGCTCTCACACGTGAAAATATTCCCCATAAGAGTTTTTCAAACCCAAATGATGTCCTCAATGCCCTTGAGAAAGAGTCACCTCAAGTATTGATCTCCGACATCCGGATGCCGCGCGGCAATGGCTTGGAGCTATTGCAGCACGTCAAACAGAGCCATCCACAATTGCCGGTCATCATCATGACCGCCTATTCAGATTTGGATTCTGCCGTATCTTCTTTTCAAGGCGGTGCTTTTGAATACCTCACTAAACCATTTGATTTAGAAAAGGCGATTGAACTGATTCACCGTGCTATTGAACAAAGTGATCGCAATCAATCGGGCACTAAAGACTTAAGCGCTTTTGTTCAAGACGCTAGCGAAATCATTGGTCAGGCTCCAGCGATGCAAGAAGTGTTTCGTGCTATTGGTCGCTTAGCGCAGTCACATGCCACTGTATTGATTACCGGCGAATCTGGTACTGGTAAAGAGTTAGTCGGTTTGGCGCTCCACAAGCATAGCCCGCGTGCTAGAGGTCCATTTGTATCGCTCAGTACAGCAGCTGTTCCAAAAGATCTATTGGAATCTGAATTGTTTGGTCATGAGCGTGGTGCCTTTCCAGGGGCGCAAACGCTGCGTCGTGGTCGCTTTGAGCAGGCTGATGGCGGTACCTTATTCCTAGATGAAATTGGTGATTTGCCATTTGACTTGCAGACTCGCCTATTGCGAGCCCTAACGGATGGCCATTTCTATCGAGTTGGCGGTCAAGACCCCATTAAGGTGAATGTCAGAATCATTGCGTCCACCCATCAAAATTTAGAGTCACGCGTTGCTGCTGGATTCTTCAGAGAAGATTTATTGCACCGTCTCAATCTGATTCGTTTGCGTATGCCGCCATTACGTGAGCGTGCCGAAGATATCCCCTTACTCGCTCGTCACTTTATGCTCAGCTGTGCCAAATCTCTGGGTGTTGAACCTAAGAAGCTTTCTGATGAGGTTCTGAAAGATATCGGACAGATGTCTTTCCCTGGTAACGTGCGTCAATTAGAGAACCTGTGCCATTGGCTTACAGTGATGACGCCTTCTAATGTAATTGGTGTCAGCGATCTGCCGGGTGATATCTTGGCCGAGGTCAATGATCAACCGATGACTCCTCAGGGAGACACTTCTCAAGCGGGAGTAGCTGTATCACGAGGTGGAGCGGTGGATTGGGAGGCTGGCTTAAGTCGCCTCGCTGCCAAGATGTTGCAAGACGGTGATAAGAATGTTTATGACGCTCTGTGCGCTAAATTTGAAAAGGCGGTATTGCAAGCCGCTTTAGAAGTGACGCGTGGCAGAAGAGTTGAAGCAGCACAACGTCTTGGTATTGGCCGCAATACGATTACTCGTAAATTGCAAGAATTGGGTATAGATGACTGATTCAGTTCGGATAGCGGCGTGGAATGTGAACTCTTTAAAAGTTCGCTTGCCACATGTTCTCCGTTGGTTGAGTGATCAAGAAAAGGCCAAGAAACCGATTGATGCTTTGTGTTTGCAAGAACTCAAGCTCACCGATGATAAGTATCCCCACAAGGAACTAGAAGAGGCTGGCTATCTGAGTCTTGCTGCTGGCCAAAAGACATACAATGGCGTCGCCATTATTGTGAGGCGTGCTGCCTTAGCGCCTATTGCAACCGATCTAGAGACCACTTTTCTAAAACCTATTAGAAATATTCCTGATCATGCTGATGAGCAGCAGCGCATCTTAGCTGCCACAGTGTGTTTCAAGGAAACGCAACCGATAAGATTGGTATCTGCGTATTTTCCGAACGGACAGTCACCTGAAAGCGAGAAGTTTGCTTACAAACTTAACTGGCTAAACGCGTTACAGTCTTGGCTAACAAAAGAACTACAGCAGAATCAGCGTTTAGCGCTCTTAGGTGATTTCAATATCGCTCCGCAAGATGCTGATGTGCATGACCCTAAAGCGTGGGAAGGGCAGAATCTTGTTTCGCCACAAGAGAGAACAGCTTTTCAGGATTTGCTGAAACTAGGATTTGAAGACTCCTTCCGGATGTTCGAGCAAGCCCCTAAAGCGTTTAGCTGGTGGGATTACCGGATGATGGGTTTCAGACGTAATGCAGGGATGAGGATCGACCACATCTTGCTGAGCGAAGCACTCAAAGAAAAATGCAGTGCCAGTATCATTGACAAAGAACCGCGCACCTGGGAGCAACCTTCTGATCACGCCCCAGTGATTGCAGAAATCAAAAAGACCTAAGCTAAGCCACCATGACGCAATAGCGCATCAATACTAGGTTCGCGTCCCCGGAATGCCTTGAATGATTCTGCAGCAGGGCGGCTACCACCAACTTCTAGAATTTCTTGGCGATAGCGTTTGCCAGTTTGCTGATCTAGAACGCTACCGTTCAGTTTCGCTGCTTCTTCAAATGCTGAATAAGCATCAGCTGAAAGTACTTCAGCCCATTTGTAACTGTAGTAGCCCGCCGCATAGCCACCAGCAAAGATATGGCTAAAGGAATTAATCCAACGAGAGATTTCTGGTTGGGGAATGATATTAAATTCTGTAGCGGTGTTTCTAGAGAGTTCGAGCACAGCTTCACCTTTTGCCTTAGTGACATCAAAAGTGGAGTGCAATCGCCAATCCGTTAATGACATCACAATTTGACGTAGTGTGCCTAAGCCATTTTGGAAGTTCTTCGCTGCCAACATTTTGTCAAACAAGGCCTTAGGCAAAGGCTTACCAGTTTCTGCATGAGCCGTCATTTTTTCTAAGACTTCCCATTCCCAGCAGAAGTTTTCCATGAATTGACTTGGTAATTCAACGGCATCCCATTCGACCCCATTGATGCCAGAGACTCCTAAGGCGCCAACTTGAGTTAAGAGGTGATGGAGGCCATGACCACTTTCGTGAAAGAGGGTGATGACATCATCATGTGTAATGGTAGGCTGACGTAATTGCCCATCTACTTTAACTGGTGGGGCAAAGTTACAAACCAAGTAAGCCACCGGAATCTGAATCTCACCATTGGCAAGCTCTCGTCTACCCCTCGCATCATCCATCCAAGCGCCACCACGTTTACCGGGACGTGCATAGGGGTCCAAGTAAAAATAGGCAACAATTTGTCCATCCTCATTACTGACTGAGAAGGACTGGACATCAGCATGCCAAGTTGGTAAATCAGCCTGATGAATCTTGACCCCAAAAAGTGTCTGAATCACTCCAAACAAACCTTCAAGCACTTTAGGCAATGGAAAGTATTGCTTGAGTTCATTTTCAGAAAAAGAGTAACGCGCTTGCTTGAGTTTTTCTGAGTAATACGGGATATCCCAAGGTTGCAGTTCAGTATTTGCAAAAGCTTGCAATTCATCCCAATCCTGTTGGGCAAACGGTTTTGATTTCTTGGCAATATCACCCAAGAACTGATCCACTTCAGAAACAGTGTTGGCCATCTTTGGCGCTATGCTCAGTGCAGCGTAGTTTGCAAAGCCCAGCATGCGAGCTTCTTCATCGCGCAGTCGCAGTTGCGCCAACATATTCTCGGTGTTATCCCACTCTAACTTGCCATTGGTAAATTGGGGGGCTAATTCAGAGGCGCGGGTCACGTAGGCCTGGTACATCAATTGACGTAAGGCACGATTTTCTGAGTACTGCATTACGGGATAGTAAGAAGGGAAGTGCAAAGTAAATGCCCAGCCCTCTAGATTCTTCTGCTTAGCGGTATCTGCTGCAGCGGCAATCGCATCCTCTGGTAATCCCGCTAGCTCTGCCTCATCTGTGATGAGATGAACAAAGCCATCAGTAGCATCTAAGACATGGTCGGAAAATGCTTTACCAAGAATGGCTTGCTCATCTTGGATTTGGGCGAAGCGGGGTTTCTGTGCATCAGTAAGCTCGGCACCGCCCAAACGAAAATCGCGCAAGGCGTTTTCGATGACTTTTTTCTGTGCCATGCCAAGCTTGGAAAATTCAGAACTACTTTGAATGACTTTAAATTTATCGTAGAGCGCTAAGTTCTGGCTCAAACTGGAAAAGAATGCTGTGACCTGCGGCAGCATCTCGCCATAGGCAGCTCGTAACTCCGGTGTATCCGCCACACTATTTAAATGGGAGATGACGCTCCATGATCTACCTAAGGATTCAGTGGCATCCTCCAGTGGTTCAGCTAAGGCATCCCAAGTGCAAGGCGTATTGGCATCAGTGGCTTTATCAACAGCCGCTTCTGCTGCTTTCAATAAATAGGAAATTGCCGAATCAATATGCTCAGGCTTTACTTCGGCATAAGCAGGAATGCCGCGGCCAAATGTAATCAGTGGATTTTGAAGCAGGTGGGATGGAGTAGAAATAGTCATCCCTCTAGCTTACTGTAATGCAGCCAATCTTGCTAAATGACCCTTAGCGCTGAGCTACTTTTTTGCTGCTTTTTCAGCTGCCTCGAGGGTGTTCATGAGGAGCATGGTGATGGTCATCGGACCGACGCCACCAGGAACTGGCGTAATCCAACCGGCGATATATTTAGCTGTATCAAAATCCACATCGCCACATAGCTTCCCATCAGGCAGGCGATTGATGCCCACATCAATGACAACGGCGCCAGTTTTGATCATGTCGCCACTAATCATCCTGGGTTTACCGGTAGCGACTACCAAAATATCTGCATCTTTAGTGTGGTGCGCTAAGTCACGGGTTTTGCTATTGCAAATGGTAACTGTTGCACCAGCCTGCAATAACAACATCGCCATGGGTTTACCAACAATATTGGAAGCGCCAACAATCACCGCGCGAGCACCACGTATTGGGTAATCAATGCTTTCAAGCATCTTCATACAGCCGTAAGGGGTGCATGGTTTGAATTCTGGATGGCCAACCATCAAGGCGCCAGCATTGGCAACGTGAAAACCATCAACATCTTTTTCAGGGGCAATGGCTTCGAGTACGCGCTCAGAAGCAATATGTTCTGGCAGTGGCAACTGGACCAAGATGCCATGAATAGCGGGATCAGCATTCAGCGTTGCAATGCGAGCAAGCAATTCTTCTTCGCCTAACTCGACTGCATAGCGTTCTAAAACAGAATGAAAGCCTACATCTTCACAGGCCTTTACTTTGTTGCGAACATATACCTGACTAGCAGGGTTATCGCCAACCACAATGACGGCAAGACCAGGTCTGACGCCTTTTGCGGTAACAATAGCTCCGCGAGCCGCAATCTCTGCTCGAAGTTTCTTAGAGAGGAGGTTACCGTCAAGGAGTTGCGCAGGCATAACTGTAGACAAGTAATCAGTTAGGTTGAGGATCTGATAGCGCTAAGCGGAGCAAGTCAGCGACCGTATTGACATTCAGTTTCTCCATGATGTTGGCGCGATGCGCTTCAACCGTTTTAATGGAGATACCGAGATCATCGGCGATTTGTTTGTTTAAGCGTCCAGCAACAATTCTTTCAAGGACCTGGCGCTCACGTCCAGTGAGCTTGCTTAATAGACTTTGGGTAATCTTGCGTTGACTTGCTTGTGAATAATCAATACGGGCTTTTGCAAGCATGCGATCCACTAAGCCACACAAGTCATTTTCTTTAAATGGCTTTTCAATAAAATCTACTGCACCACGTTTCATGGTAGATACCGCCATAGAGACATCGCCATGACCAGTGATGAAGGCAACTGGCATTGGTACATGTTCACTGAGCAAACGCTCTTGAAGCTCTAGGCCGGACATTCCTGGCATACGCACATCCAAAATTGCGCAGGAGATGGTGGACTTATCAGTACTTTGTAATGATTGGAGGAAGCGTTCCGCACTAGCGTGACAGCGAACGACATAGCCATTGCTCTCTAACAGCCATGTAAGGGAATCTCTCACAGCTTCATCGTCATCTACGACGTAGACTACTTCGGCTTGGTTTGGTTTTGTCGCTGTGCTGATATTCATATGGGATCTCGCGCGTAAGCCTTAAAACGGTAGTTAAACAGCTGCCTTGGAATCGGGTGATTCTAGGGGTATCAATATTGTAAAGGTGCAGCCAACCAACTTGGTATGTTCTGGATCCATGTGATTTTTGGCCCAAAGCCGGCCATGGTGGGATTCAATGATCGAGCGGCAAATATTCAGGCCCATTCCCATGCCATCAGCCTTGGTGCTGAAAAAGGGCTCAAACATCCGCTGGGTGACGGATTCCGCAATCCCGGCACCAGCATCGGTTACCTGGATCCGGAGCATGGCTGGGAAGGTGCTGGTTTCTAGATCGGCCGATATTTTGACCGGCGGGGCCGACCACCGGGAGGATAGGGGGTAAACA
>Ga0194053_10000818_pt1 | contig 21668 bp, 22 predicted proteins | sample SepL228m_MetaG_FD_161684 | JGI IMG/M metagenome (GOLD analysis project Ga0194053, IMG submission 161684) | Anoxic zone freshwater microbial communities from boreal shield lake in IISD Experimental Lakes Area, Ontario, Canada - Sep2016-L227-8m | ecosystem: Environmental > Aquatic > Freshwater >... | reverse complement strand
ACATAGCACGTTGTGTGATGTGATTGAAAGTATGGGTGAACCAGCATATCAAGGGTTGGCAGAATATATGCTCGTAAAAGTAAAATAGTAATGACTTTATTTATTAATAACTCTCTCGTTTTTCGAGGGAGTTTTTTTTATATCCCGCAAACGTCATTCCCTTGAAAAAGGGAATCCAATTTACTTAGTATAGATTCCCGCTTTCGCAGGAATGACGTCAATACAATGATGGTGCGGGATGTTTATTCTAAAACGAAGGGTGATTTATACTATACTTTCAGCCATCCAATCCACCTTAAACCCTTTCTTCGCTAGATTAAGTTTTGTGAAAATGATATCCATAAATTGCCTGACGTTTGGTCATTTCAAAATAATATTGTATCTATATTTTCCAAACATTTTATAAATCAACGGGGGAGTAGAATAAATTTCAATATCTTTCAACTGATATTTTTCTTTCAAATAGAGAAGATCCTTATGTAAGGTATCGACTTTGGTATAGAGCGATTCTTCGATTTCATTTTTATACAAAATCACACATAATTCGCCAAACGGCGGATAGCCATTTATTTTTCTAAATGTATTATCTGCTTCGTAAAATTTTTCTTTACTCATTCTACATGCGTTGCGAATACTGTACTGGTCTGGATTAAATGACTGTACGACAAAATTCGCCGTTGGATGTTTTACAAAGGCTTCATAGAGAAAATAGAAATTTCTTTCTGCTGATGTGTAGTCAGGGACATTTAATCCTAAATCTGCATTCAAGAATATAATGAGATCGAAATTGATCTTGCTCGGCGGGGTAGCGAGGAGGGAAGTTCAGATAATGATTTGATGCTGAGAAATTTGTTCTATTATTTTTTTGATTTTATTAGGAGAATTCACAGTCTCTGATTCTACAATTAACGCGTCTTGATGATATTCGTTCTGCAAATATTCAGCGACTTTTTGTGTTCATAATCCGAAATTTTTTATCTTGGTGCTGTGGCAAGTAGGACATTCCGTAGGCACATTATATTGTGTTTTGCAGATATGACAAAGTCAGATAGTCTCTCACGATTCAATCTTATGATAACTAATGCTTACAGAACAGTTTTTACACTTAGGAATACTTCCGCAGGCATGACAGATGATTCCACCCGCATATCATTTCTTATTTACCAAGATACAGATTTTCTTGTCTTGAGCGAGATATTTTTCGATGCCATCACTCGCCAATTGCGAAAAATATGGAGTAATCTCCTTGCTCATATTTACCAAGAAAATAGATTTCTTAGTGTCTTGTATGGTATGATCAAAACGTTCGTAATTCATATGCTATGCATACGTATTAAAAAAAGAGAATAAAGTCCAATCCAGAAAGTATAATTGACTTTTTTATATAAATATATATAAAATACCCTATGAAAGAGAGTTTACTTCACACTATCGATGTAAAAGAATGTGGCGAGACCATCCCGTTGGCTGCAGAGCTTTTGACGATCCTTGATTTGCCGACAGAATGAGTATTGTGGAAAAAAACGGAGACTGAATATTATCTCTTTAGTGAAAAACAGTGGAATATTTTCGTCTACGAGATGAAACAAGAAAAATGAATGACAGCTATACAATATGAACATACGAGAGAAGGTCGTAATTTTATGCGTCATTTGTATATCAGGGCAGGTACAGTAAATTTGAAAAACAAAAAAATATATCTTCCGAGGCATACGAGAAAAAAACTCATTCAACAAAAAGATTTTACGATACATGTGTATCGATAATTATCATAGAAATTTCTGAATCTCTTCGACGAGCGAATTATATTCACTTATCGTGCTGACTTTCTGTTTAAACTCTTTGGATCACGGGATTCATTTCACATATTGAAACAAGTGTTTTCTAAACTCTGCAAGCGTGATAGCTTGTGGATTTTTGACGTTAATTTCTAATTCTTCTGGCATCACTAATATGCTTTTATATTTCGCTTTCTGTTCTTGAAAATAATTTTCATAGCTAATCATATAGTCGAGATGTTTCAAAATAGTTTCCTTTATCTCTTCTCTGCTTGGAGTATGCGGTGTAAAGATTCGTGGGTTCCCGATTGCTCATTGGCCAATCATGACTCAGTCTAAATTTTTTGTTAATAACGGAATATCTTCATAATGTTTTATTCCACCATTTCAGAGTATCTTACATTTCTTATCAGCTTTTTTCTTTAACTCATAGACAAAATCCCAATTACTCTCATCTGAATATCACTGTTTCACGGTTCTACCGTGGATACTAATCATACTAACATAGTTGCTCGCTTCAACCAAAAATTCCATTTGTGCTTTTAGATCATGCTCATCTGTACCAGTTCTTGTCTTGATGCTCAACGGCATCTTCATGATTAACGAGAGCTTTTTTATAGTTTCCAATGTCTTTGTTCTGTCTCTCAATAATGCACTTCCTCATCCGGTATGCATAACGTTTCTGGCAGGACACCCCATATTCAATTCTATACCCGCAAAACTGAATTCAGAATTCAGAGTTCATAATTCAGAATTAATGGATTTTTTTTTATTTTTTTCTGCATTTTGCATTCTAAATTCTGCATTCAAAAAGTATTTTTTTTGGATATCAGCAAAACATTTCATCAACATTTTTTCATCTGATCAAAATATTTGTGCTATTACGGGTGATTGATTTTTATCAGTCAATAAGTGCTTAATGACTCATGGAGGATTGATAATATACCCATCGGCATTCATAAATTCTGTCCACAATCATAACTCATATTTTTTTTCTCCGTATTTATCAAAAATTTCTTTCACGATTTGGCGAAAGGCACAGTCCGTATATCCGTCCATGGGTGCGAGTCAAAGTGTCATGGTACATACTGTAAGGAAACTGAAAAAAATTTCCAGCGAGAAAGATAAAAACTATCTATTGACATTTATAATAAAATATATATAGTAATAAAAATAAATAAAAAAAACAAACAATGAAAAAACTATTTTTTATGATGATTGGTAGTATCGTCAAATGCATAAAAAGTTTTGAAATGGTAAAGACTGATACGTCCAAAACCGAGAAGAAAATAGATTCTTTTTATAAAGACAATCCAAAGGGGCAAGGATTTGTCCGTCCAGGGGATCGGTTGCTAATGAGGGAGTACAAGATTATAGATGGAGGGCCTAAATTCACACCTTGCCGTTTGGACTTCCCATCTAAACCCGAGAAGGGAATGGAGCCTAAAGTATCAACCGATAAAAATGTCAAACCAGTGAGTATTGCAAAAATCAAGTATTTCTTACGTACAGGTAGTTTATTACCTGGAAAATACCCGATAACATTGTTCAACGAAGAGGCTATCAGGGAATTCTTAAAGGAACATGGAGAAACTGCTGAAGCGATTGAAGAAACCATTAGTGGCTTCTTTAATAAAGGATATTACTTTGTACCCTATGTAATTTGAGGTGTATATCATACCTAAAAGGCATAGAAACCGTATCGTATCAGATGCGGTTTTTTTTTGAGAAAAAAACAGATTGTTAGTAGTGTTTATTTTTTAGATATAATTTTTGCAAAAAAACTCATATTAAAAAATTTTCTAGCAAATTTTATAGTAATGTAAAAAAAGTATGTCTTCGAAGGAAATATAATAATTTTAAAAATATTTTAGACCAAAATTCATTGTTTTTTACTCCATAAAAGATATAGTTTTAGCATGAGACATAGACTATCATGACGATGCAATTACTGGTTCCGAAAGCTGGAAGGACGATTTAGATCCTTACTGTTTATTTTTTTCATTACGTCACTTTATTTCGTTGTACTCTACAAACGACAAAATCCAGGAATGACGCCATTGATGGTAAGTAGATTTGTAGAACAAGTCGTAGATGGGAGACCAATAGTTCTTAAATACACCCGGGTGCCTATCGAAGCAGTATCAGATTATAGCATGTACGCCGTCATGGCAGGTGAAGATCAAAAATTCCTAGACCATTATGGCTTTGATTTTGATGCTATACGGTCTGCTGTAGAATCAAATGTAAAATCAAAATCTCTGCGTGTATGATGAAGTACAATTACTCAGCAGACTGCGAAAAATTTATTTCTCCGACAAGGTCGCTCCATCTTCAGGAAAGTATTAGAATCCTATTTTACTGTGCTTATGGAACTCTGACGAAGCAAACAAAGAATCCTTGAAGTCTATCTTAATATTGTAGAATTCGGTGATGGAATCTACGGTATCGACCAAGCAGCCCATTATTATTTCGACACCTCAGCAGATAAATTGACCAAGAGCGAAGCAGCATTACTCGCAGCAATTCTGCCCAATCCAAGATATTATCAAGACCATTTACGTAGTTATGTATTAGCCAAGAGAAAAAGTGTTATCAGTAGTGGAATAAATAAATTAAAAAGAGAAAAAGAAGATAAAAATTTCATCAATGAAATTAAAAAATAAACTGCCAATGTGGCAGTTTATTAGATAACGATAATAATAATTACTGAATAGTGTTTAATGGTATTTGTTCTCTCTTACTAAATCGCAAAAGAAAATTTTCAATAGCCGCTTCCTCGTGAAATGAAACTTCGAAAGAGATATTAAGTTTATTATTCACAAATGAATATGCAGTATAAACGGTTGCCCATTTATTTGTGATATAATATTTCTCTGTTATTTCTATAATCTCCACCGTGGATTTATTGGGCTCTTTTTGGAGAATATTTGATATCCCCAACATCATTTTGTCAAACAAGACAATTTCTTGTTTTTCTAAAGAAATGACTAATTGTTTTTTAACTAGGCTTGTTAATTGTTTCATCTGTTATTGTGTTCGTTATTGTGTTTGAGCTTTTTTTTATGTACTATACGTATTTTACAAAATAAAGCAATATGTTTTCTCTTATTTTTTATGGTTTATTTTGGTTATTTGACGATAGATAAATCGTACAATGATGCCAAATAATATGGCTAAAACCACGATATCGACAATCTTACTATATTGCATAACTAATTCTCGATTTTCTTTCAAATATTTTCCGACGAGGGTCAAAAAAGTATTTCGGAGTCCCGCACCGATAATCGTGTAGATCAAGAATTTGGTCAGATTCATTTTCCCCATTCCGGCAGGAAGAGAAATAAGGTGCCTCACGACTGGGATAAATCTACTGATGAAAATAGTGATGCTTCATCTTTTTTTGAAAAAATGTTCGGTTGATTCCAATTCTTCTTCATCCAACAAAAAATATTTTCAGAATTTTCTGACAAATGGTTTACCTCCATAATATCCTATGGCATAGGATATCAGCGATCCGACAATACTTCATAAGGTACTGATAATAATAACTCCTTGTAGACTAAAATGTTTGGTCGCCACGAGAAATCCTGCAAATGGCATAATTGCTTCGCTTGGCACGGGAAAAATCATACTTTCCATGGCCATTCATAAGAAGACAGTAATATAGCCAGTCTGTTGGATAAAAGCGGTAATGTAGGTTGCGAGAAATTCTGTAATTCCCATACAAGAAAATAAAATGATAAAAAAATTGTGTATGATATATCTATATTGTTTTTTTATATTTTTTCTTACTCTAACAAAGCCAGTCAGTAAATCAATATTTCTTGTAAAAACAAGGAAAAAAGATAGACTCAGAAAACAGATATACGCTTTATTTTTTGGTAGAAATAATGGTAGAAACAGTAGAAAAGGCAAAACCGATAGATGGATTATCGTATATAGAAAGCCAAGCAACCAAACTCATTGCGGATTCAATGAAAAAAGATCCCGAAAAAACGATAGCATGTATGCACAAATTATTACTACAGATAGATAAAATACCTTCCACAAATACGACAAAAATTATCAAAAATAATTTAACACAAAAATTGACGAGCATAGAAAAAAAAATTGATGAAGAAAAATATCTCAGTACTATAGCTGATACTGTAAGTTTATTTACTGATCGTCCGAATAAAATACCTTACGGAACATGACCATGACAATTGGTTTGTGATCAGTTTGTAAAAAAAGTATTAACAAAAATAGAACCAGAAAAAGAAAAAAAAGATACCATAAATAGTGTATATGGTACGGTAAATATGTTTAATAAAATTGCACCTAAAAAAACATTAACATTCAATTGAAGTACTTTAGCAGGTGCATTGCCACCTATAGGATCACTTATATTTTTTATTAACGAAAAAAAATGTAGTCATGTGGGTTTTTTTACCTGAATGGAACATGGTGTACCTATGATAGCTGATGCTAGTCTTGATGGGGTATCAAAAAGACCGTTATGACCTACAGAAGCAAATACATTTTATTATGAAGATAATTATAGAGAAAAATTTCTCAAAAAAATATAAAAATAATATATCTGAATATTCTTCACGTTTTTGTTTGTTTATGTATTTTTCCTATGAACGTCGTTATTCTCGAAAATATTCGCTCAGCCTACAACGTAGGAAATATTATCCGTACAGCTGATGCACTATGATGGCAGGTCCGATTGACCTGATATTCACCCTCACCAGAAGATACTCAGAAAGTCGTAAAGACCTCACTTGGCGCTGAAACCAACGTCGGATTGAAACAATTTGGTTATACACCAGAAGCTATTGAGTTTGCCAAAGAGCAAAAATTACTCGTCATCGCTGCTGAGATTACCAAAGAGTCGATTTCTTTGGAAACCATGAAAAAGGATATGCATACAGGAGTGGCGGTAATTTTCTGAAATGAAGTCGACGGTGTTCTCGAGTCTACCATGAAATTAGTCGATCATATAGTCCATATTCCCATGAAAGGGATCAAAGAATCATTGAATGTAGGGCAAAGTTCAGCTATTTTCATGCGAGCGTGTAACCAAATTTACTCATAAATATATACATTGCTTTCTTGTAATAAATATGTATAGTATTTTAAAACAAAATAATAACAAAATAAATTTTTTTTATGGAGAATCAAAAACAAGGAGAATTAGAAAAATCCGATTTTCGTAACGGATTAGTAGATGCTGATGGTAGCAGTATGCCTCAGATGATCAATCACTTAAGTAAAGGTGAAAAAGATGGTCTACCCGACGATCAAAAACCACCAAAACTTGTGATCAACGAAGATGAGCCATTTTTAAAGCCTATCATCATCACCAAACACCTTAAAAGGAAACTGAATGGTTTGATAAAAAAATCAGGTGGTGAGGTTCATAGAGCATCCATGATGTATCTTTGGAACAAGTTATCAGACCCCAATGTGCATCCAAATGACTACATGAAATTTGAAGCACCAAGTGACTTCGTATTCACACATGTATTTACTACATGTAAGGGTGTGTACATGCTGAGCAATTTGGTATCAGGCATTGATGGTAATGATACTCAAGCTATCGAGAAAGGATATCAAGAGGAAGCAGCAGAAATACGAACTGTTGAATCTGATGATGAGTTCGAATTGATGAAAAAAGAACATCATATTCCCGATCTGCCAGAAGATGAAGTTGTAGTAGATGAAATCATGGAAGTGGAACAACCAGAAAATCTCTTTGACATGAAAATCAAAGACGGATTAAAACTCTTTCAGCAGTGCTTTTGTGAAAAACGCAAGGACACGCTATGTGCCAAACGCCATTATCTGATTGGAACCGGATCTGTTGTGATTAATAATGAAACATACACAGGTACACATGTATATTTGTATCCTGATGTTAATTATGAACAGACTGATATTGCTGAAGAAGACATCAAAGATTCATTGTATTTAGCATTTCAATCACAAAAGGAGACTCCTGGAATTCAACATGCACGCCTACGGTATGTAAGTGGATATGTAAAAGAATTCAAGGAACTCTTATCACAGATGTAAGGTAAAATGTACATTGTAAAATGCTCTCGGTATTTCGAGAGCATTTTTTTATATCGTCCTTCAAAAATATTTTTTATTTTTGATTGAACGATATATAGTTGCCAAAACGAATAAATATTCGATTGGCAAACTATAATCAAGACGCAGTAAAAATATTTTTTACTTGATTTCCAACGTAGCAATCATTTCATCTATTTTTTGTGCATAATCGGCAAAGGTGTCTGTGGTAGCAGTATAGCTGACAATATATACTGCTTTATCTTTAATAAGATATACTTGTTCCCATTTGAGTTTTGTAGTTCCTTGTGTTCCTATATAGATGAGTTTTTGTGCGTCCAAATCATTTATCTTGATAGGTTCATTGCTTATCTCAGTAAATCCAGGGATAAGTTTTACAAGTTCAGGTTTAGTAATCGCATAATAATCATCCAGCGTATAGTCTTTATCCAAAACCTTTTTCATAATACCCACATTTTCTTTGAGTGTATCACCACTAAGCGTTGGTGTAAAAAACATAACTGATGATCCGTAGACATTTTCTTGAAATGTTCGATCTCCAGGATATTGTATAGTAAATCCATCAGCTTTATTTGTATATGTTTGCCATTCTATTACCGGCTGTTCAGTAGCTAGATCTCATGTAATTGCAGGCAAATTAGATGGAGTAGAAGTGTTTTTTACACATCCGGACAGGAATAAAATTCATCCTAGTACAATCAGAGAAAGAAATTTTTTACTATGCATCATAATATATTTGTTAAGAGTATAAAACAGTAGGTGTAGAGCATATATTACTCAGTATGCAAGAAAACTGTTTTCTTTGCTATAAGTAAACTGTTTTGCGAATATTTCCGTGATGGTATGATAATTCATTTAGTGAGATAGGATATTTTTTCGATAATAAATCCACTGAGCGAGGCAAGTTTTTTCAATTCTGCTAATGTGTAGATATGATAAAATCTTTTATCAAGGGTTTTTCCATTTTTTCGAGGGACCATGATACTATTCCATTCATGTTTACCAAAAGAGATAATATATTGCCCCAATGAACGCAAAAAATCTTTTTGGAATTTTCTGAGAAACCATCGAGAAAACGATCGATTGGTCATGATGAGTTTGCCATCATATTTCAATATCCTATAGGCGTTTTTCATGACAAAAAATCTTTCTTTAGTGGTTGGAATGTGTTGGAAACTTGCCACGCCGATCACAAAATCAAATGATTCTTGTTTGAGTCATTGTATATAATGAACGATGTCATCACAGACAAATGTTGCGGTAATATTTTTGGGTGTAGCTTTGCCACTCATCTGCTTTTTTGCGAAGCTTAGTAAATTTTTGGAAATATCTACGCCGACATAATTGATTTTGATACCTTTGAGCTGAGTGAGGTGGGCGAGTAGTCTACCGCTTCCGCAGCCAAATTCCAATATATTGAGTATTTTTTTTTCACTAGCTTGTATTTCATTCAAAAAAATATCTGCATCTGCTCGATGTTTGTTTCTTGTGTTATAATATTTTTCTGCTTGAGCGTCATAGAATGCTCTAAGTCCTTCTTTAATACCCATACACCTATCAATAAATAAAGACCAACTAACAGTGAATAACTAACAGTGAACAACGAATGTATTTGTCTTATTATGGACTATCGTAATTTATAATAGTTCATCCGCCTAGGCGGATACAATTCTTTCATTTTTCGTTATTAGTTTTTAGTTTTTCACTAATTTTCAAACATATTCTGTCACACCATACGACCAGTTTCTTTGGCTGCTTGACGAGATTGGTTGACTAAATCTTCAAGGGTGAAAGTAATTTCATCTCATTCGATAAAAAGTTTTTTGAAATGCATAAGATAAAGGAAAACAAGCATGGTCATCCTTACGTCATTTTTACAATATTTTTTGAATTCTTCCAATGCATCGAGATCATTTTCTTCTATATATTTTTTATATAAGACTTCTCATTCAGCTCACGAAGTGAGTGTTTTACTTACATTAACCAATGCTTCAGCTATTTTATTTAATCCCAATCTTTTGCCGGTCATCGCTCGTACAAACAAGAAAAGGTCGATAGTTTTTTCATCTAATTTTTTGATATCTTCATCACTTCATCAGACATTATACACAGAGACCATATTATCAAATGCGATACTATTGAATCCGACAATATATCAATCAAAGTCCAACATCTTCTGGACAAAGGCTTTCAATCATTCTTGATCAACATATTCGTACGTCATTTTATTGCCTCCTGTAGGATACATGGCATAAGCGAGTAAAAATTTAGTTTCTTTGAGATTTTGAATATTCGTATCGGTTTCAATATCATATACCATATAATTCTTTCATCAGATAGTCGAATATTTTCCGGTATGAAATTCGTCCAAGAGTATTTGTTCGATAGTTTTTTGTCAGGTAATTTTTTCTTTTTTGAGAATATAATTTTTTACCATGCTTTGAAAATCTCTTTTCCCCTGCTCATCCAAAACTATTTGGATTTTTTGTTTTTCATCCATCAAGGTATATTCTTCATTATTGTTTTGAAATCTAAACGTAAAATCACCTCTCGTCATATAATAGATTTCATTTCCTTCTCTGAAAATTTTTTTAAAAAGATCACTAGCCATTTGGCAGTGTTCTCTTTTGAGAATACTATAAAAATTACTAATAAAAGTATTCTGGACTGTTTTGAGTTCGTCTAGGGTAAATCTTTTATACATACGTAATTACTGGGTTTTCTTGATAAATGCTTGGTAATTTTGTCGTGCCGTAAGGTCAGCATTTTTAATCGCTGTCAACGGATCGATGACGAAAGAATTTATACTGTTTTGGTGCGCATCATCAAGTAATAAATTAAGATTTTGTATGAGATACGGTTTGGTATTTGAAAGTACATCCTTGAAATACCAAGGACCGAGCGTATTGGTTTGCAGTGAATAATTTATGATAAAATTAATTCATCCGAGAGAAAGATCTACAAGAACTGTTCAGCTCTTGTCAGCTATATCATTTGCTTTGATACCAAGATATTGTTGGATTTTTTCAAAGACGACAATAGCATTTGTTGTTCCTTCATGACTTTGAACTGGGGCTTGATAGTCCAGTATAGCTTGGATAGTATCAATGAGATTGTAGGTGTTTCAAATGATGACGCTGTAAGAGGTTTTGATGAGATTTTCCAATGGTTTATCGGAGAGCGTAACGTTTTCTATTCAACCATTTTTGAGAGCAAAAGTATACTGCACCGTTCATTTTGTTATTATTACGCTCGTGTTAGTACAAGCAGTGATAGTGAGCTTAGTTGCTTCCAAAGCTGGACAGAGATCAGTAGTTGCACTTATTGGTGCATTGGTCTGTTCATAAAAAACCAGATTTTTGGAAATATAGCTATAGAGTTCTCCGATAGAAAAATTTTGGATCAGAAGAAGATTTTTCAAGACGTCATTGATCTCAGCCTTATTTTGAAGATCAATGCTGGTGACCAAAAGCATATCATTTTTGTAGTTCATGATAATATGTACTTTTACTGTTTCATTTTTGTCTGGAGAAAAGAATTTCAAATAACCAACAACATCAATATTCGTATCAGAGATACTTTGTTTATCTATGGTCAGATAAGAAATGTTTTTTAGTTTCTTTTGAATTTTTTCTGATTGGCTGATCATAGTATTTGTTCATGTGCTTGTTTCTTTTTGGGTGATGAGTGATTTGTTTTGTACGTCCGAGTTAAGACCAGTAAAGCCAAGCATGGGCTCTCATTCATTCAATATATGTATCGTAGTCAAGAGTGAAGCGATTTTACTACTTCAGAGATTCTGGGTAAAGGTGCTGGATTGATAAGCGATTTTTTCAAGTGCTAATGAAAGATATTTATTATTGTACCAATAAATTTCATCTTTATAAAAAGGTTCTATAGTATTCTTTTTTAGGAGTTCTCTGACAAAATCTAGATAGACACTAATTTTATAGGTATCTGCTTTATTGATAAGAAAATCCTGATAGATTTGTTGTTGGTAAGAGAGGAGCTTGTATTCATTCAATAATATGTCTTTATAACTGGTTTTTTCAAAGGACTGATTTTCCAATGTTTTTTGGATCTCCATAAAGAGTGTAGTTCTTTTAAATAAATCTTCATAGGTGCGTCCACACAAGGTAAAGAGTTCTTTGATAACGTCATTTTGATCAGTGGCATACAAAAGGTATTTCGAGAGTCATTCACAAAATCTTCATTTCTGTGTAGTATTGCTAGCTATACCATCAAAAATCTTTTTTAATCAAACATAATCTGCAGAGATGTTGTAGATAAAAAAGTTATCCAAAAAATCACTGAGATAATAATTACAGGTATTTTTAGAAAATTTATTTTCAAAGACACATGCGAGATTAAAGTCGTCAACTAGTGTTTTAGAAAGTGGTAATTGTACACGAGTAAATGATTTGGTGACGGTAATTTTTTTGGTAAAGATAAACGTATTCATAAAATTTTCTAATTCACTGATGTCATATGTTCCTCCAGAAAAATAGCTGAGCTGTTTGACGGGGATGGTGCTGTACATATAAAAGTATCTCGGCACAGTAAATCATTTGTAACTGATAAGATTATTTACTGATTTAATAAATCATGCTTCTGTTTGAAAATCTCACTGAAGGACTTTGATTTGGAGATCGTTATCTTTGATGTTCTGTTTGAGAAATTTGCTAAACTTTGCGACAAGTCTAGATTTTTGCATAAGGAGATTGTCATTGGTTTGAAAGACATTGATAGTGGTTGATTGGGAAATGACTCTCTGAAAAATAAGGAGAGCAACTATGGCTGCGACGAAAAAAATAAGATAATGAAATACAAAACCGGATATTTTTTTATATGTATGTATGGTTTTTGTTTGTATATCGTCCATTCAACGTCTAATCGTTAAGTAAAGTACGTATATAGTATACAGTTTTCTTCCCCATTTGTCAATAAATAGGACGGTAGATGTTTGTATGACTAAGACATTATCATTTTGACGTCCACCAAAATCTAAACTTCCAAAAGTTGAATCCACCAAAATTATCAATAATCCCTTGCAATTGTATCAGATTTTTTTATACAGCGGGGGCATTAATATTTTTTTATATAATAAAATGTGTTACCATGAAAAAATTACTCACTCTAGCAGTTGCTATATCTGCTGTTGCTTTGTTCGCTGGTTGTATGAATACACCTGAAACAACAGACGATACTACAACTCCAGTAGTTACAGAAACAACTACTCCAACAGTACAAGAAGTTGTACCTACAACTGATGCAACTGGAACAACAACTACTACTACTACAGAAGTAGCTCCAACTGCTACAGCAGAATAATTCCCTATATACATAGGTTGAAATCCGCTGACAAACAAGTAGAAAGAAGTCGTAAGACTTCTTTTTTTATCATATAGACAAAACTATGCGCTTACTTACTTACATACAGACACGTCACCAAATTTCTAGAAGAAGGTTTGTTACTTTGGTGAACGAATGATTTGTTGCTATCAACGGAAAAAAAATCACGGCTTACACGCAAGAAGTGGTGACGGGTGACAAACTGTCGATTAAGGCACCAAATTTCAAGATAGATGAAATTATCGAAGAAAAACACACATTTTCAACGCTTATCTTGCTCAATAAACCGCTTGGCTATGTTGCTTCCAAATCTGACCCGCACAATAAGACGATTTATGAAATCCTTCCTCCAGAATATACCAATTACTATTATATCTGAAGATTGGATAAGAATTCTCATGGATTACTTCTCCTGACTGATGATCCTGCACTCGTGAACGAATTTGAACATCCAAAATTCGATATAGAAAAAGAATATATAGTAGAACTTGATATGGAGCTCGATGCAAAAGACATCCAAAGAGCACTTTCTGGAGTCAAAGATGAAGATGAAATGCTCAGAGCAATCAAAATCACCAAAAATAAAAAACATTATCACTACAATGTAACTCTCAATGAATGAAAAAAAAGACACATTCGTAGAATGTTCAAAACAATAGGCTATCGTGTGATGGATCTCGAAAGAGTTCGTGAAGGAAAATATAGTCTAGGAGATGTGAAAATGGGTGAGTGGAAAATTATAGAACAGAAATAAAAAAAATGGAGGCGTAGACGCCTCCAAAAATAAGATATACAATGTGAGTTGATTATACTACTAATGAATGTATTGTTCGGATAAAGTTAGGAAGTACCAAACTTTCAGGGTTTTTCCCATCCCAATAAATTTGACCAGTTACCACAAGATTGGTGACAAATGCTTGAATTCCATGTTCAACAGCATTTACTACAGAACCTAATATGTCTGCAGTATATTCCGGTAGTATTTCTACGGGGAATCTCGCGAACACGGGTCCTTTGTCATATTCTTCGGTTACAAAGTGCATACAAACTGCAGAGTGAGTTATGTTTCCTTTTTTGTAGGCAGAAATAACTGCTTCATGGACATGATGGCCATACATTCCTGGGCCTCCAAAAGCTGGAAGCGGTCCTGGATGAATATTCATCGTTGTTCTAGGATCTAGTCCTACAACAGGTTTTAACCAGCCAGATAAGGCAACAAAATCAGCTTGGTATTTTTTTACTAGTGACTGATATTCTTCAGCAGTGTAGGGATTGCTCTTAGAATAAGGTCTCATGACCGTATAGGTGATCCCTAGTTGTATTGCTCGTTGTATTGCATAGCGATCTTCACGATCAACTATCAATCCGACTACTTCATAATCAGCATGTTTTTGGTATAAAACTAATTTTTCGAATCCACTTCCAGATCCGGAATTACATACCAATAATTTTTTCTTTTTGTTTGTCATTTCTTTTGTTTTTAGTGAATATATATGAGATTTTATTTTGCTTATTTCAGATCATCCTTAATTTTATCCAAAAGCTGTAATGCTTGGAGCGGAGTGATGGAATTCAGATCATAACTTTCGAGTAAGGATTTGATTTTTTCGTAGGAGATATTTTTTTCAGGATTTGTTTCGATACCAAACGTAAAAGATGCGGAATCATTTTGATTTCACTCTTGTCATTTGCTTTTCCCTTGCTCCTGTTCAAGAGTATGTAAATATACTTTTGCTTGTGTGACTATGGTCGCTGGTATTCACGCTAACTTAGCCACATCGAGACCGTAACTTTTACTTGCTCACCCTTTGACTATTTTTTTCATAAAGATAACTTCTTTGTCGGTTTCGTAGACACTGACAGAAAAATTTTTCACCCCAGGTAACGTTTCTTCCAACTGAATTAATTCATGATAATGCGTCGCTATCAATGTCTTCGCTCCGATATTCGTCACGAGATATTCCAGTATCGATTTAGTTAATGCGAGTCCATCGTAGGTTGCTGTTCCACGTCATAATTCGTCGAAAATGATGAAACTTTTTTTGCTCGCATTGTTCAAAATATTTGCGACTTCGATCATTTCCGTCATAAAGGTAGACTGATTTTTTGCGATAATATCTCCACTACCGATACGTGCAAAAATTGCATCCACTATTCACAGCTTACATGCTTTCGCTGGGACAAATAATCCACAATGCGCCATCAAAACAATCAATGCATTCTGTCTCAGATATGTGGATTTACCTCACATATTCGGTCAGGTTATGATGTGTAGAAATCCAGAATTTTCATTTTTTCACATTTCATTTCATTCTGAATTCTGAATTCTACATTCTACATTCAATAAAAGATCATTGGGGATGAATTGTTGATCAAGAGGAAGATATTTTTCGATCACAGGATGTCTTCATTCGATGATAGTCAAGGTGTCTTCATCGGTAAATTCAGGTTTCACAAAATGTTTTTCCTTAGCCAATAAGGCTTGGGAAACAAAGACATCTAGCCATGTTATTCGTTCGGCAAATTCGTTCAATGATTTCATTGCTTCAGCTATTTTTTGTTGTGCTTGGTGGAGTAAGGTAAACTCTACCGTACGTAAATCATCTTTGGCTTTCAAGATACTGACCTCTAGATTTTCCAGATACGGAGAAGAATATCTCTGACCTCATTTCAGCGTATTTCTACGGACGATATCAAATTTTCATTCTGAATTCTGGATTCTGAATTCTGAATTGGAGAGTTTTTTTTCAAAACTCTCAACGTCTTTATTCGTGACTTCAAGAAAATATCATTGATTCAAAATATATTTTACTTTTACATTTGGTATCCCTGCAACATTCGCCAACTCTTGTTGATACTGCATAAGAAGCTCATCACTGTGATAAGCTATCTTTCTCAATTCATCTATAGTACTTTGATATCCATCGCGGATGAAATCGATATCGTCTTTGTATTCGTCATCATTTTTCAATAATTGTTCAAGATGATTATAGATATGGTGTACGTCTCATTGAGTTGTTTCGCTAAGTCACAAGTACCTTAGTTCATCTAGTAAAAATTTATTTTCGAAAAATATTCTCAAGGTAGCTCTGAGTTTGATACAAGTACTGGGTACTAATTTTTTGTACAATAGCAGACTTATTAGTTTAGAGATATCACGAACATGACCCAATAACTGGTGAATACGTTTAGTTTTGGTTTCTTTGTATATATTCCCATCGTTCAATCGTTCAATCGTTCCTTCATCTAAATATTTTTCAATAGTATCCAATCTTCGTTGTAATTGCTTTGGATCTTTGATTGGATTGGTAATCACGTAACGGAGAAGTCTTGATCAACCAGCTGTTTGCGTCGTATCCAAAATATTCAACAGACTATATTTTTCACTGCCTTCGTACGTCGACGACAATATTTCCAAATTTTTTATCGTGACCTCATCTAGGATGAGATAAGTATCTTGCGAATGAAAGGAGATTTTCGTGATATTAGTCAGAGAATGTTTTTGGGTATGTTTCAAATAATAGAGGAGGAGTGTAATCGTTTCTAGTCTTCCTTCTTCCACAGCTTTCCCATAACTTGTATGTTGCTGGACTCCTGTAGTTCATGACAAAAATTTTTCTGGATCAGGTGGCAGATCTCGCACAGAAATCAGACATTTCATATATTGCTGGACGGGAATACTAATACTTTCTTTCTCTGGAAAATTTACATCAAAAATAAGCTCAACAGGTCTGATCGTCAAGATAAACTTTTGCATTTCTGTGAGATCAGAGAAGCTTTTTGTCCAGTACTCACCGATGCTAAAATCACCCCAAGCGATGTGATAGCTCTGTCCGTTGGTATGAGGGAGAAACGTGATTCCCATCGAATAGGTAAATTCTTTCTTCGTCTCTTGGATATATGTTCAAGGAGTGATAATCGATACGACTTCTCTTTCGACAATCTTGCCGGGAATAGGTTCGCTCGTCTGTTCAGCAATCGCAACTTTATAACCATTATTGATGAGTTTTGTAATATATTTGTCTGCACTATGATAAGGAATTCCCGCCATAGGTACGGAATTTTCAGAATTTTTATTCTTGCTCGTTAAGACGATATCGAGGACTTTACTACATATTTTTGCATCGTCAAAAAAGGTTTCATAAAAATCACCCATACGAAAAAACAAGATACAATCTTCGTGCTCTTTTTTGATATCGAGATATTGGATAATCGCTGGAGTAAATGCCATACGAAAGAATGAACAATGAACAACTAAAAGGTAACAATTAATGTGTATAAATTACCCTTTAAAATTCAACTATAAATAAAAAATACGATTTGTCCGTTGATTAGATATAAACTATTGAAAATGTAAAGTATTTGAGTATAAGGAGAAAAAATAAAATCATTAATATATATACCTATGGAAGAAATAGAACAATTAAAAGAAACCATTCAGGAGCGACTAAAAAAAACATCAAGTGCTCAAGAATTCATCAACTCTTTCCCAGAAGATGAGAACAACTCGATGATAGTCTCTAAGGTAGAAACCATACCATCAGAAAAAGACAAAATGCCTACGTTTTTGCAGAAGAAAGTATATTCCGAAGAAATTGTTAATTTCTATAAAGTAGTAAAGGATGTAATGCATACTGAACTTTATATAGAAATACTTGGCAAAAATCTCGGACAAACAAAAGAATATTTCCGCATTCGTAGTACTTTCGAAGAAAGAGATTAATCGAAAACGTATTGTAGTATTGCTGTCTGTATTAGACAGCTTTTTTTTATTTCAAAAAAAGCGCCGGGAATCCCCGGAGCTTACTATTACGATTGTACATCATTGAACGTCTCGTATACGTCCTGAAGTATTGCAGGTGCATTTTTACCTTTAGCTTTATTAGCTATATTGGTAACTTTATTGAAAAGACCTTTATACGTATCATCCTGTTCTTTGAGATGACCAAATTGCCGTTTCAATTGTATTATTTCTGTTTTTGCAATATACGTTTGTTTCATGATCTTATCAAAAAACGAAACCGTATTATCCAAAAAAGAATTTTTGTCTTGATAGAGTATTTTCAGTCTCCCTTCAACGATATGGTCTTCTCCTTTATCATCAAAGATGTGTACTGGCTGCCTATTGCTGCTATTATGGTACTTTTCACAATATGATAAGGCAACCATTCGGTCAAGTACATCTTCACCGATTTGATACATGCATGTATCAAGAAGTACGCATGCACGGTAATGACCAAGAATAGCTCTTTCATTAGACTTATCTGACCCCAACTCTTTGAGTGGTATTTTTGCTTGTATACTATTCATATGTTTGTGTTTTAGTGATTATTATATGTTTTTTTTATTTTTATATCAAAAAGTAAACAAAAGTCAAGAAAACGAAAAGAGCCGGAAACACCGACTCTTTTTTATGTATAAATACTAGTATTATCTCCAGCTTGTTCTGCCGGTTTCTTTTGTTTTTGTTAATAAAACAGGAATAGCCTTTGCTTTGGCTTGGGTAGAGTTTTTGGGTGTTTCTGGGTTGACCAAAGTTAATAATGTTTTTATATTTTGCTCGACCTCGCTAGGAATGTTTCCCGGCTCGACCTCCAAGACCAATAATTGTGATCTTTTTGATGCAAATTTACAAATATGTTTTATGAAGTGTTTGGTCTTTCTTGCTAATGTCTTAGCGTAAGGAATCTTCCATTCTATCAAGAAATTTTCCGTATGTGCGAGCATTCTGTCTATGATATATTCTTCTGTAGGACTATGACGATTTTCTACAAAAATATTGATCTTTGAGTTAAATGCTTCTGCAATTTTTTTTACCATCATCAGCTTTTGCAATTTTCTTTCGAAATCTACAGCGACAGTAATGATATCATACGGTATAAATCCATCTAGTTCCTTAGGAAGAAGGAGGGTAGGAATTAATGTTTTTCTGGTAGTATGCCAGATCGCGCTTCCAAGGAAACCTGCTGTTTTGGTATCAACCTGCATAATGATCATTGCCGCAAGTTCTTGTGCTGCGATATCATGAAGCGAACGTATAAAGTTGAACATGTTGATCTGTTTTTTTGATACCATGACAGTTACATGGGAAATGGTTTTTGCAATCTCTAGAGTACGGAGAAAGCCTTCGCGGAATGAGAGCTTTGTTTCATCATTTTTTGGATAAAGCACTAATTCCCATTCCAATGCTTCTGCTACTTGTGCAGCATACAAAGCTACGTTTTTTTGATCCTTTTCGTAATCTGAGAGATTGATTACAGCAAACACTGTTTGTTTGTTTACATCTTTTTTGATGATTTTTTTTGTCATACGATATATATTTTTGTTTGAGTGGATCACTATAGATGTTTTGATATGAAAGTCAAGGGTAATAGAACAGGAAGTGATAGATAAATTTGGTAAAAAAAATGATTGCGAGTATACTTATTCCATAGCAAGAATATTTACTTACCAACATCCAAATATATATATGCCAACAACATTAACCAAAAGTATATTAGAAATAGATGACTTACAAGGTATAAGTCCCAATTTTGAGCAACTCAAAGTTATCCCACAAGAAACAGCTCAGAAAATTGAAACATTGATTTTTGGTAAAGACAAAAACACCTTCAAGGTACTGACAACAAATAATTTTCCTCAATGACTTACCTCATTACTCAAAAGCTTAGAAGACAAAGGATATAAATACGAAGTATTTTACACTTCTCCACAAGGATTTTCCTATGCGATGAGCTGGTATGCTGATATGGAGACCATTGTACAGCAAAAAAGAACAGCAGAAAAAGAACAAAAACAAGCTGCAGGAAAATGAGCGATTGCCATGATTCAGAAAATTTTTGAAACAAGAGATACTATGGAACCAGGTGATTTTATATTGGAACTTATTAGACTTGCATTCCAAACATGAGCATCAGATCTACATTTCCAACCACAAGAAGATGGATTGGTTGTAAGAATTAGAATAGATGGTGTGCTCCAAGAATTACTTCAATTTACTCATGAAGACTTCAAAAAATATCTTCAGAAAATGAAATTTATTTCCGGAACTAAAATGAATATCGATTACCTTCCTCAGGACGGAAGATTTTCATTTGAGGCGACAGATATCAACGGAGAAAAAAGAAAAGTGGATGTCAGAATAAATTTTATGCCATGAGTAGAATCAGAAAGTACAGTTCTGAGATTCTTAGATCCAACCAAAGGTATCAGTACATTCGAAAAGATATGATTTACAGAAAGAACCTATACGATTTTAAAAAGAAATTTAGAAAAAAATACAGGAATCACCATCTTCACTGGACCGACAGGTTCATGAAAAACAACAACACTCTATACAATTTTGAGTTATCTCAATGATGGAAAAAGAAAAATAATAACCCTAGAAGATCCTATCGAATATGAAGTGAAATGAATTCAACAATCACAAATCAATTATTCAAAATGATATACCTACGAAATTTGACTCAAAGCTATTTTGAGACATGATCCAGATATTATCCTTATTTGAGAAACGAGATCGCAAGAAACAGCTGAAAACGCTATCAATGCTGCGTTGACAGGTCACTTAGTATTTACCACTTTACATACAAATTCAGCTATTGAATCTATTCCGAGATTGACAAGTATGGAAGTCAAACCGTACATGTTAGCACCAGCATTGAATCTTATCGTAGCACAGAGATTGGTCAGAAAAGTCTGTCCAAATTGTGTAACTAAAAGAGATGCTAATTATGGCGAACATGCAGAGATTGCAGAGACACTCAAAAAAATATCTGATCTTGATCCGAAATTCACCGTGCCATTCGATGGAAAAATTCCTGAGGTGGTAGGATGTGATCAATGTAATGGAAGTGGATATAAGTGAAGAATAGCGGTTATCGAGACATTTGAAATAACAGATGATATCAGAAGGATGATCGTTGATGGAAAAATCGGCGTAGATCTTTATGCAAAGGTTAGAGAAAATGGCTTTCTAACACTCAGAGAAGATGGTATTATCAAGATGATTCAAGGTGATACAACCTTGGATGAATTGAGAAGGGTTTTATAATGTGTATAGGCAGGGTATGAAGCTAGTAACAAAAAATAAAGCGGAAAATCATAAAGAAGAGCAAAACATAAATGCTCATACTTTCACGAATGTGGGAGATATTATCGATTTTACCAACGATAATTTGGGGGAGAATATGTATATTGGAGAAAGAAGGCCTTTTATACCAGAAAAAAAAGATATTTGACGTATATATTGGACAGATTTTATATTGAAAACAAAAAAAGAAGCCAAAAAAATTATGGAGAAAGAATGACTCCATATTGCTGTAGATAAAGATATAGATTTTTATGTATACAATGAAAGAGCCAATGAAATAGTACCTTTCAAAAAAAATGATTTTATGATGTTTGATCATGGAGAAGGATATCTGACGTTTGATGGAAAAAGTTATATTTATTATG
>Ga0194053_10000814_pt1 | contig 21695 bp, 21 predicted proteins | sample SepL228m_MetaG_FD_161684 | JGI IMG/M metagenome (GOLD analysis project Ga0194053, IMG submission 161684) | Anoxic zone freshwater microbial communities from boreal shield lake in IISD Experimental Lakes Area, Ontario, Canada - Sep2016-L227-8m | ecosystem: Environmental > Aquatic > Freshwater >... | reverse complement strand
TCTGACGAGCTTTGTGCTTTTGTCTGCGAGTTCTATTTCGAATTTGTCCGCGTTGTTTCCAGTAATTCTTGCCGGATTATTTCTGTACAGCACTAAACTATTTAACTTTATATCCATAATACTTTTGTTGTTTTAGTTTGTTATTAAAAGTCTGGAGCTTTGGATGACTCTTACTGCTTTCTTTAATTTTAATATTTGCGAATAATATTAGGTTAAATTGTAACTTTTAGTTATTTGAATTATAGGGGAATACGAAGATATAAAGCTATTTTGCAATCCTTGTGATAGGATTATTATCAGTAAACCTCATTAGCTCTTGAAAGTTGAGCAACAATTTTTTTAAAAGTTTAAGGAGAATAAGAGAATGATTATCAAACCTGAATTTATCGGACCTATATCAAAAAATCCTCATCCATATGGATGCAAAGCTTCTCTAGAAAAACAAATTGATTATGCCAAGAAACAGCCGCATTTCAAAGGGGCTAAAAAAGCATTGATAATTGGAGCATCTTCAGGTTATGGGCTGGCTACAAGAATAGTTCTGGAGTTCGGCGCCGGTGCAGACACTATCGGAGTCTCATTTGAAATAGGAGTTACTGAAAAGAGGGCAGGGACGGCAGGGTGGTGGAATAATATCTGGTATAAAGAACTTGCAAAAAAATATGGAAAGGCAACTAAAAACTTTGTAGGCGACGCTTTTGGGACGGAATTTAAAAATGATGTTATCAAATACATAAAGAAAGAATTCGGCGGCAAGGTTGATCTTGTTATTTACAGTCTGGCGTCAGGAAGAAGGACTGACCCTAAAGACGGGCACACTTACACTTCAGCCCTGAGGAGTATAGAAGGAGAAATCAGATCTCATACTCTTGACCTTAATACAGGAGAGATAATTGAAGGTCATATGGCAGTAGCAACCCAGGCAGATATTGACAATACTGTAAAGGTTATGGGGGGCGAAGACTGGAAACTTTGGATGGAGGCTCTCGCTGAGGCAGGAGTATTGGCAGAAGGATGCAAATCAATCGCTTACTCTTATGAAGGGCCAAAATCCACATACCCTATTTATGAGGGCGGCACAATAGGACTAGCTAAACGCCATCTGGAAAAAACATCCTACGAAATAAATAAAGACCTCAAGGCGATTAATGGCGAAGCATTTGTCGCAATATGCAAAGCTATGGTAACCAAAGCAAGCGCATTCATACCTTTATTCCCGGTTTACGCCAGCATCCTTTTTAAAGTGATGAAGAAAAATGGCACTCATGAAGGATGTATCGAGCAGATAGAAAGACTCTTCAAGGATATGGTCTATGGCAATAAACGCATAACTGACAGCAAGGGGCGCGTCAGAGCTGACAATCTTGAGATGGATCCGAAAGTTCAGGAAGTAGTTGAAAAGCTGATGGAAACCATTAATAACTCAAATCTGAAAAAGAATGCCGATGTAGAAGGTTTTTTAAAGGATTTTCTCGAGCTGAACGGGTTTGGGATTGAGGGAATAAACTACGAAGAAGATGTGGATTTGGAAGTTCTTTCAAAATTGGAATACTAAGAGCGAGAAAATTCATCTTGTTCCGAGTTTTCATTCCATCTGTACTCCATTATTGACGCAATCTCTTTGGCAGTAACAATGCCTTTTAGTTTTGCGACAAAAGCTAGCGCCATATCAGTGCCTGCGGAGATTCCAGAACTAGTGAATACTTTGCCGTCTTCAACCCATCTTGCACTCTTAATCCATTTTACTTTTGAATTCAAAGATACAGGAAAATCGAAGGCTCGTTTATTAGATGTTGCACTCTTATTGTCAAGAAGGTTTGTCTTTGCAAGAATTGCCGAACCTGTGCAGATCGTCAGGACATACTTGGCTTCATTGCCGAGTTCTTGCATACATTTTATGAACGGCTGATTTTTGACCTCTTCCCTTGCTCCCCATCCTCCGGGAATAAAAAGAACATCTGTATTGCCGTACGCTTCGGATAACGGTTTAGTTTGGACTTGCAGGTTATCTCTATTTGCGACTAAACCGCCTTTTTGCGAATAGAAGTTAATCGAAAAACTTTCGACCTTACCAAAAACTTCTACTGGCCCGAAGACATCAAGCGTTTCAAAATCATGATATAGAACTATTGATATTTTCATAAACTCATCTTGTTTGATGTACTAACTTTTTGGGAATTATAAAGAGAATTTAAGTCTTTTACAATCGTTTTCGTGAGCAAGATTGTTTAGAATGAGTATAGGAGTAAATAATTATGGATGCTAAAAATTACAGTCAATCAGAAGAAAGAATCAATTTCCAAACGCACGCTTTGGGAAGTTTGCTTAGTCTATTAGGGCTTATAAATTTTTTCATTGTTGGTTATGGAAGAGGTGAATTCAAATATTTTATAGGTCTTATAATCTTTGGATTTTCCCTTTTATCTCTTTATTCCTTTTCAGCGCTGTACCATTTTGCAAAGGAACCTCAGAGAAAACTATTCTTCAGGAAACTCGATCATTCGGCAATTTTTATACTCATTGCAGGTTCTTACACTCCTCTGATGCTTATGACGCTAAAGCCCGTTCTGGGAATCAGTCTGATAATACTTAATTGGCTTTTGGCTTTGGTCGGCATTCTCTCAGAGTTTTATCCGATCTTTAAATCAAGAAAATGGGCGATTGTCCTCTATGTCGTGATGGGATGGATGGCTATTTTTGTTATAAAACCCATATTCGATAGTGTCTCTCTTGCCAACCTTCTGCTTATTATCATAGGAGGCATAGTATATACCGTAGGAATTATATTCTATGTAAGAAGGACGATGTACCACAATCACGGTATCTGGCATTTATTCGTTTTAGGGGGAAGCGCCTGCCATTATTTTGCCATTTTAAGCATCTATTTAACTCTTGCTAAACACTGATATAAACTCAAAATCTATAAATATATATACTCAGTGGAAAACCTTTGTTTGACTTGTTTTATGTATTCGTTGATAGCATCTAAATAGTCGAGAGTTTTTTAAATTGGGTTTTGAGAGCGGGGTAGAGGTTCTCGTAAATTTCCTGCATCTGAGAATAAACTTTGTGATTGGACTCGTTAGGCTCAAAAACCTGGGCTGTTTTAATAATGCTATTAGCTGTTTCCACAATGTTCTTGTATAGCCCGCTTCCCACTCCGGCTATGATAGCCAAACCTAATGTAGAACCGTCTGAAACTTTGTTTGTTATTACCGGCAGATTGGTAATGTCTGCCTTTATCTGATTCCATAACGGGCTTTTTGCCTGTCCGCCGCAAACCCTTATTTCAGAGGCTGTAGCTCCATGGGATTTAAAGAGCCTGAGTATATGATTTATGCCAAATCCAGTTCCTTCAAGGATAGATCGAACTATGTCGTGTTTTGAGTGTTCAAGAGATAAGCCGAAAAGAACGCCGCGGGCATTAGAGTCCCACCAGGGAGTTCTTTCACCTGTGAGATAAGGCAGAAAAATCAGCCTTTTTGAGCCAGGCTGCGATTTTGATGCATCCTCAAAGAACTTTTCAAAATGAGCGCCTTTTCCGTAATAAAGATTTTTGTACCAGTGAAGCGCTTTGCCTGTAGTTGCCATAAGGCCGGAAATATGATAAAGCCCTTCCATAAGCGGATGGTTAGCCTCGAAGAATCTTTTGTCTCCGAGAGGTTTATCCCAACAGATGTTTACTCCCTGAGATGAACCGCCTCTGTCACAGACAACGCCTTTTTTAAGGCTGCCTGAACTTATCAGGACTTCGATAAAATCCGCTCCACCGGTTCCTGCAATAACAGGTATATTGACCGGCAGTCCAGTCTCCTCTGAAGCGTATTTAGTAGTTAATCCGACACTGTCCCCCATTGTGATTTCTTCAGGGAAAAGCTCTCTTGGTAAACCTGACGCTTCAATGGTCTTTTCATCCCATATTTTTATAGTATTGGAGACAATGGAAGTTCTGATATTTCCAGTGAGTTTGCAGTTGATGTAATCAAGCGGCTGAACAAAGTGTCTGACTTTTTTGAATGATTCTGGGTTATTATTCCTGAGATACATTGCTCTTGGTACAAACCATGCAAGATCATTTGATTTGACGCCGAGTTTCTTTGAAAGATATTCTGCTTCATTTGAACCTCTTCTATCCATCCAGAGAATAGAGTTGCCAACTGGGTTGAACTTCTTATCCAATGCCACAAGGGTAGGGCCGTGGCTTCCGACACAGATTGCTTTTAACTCAGCCGGGTCAATTTTAGCAAGAGTTTTACAGATGTTTTTTTTTAGGGAAAGCCACCAGTTTAAAACCGGAGACTCAGCAGCACCGGATTTTTTATCATACAAGACACTATGACTGCAGGATTCTTCAATAATCTGATTGCCGTTCAGATCATATATGCCAACTTTAACTCTAGTAGTTCCAATCTCTATTCCGAGAAGATACGACATAGATAAAGGATCCTTTTATCTTTTACAGGCTTCGAGAAATCTATCAAAAGTTTGCAGACTTTCATCAGACATCAGATGAAGCCTTTTTGCGAGTTTTAAAGGGAATAGAGCATAGATGCCTGTTGCGCTTGTGCAAAGTTTGTCGTGAGCATTGTACAGTTCGGATTTAAGGACTATTTCCTTTGGTTTGAGTTCTTCAATCCATGAAAACGCTCTGATTTTAGAGCTTGTTTCTACTTTTTCATGATAGTTCAGAGTCATGGATTTAGTTAGCATAATATTTTTAGTCATGTAAATAGCTGTCCATGCCATGAGCTCGTCCAGAATAGTAGAAAGGATTCCTCCGTGAATTACCTGATCCCAGCCTTTGTAGCAGTCGTGAAGTTCCAATTGTGTCCAGAGATATTTTTCGTCAGTGAAGAAAGGCATGTGAAGACCATGCGAATTATCAGTGCCGCAAGCGAAACATTCTTTTGACCAGATGTGGGTAGGAATTTTAAAACAGTTTTCCGTTTTTATTTCAGGAATTGGCATATTATTTTTTTCTCAGGAATATGATAGCCGCTGTTCCTGCAAGGAACATAGAAATTGCCATAGTGAAGATAAATGCATATGGCGATTCCTGAAATGGCAGCGGGATATTCATTCCGTAAATACTTGCTACCAAAGTAGGCAGCATAAGAATTATCGTTACAGAAGCCAAAAACTTCATTACAGAGTTAATTTTATTAGATATAAGAGAAGAAAAAGCATTTAGCATATTACTGAGGATGTTGCTATATACATTAGCCATTTCAATAGCCTGCCTATACTCTACCCACACATCTTCGAGCAGGTCTCTGTCATCAGCGCTTATTTTAAATTTTTTGGATGCCGCGAGCCTCCCAATCATTATTTCATCAGCTCTTAAGGATGTACTGAAGTAAACCAGGCTCTTTTCGAGATCCATAAGTTTTATCAACTCGTGATTCTTCATTGAAGCTTGGAGTTCCCTCTCAAGCTCGTTAGTCATATTATTTATTTGCTTGAGGTACTTTAGGTATAAAATAGCAGTTCTGAGGAATATCAGGAATATAAATTTTTCTTTGTTTTTAAGTGAGAAGTTTTTAATCTTTCTATCCAGGAAAGTCGATATTATCTCGGTTTCTACCGAACAGATTGTGATGATAGTATCTTGTGTGTAAACTATACCAAGAGGAATAGTGTTGTACGGATTTAGAGTGTTATCTTTTTCATAGTGAGGTATTCGCAAAATTATAAGGATATGCTCATCTTCTATTTCTATACGCGGTCTTTCATCTATGTCGAGAGGGTCTGTAAGGAACTCTTCCGGCAAGTCTAGGGACTTGCTTATCTCGTTAAGTTCGACAAAATTCGGCTGGATTGCATTTATCCAGCAGTCTTTTTCAATCGAAGAGATCTCCTGGATCGAATCGTCTGCTTTTTTATAAATATTAATCATAGAATCAGCTCAGATAATTTCGGAAAAACTATTTGGGTTTATTAACCTTAAAGTCAAGAACATAGTCGAAGTATAAAATAGAACAAAATTAAAAGCAATAAGACATTGGTCTAAAATCAGGCTATTTAAAAAAGTTTTTTGATTTCTCTGCCAAAGTCTGTCAGTTCTTCCTCTTGAGCATATCTGAAGCGTGCGCAACAGCCGCTTTTCCGCCGCCAAGCATTCTTGATAATTCTTTAACTTTGTTCGAATCTGAAAGTAGTGAGATTTCGGTAAAAGTCCTGTCGTCTTTAACTTCCTTTCTGACCAGAAAGTGATAGTCTGCAAATGACGCGACCTGAGCAAGATGTGATATGCATATAACCTGATGTTCTTTGCCGAGTTTTTTTAGTTCCTTTCCTACTTCATTTGCTACTTCTCCGCCTATATTTGCATCAATTTCATCAAATATCAAGATTGGAATAAGGTCGGAATTTGACAGAACAGTTTTAATTGCAAGCATAATTCTAGATAATTCTCCACTGCTTGCGACAGATTTTAGAGGAGCTAGTTTTTCTCCTTTGTTTGCGGAGAATAGGACTTCTAGCTTATCTATGCCAGTTGATGAGATGGTTGTATCAGAAAAGGATATAGTCAGATTTGCATTCAAGAAACCTATAGTTTTGAGTTTTTCTACCGTTTCTCCGGCAAACTTTCCCCCTGTTTCTTTTCTCATTCCGGATAATTCAGTCGCAACAGAAAGAAAAGATTTAGTTTTTTCATTCAGCGAGGCGCTGAGTCTTCCTTTTACGAAAGCTAAATTATCTATTAAATCGAGTTTCTTTTGGGCTTTTTCTTTGGCAAGGATAACATCTTCCATAGCCGGGCCATACTTCTTTTTGAGATTTGAAATGGCGCCAAGTCTATTTTCTAACTCTAGGAATCCACCCTCATCAAGCTCTATCTTAGACGCATAGTCTTCGATATCATAATTCAAATCCTTGACCAGCGATGAAATTTGCCCAAGAGACCCAGTGAATTTTGAAATATTTTCTTCATCTATTTTCTCGGCATCCGATAATTTTCTTATCACTGAAGCAATGCCGTTGTGAACAGAGTTTTCTGAATCGTAGAGCAGATATCTTGCATCGTTGGCTGATTCTATCAGGCTTTTGCTATTTGATACGATCTTGTAGCGGCTGTAAAGTTCGAAATCCTCATTTGGTTTAGGTTCAACCTTAGAAATATCAGCGATTAAATGCCTCAGGTAATCAGTTTCTGAAAGATTGGGTAAGTCTTTTTCTATTTCACCAAGTTCTTTTTCAAGTGATTTGATCTCAGCATATATGGTTTCGACTTCTTTTCTTTTTTTCTGGCACTCTCCGTAGGAATCTATCAGCGAAAGCAGATTGTTATTGTTTAATAGCGAATGGTGCTCTTCGGGGCCATGGAAATCAAGTAGAAAATCAGCTATGGACGATAATGTATCCAAAGTAACGCTTGTGTCATTGATGAATGATCTGCTGGAAGATTGCGTTAAAACCCGTCTGAATGCCAATTCTCCAGTTGGATTAAACTCTATTGAATTAGCCTCAAGAATAGGATTTATTCTGGGCAGAAGATATTTTGGGATGTTGATTCCGGCGGAGAGTTCGCACTTATTCTCACCTGTTCTGATGACATTCTTATCTGCTCTTTCTCCGAAAAGAATGGAAATGGCGCTTATGATAACGCTTTTCCCCGCTCCGGTTTCGCCTGAAATAATATTCAAACCTTTTCCCAAATCTATCTCAGCGTCTTGAACTAGTGCAAGGTTTTTAATTTTAAGCCATTCTATCATCTGGAAGAAGGTGTTAGGTTTATGTGTGAAGTGTTAGATTGAGCATTCACATCTATTCGTAATTATCTACTTAACATAGAATCTTATCGGATTTAAGTAGATCGAGATTATAAATCTGTGAAACCAACCGTAGGCGTGTTCCATATCTACAAACTCTATAACTTCTCCCTTTGCCTGATCATATGGTATTCCATAAGCCTGCACCATATCTTCAGGCATTATATTTTGAGCTACAATCCAGCGGTTGTTTAGATAACTCCAGTTGCTTTCCATGTAGTCAAATCTTTCGATTTTAGCCTGATCTGAACCAGTCGGAGGTTGTTTGATTTGTTCATAGCTAATACATCCGCTGAGCATGGCAAGTAGAAGAACTAACATTGTTCCTTTGAAAAGATATTTCATATATCAACCCTCTTTAAATTAAATGGAAACAAAATAGAATGAAGTTTAACTACAAAAATTTTAACCTAGTATAAGGATAAAAATGAGAAGCTTCTTAAGAAATTTTAACAAAAAAAATATTATTCCTTGTTTAATGTGGACTGGAATACTTCTTCTTTGCTCCTGTAATTCTGCGCCCGCTCCAACTCAAGTCAATCAGGTCAGCGTCGATCAGATTCAGCAACTGCAGGACAAGATGTTTGCTAGTGATAAACCAGAATCGCATTTTGACGACATAAGAGAATATGTGTTTGAACAATATCCCGACTTACCTGATGATGTTGAATTATTGATAAAGAATACAAAACCCAAATTTGTGGAAAATAATCCCAAGATGGAATACTGCTTCTTCTGGGTTCTCTCCGACGGTTCAATTATTGAAGTTGTGACAACTCCTCCTCCTCTATGCGAACCTATGTCTATTCATCACAGCAAGCGCATCCAATACGAATAGATATTTTAGTTCTATCAAATTCCCAGTAAGAGTTTAAGATTTTCAGGAAACTCAGGTCTGAGTGTCTTGGTTGAGATTGAAGTAACGGTAAATATTCCAATCGCACAAACTTTCTTGTCGGACTTTCTAATTACTTCCTGTTCCATAATTACGCGGATCTTACCTTGTGGCACTATTTTGGAAGTTACTGCGTATTCATCTCCTGATTTTAAAGGAGTTCTGTATTTTATTGTAGCCTCGGCAAGAACCAAATCGTGACCTTCTTCGTGGGTTTTGGCAAAATCTATGCCTAGCGCTTTTAGGTGTTTGTGTCTTGCATGAGCCATGAATATAAAATAGTTAGAGTTATTAACAATTCCCTGAAGATCAAGTTCGCTGTCTCTTACTTCTCCGTCAATAGAAAAAACTTCACTGACATTCATAATATTTTTCACCTTATTTACCGTCAATATTTAATTCTTGAATATTTTTAAATATTAGTTTTGCATATTGCCGAATGCAAGTCTAAAATAACGCCGTTTGTTTAACAGCATTCAATTATATTGGCTACTACCTAGATGTACTAATATTTCGCTGGTCGGTCTTTTTCAAAAAACTGTCTTTAAAAACCTTTTAACTCAGAAAGTAAGCTTAAATTATGGCTATAGATAAGCACTCAGAAGACGATTACTATTCTGATTCAAAATCGGGAAGTTCATACTTCGGAACAAACTCAACACTAAGTTCGTACTTCAGGCAGATTTCTAAATCTTCTCTGCTTAATGCAGCAGAAGAAATACAGCTAATGCAGCAGTACTTCAATAACATCGAAAATGTTAGAACTTCAATTTGTGATTTTGCCTTTGTAATAGATGAGCATGTTAAGCTCATAGATTCAGTAGGTGAAGATATTGACGAAGTAGAAAACTTGTTTTTTACCAGTATAAAATGCAAAAATAGTGAATCTACCGAACACATCTACGCAAGTCTGGTTTCCTGGAAAATGGAAATTCTGAAGGCTAAAGAAGAACTCGTCAAGTCATTCACAAAGAAGCAGCCCAAGAAACTTGTCACGGTCAGAAAAGCCATGCGTGATACTCTTACAAGGCACAAAGTTCTTTCAGAAAAACTTGAAGAGTGGTTTGATGTAGCAAATGAATATTATGGCATATTAAACAATATTTCCGAAGAGAACAGACAGGGTAGGGAGTTCATCATAGAAAAAACAATGATGTCGCCCGATGAATTTATATCCCATATGGAATCTATTGCTTCATATAGAAAATTGTCCCTTGCTGCAAGAGATAGAATTGTCGAGAGTAATTTAAGGCTCGTAGTAAGTATAGCTAAGAAGTTTAAGAGCAGAGGCGTACCATTCATAGATTTGATACAGGAAGGCAATATCGGACTTATGAAAGCAGTTGATAAATTTGACTGCACAAAAGGTTTTAGATTCAGTACTTACGCTACATGGTGGATTAGACTGCACATCAGAAGAGCTGCTGAAAGACAAGGCCGAATTGTTAGAATTCCTACACACATGCTTGAGACAATCAATAAAATGTTTCTTAAAGAGCAGATATTTATCCGTGAAAATGGTTATGAACCGACTATTGAGGAACTTGCCAAGCTTCTAGAACTTACCGTTGAGAAAGTTAGGGCTCTGAGAAAAATGGCAATGCAGCCATTGTCTCTGCAGGCCTCACTCACATCTGATGAAGATGACAAAACTTCTCTCGAAGACATTCTCGAATCTTCAGCAAAAGATCCGGCAAAACAGGCTTTGATTACCTCGAAACAGGAAATTTTCAAGGAAGTTCTCGGGTCATTGATGGAAAGAGAACAGCTCATCTTAAAAATGCGTTACGGTATAAATGACGATAAACCCAAAACTCTCGAAGAGGTGGGAAAGCATTTCAGTCTTTCACGCGAACGCATAAGGCAGATCGAAGTAAAAGCTATTCAAAAGATGAAAAGGCTCACTTCTGAGCTTTAGTCTGCTATTCCAGAAATGAATTTTTCTCAGTATAAGATTTGAGAATGCCTGTTCTTAATCCATTGGCTGTAAGCGTAAATTCGTGTGTCCCCAACAGCTTTAAAATTTCTGATAAAATATTTAAGGCCGTTGGAAGAGTTTGAGCTCTTTCTGCGTCGATGCCTGGTAGTTTTTTTCTATCCTCTAATTTTTTTCTATTGACAGATCTATATACTTTGTGCAGGCTCTTAACACTGCAAACCTTGCCTTCCATACTTGAGCGGCTGACTACTAATTTACCTATAAGCGCGCTATATAAAACAGAGGCTAGAGTTCCACTGCAAATCACAACTGGCTTTCTCCCGTCCAGCCAGGAGAGAATTTCATTCCTAAAAGAGGTAAAGTTATCACTTATAAAATATTTGAGTTTTGGATTCAAAAACGATAGGATTCCATTATATTTATTCGGATTGTCGAAAATATGAAAAGAGCCTATTTCTATGATGTTTGATTTTATCATTGTACCTTTTCTTCCGAATGCGATATAAGTAGAATCACCGCCAACCTCAATGACAATTATTGGTCTTTCTTCATCTAGATATTTTGAGGTAGCTCCTTTGTAGATAAGCTTTGCTTCTTCCTGTTCTGTCAGGATGTTGGGGAAAATATTAAATTTTGTTCTGCAGGAAATGAGAAATTGTGTTTTATTTATGGCGTTTTTTATGCCGCTTGAAGCTGTAACAATGATTTTATCCACACCGCTTTTTTCTGTTATGTCAATAATTTCCTTGCAGATATTGAGCGTGGCTTCCATTTTTTCATCAGAAAGAAGATTCGTCTTTGAGATACCAAGTCCGAGCCTGGAAATACCGCCAAATTCATTTATGATTTCGAAGTGATCAGACTTATCGCAGGATACTAGAAGCAGCATCACTGCGCTTATGCCTATGTCTAGAGATGCAATTCTTTTTTCTGTAATCATTATTAAAGTTCTCAATGTTTTGATTGCTCACAAACAATGATAAAGCTTTTAACTTTTAAAAGCAAGAGTGATATAAAATATGGTTTTTCAGTTCGCACTATTTACTTTGCCGTCATTATAACAATAATAATCAAGGTATGATATTGACCTTAAAAATTAAACTCTACGAAAGAACCTCTAATTATGATTATTGTTTTAAAACCCCATGCGCCGGAAAATAAACTCAAAGAAATTGTTGAAATAACAATCAAACTTGGCTACGAACCCAAAATTATTAAGGGCGTAGAACACACCGTTATTGCGGCAGTCGGCGACGAACGCAAAAACCAGTCTCTTGAAAGTTTGAAAAATCACCCGTATGTCCAAAATGTTCTGCCTATACAAAAACCTTATAAACTCGCCAGTCGCGAATATCATCCGAAATGTACAAAAGTGAAAATTGGAAACTACTTCATCGGGGCAGGGCATTTTCAGGTAATAGCCGGTCCTTGCGCTGTAGAAAGTTACGAACAGATGAGGCAGGCAACAAGCGATGTATTTAAAACTGGTGTAAGAATAATCAGAGGCGGCGCTTACAAGCCGAGATCCTCACCTTATGCATTCCAGGGCCTTGGCGAAGAAGGGCTTAATATTTTGCAGGCGATGAAGGATGAATTTAAGGTTGCAGTAGTAACAGAAGTTGTTGGCGTAACGCATATAGATAAAATTGCAGAAGTTGCCGACTGCATCCAGATTGGAGCAAGAAACTGCCAGAATTATCATCTTCTTGAGATGGTGGCAAAGTCTGACAAGCCTGTTCTTCTTAAGAGAGGAATGTCCACAACTATAAATGAGTGGCTGTCAGCTGCTGAGTATTTACTCGTAAATGGTTGTCCAAGCGTGATTTTGTGCGAAAGAGGAATCAGAACTTTTGAAACTGCTACCAGAAATACAATGGATGTCGGAGCCATCGCAGTAGCCAAGCAGGAATCTCATTTCCCTGTGATTGCAGATCCTTCACATGCAGCTGGAAGAGTCAATCTGGTTCTACCATTGGCCAAAGCTGCTATTGCTGCAGGAGCAGATGGTTTAATAGTCGAAGCTCATCCAGATCCGGTAAATGCCTGTAGTGATGCGGCTCAACAGATCAAATCTGATGAGTTTCATAAATTTATGGAAAGTATTGAACCACTAATTAAAATTTGCTGTTCAAAATGAACGACCAGATAGATGACTTTGATGTTAAATTGGAGGATTGGAAAATCCTTACAAGAGAAAGAGTTCTCCATTCCAATGTTTTTGATGTTTTTGTTGAAAAAGCTATTTGTCCAAGAAATGGCAAGATTGGCGATTTTCATATCATAGATTGCCCGCGTTCCTGGGTAAATATAGCGGCTGTTACTAAACACGATGAACTTGTAATGGTTCGGCAATATCGGCACGGATCAAAGAAATTTGAACTCGAAACTCCCGGAGGATGCATAGAAAAAGGCGAAGATCCATTGACCGCTGGAATAAGGGAATTAAGAGAAGAAACTGGCTACATCGGCGAAAACGCCAGAATTATTGGTAAAGTGTCACCTAATCCTGCTTTACAAGGTAATTACTGTTATGCCATGCTCGTCGAGAATGTCGAAAAAATTGCTGACACCGACTTTGATGACGGCGAAGACATTTTCACAACAAGGATTCCGTATAAGAAAATAAAAGAACTTGTACTATCGGGAGAGCTAAACCATGGTTTAGTCCTTAATACACTGATGTTTTATGACTTTGTAAGAAACGGCACTATAAAATAGGAATCTTATCAAATGAAAAGCGCATATGAATTGGCAATGGAAAGATCTGGGATAACTCCGGTTAAGAAACTAACAGAAGAACAGAAAAAGAAAATTTCTGAAACTGAGGCGTTGTATAAATCAAAGAGAGCTGAAGCAGAACTCTCATTAAATGCCCGCAAACCAAAAGCCAAAAACATGGCTGAGCTTGAACAGATAAACTCAGATTTTACCGTCGAATTAGCCTCTATAAATTCAAAACTCGAGCGTGAAAAAGAAAAAATCCGCAATTCCTAAAAACTTACAAGGATATTAATGAGTATAGAAAAGATTAAGAGTCAATTAGACAAGATAGGCAGTTACCTCTGGGGAGATAAATTCAGCCCTTGGTATTTAATATTTGCATCACTAATAGTGATGTTTTTCTTTCTGGGAAGCCGCGACTTATGGACTCAGGAAAGCAGATGGGCAAATATCTGTCAGCAGATGATTATAAGGCATGACTATTTTCATCCATTTTTAGACTCGGAAAATTATTATGATAAACCACTTCTCTCTTACTGGATGATGATTGGGTTCTCATATATTTTCGGGCTTGGGAAATGGGCATTAAGAATACCTGGAGTCTTTGCAGGTCTAATAAGTATCTGGGCCTGTTATAAGATTGGCGAAAAACTCTCCGGAAAGAGGGCAGGGGTTATTGGCGCCTGGATGCTTTTAGGAACTTTTTGGTTTGTCTTTTGGTCTAGAGTCTCATGCGCTGACATGCTTAATGTGGGCGGGATAATGTTCGCAGTCGCATGGTTTATCATTAGAAAAGAAAAGTTAAATTTTACCACATACATTGTCTTGTTTCTATCTCTGACAGTCACTTCTCTTTGCAAAGGACTCGTCGCTCCTGTTGTGGCAGGGTTAATCCTTTTACCTTTAATACTCCATGACAGGCAATGGAAAGAGTATTTGAAACCTTCAATGTGGATTGCCGGCATAATCTGTGCTGTTCTTTATGCTATGCCATTTATTATTTCATCTCTCACAAACACTCAAGCTTCATACCAGGAGAGCGGTTTGTATCTGGTCTTCAGAGAAAATATTCTCAGATATGTCAAACCCTTTGATCACGAAGAGCCTTATTATACATATTTTGTTTATCTGCCTTTATATTCTGCTCCGTGGATAATATTCACTTTAGTCGGACTTTATACCGGGATTAGAAGTTGGAAAACGATTCCATTCTCATCAAAGTTCTACATATTTGCTTTGGTGTTGGTTTTTATCTTTTTTACTCTATCAGGTTCGAGAAGAAGTTACTATGTCCTTCCGATGGTTCCTCTGGCTATTCTGATTGCCTCTGATTGGCTTAAGTCGAATCTGGATATAAATAAAATTTTATCAAGGGTATTTACTCTGTTTTTGGTCATCTCTCTGATTGCAATTCTTATTTACCAGCTTGCTATGGCTATAGCTTACAGCAATGGAGGAAGTGAAAGATTCGCCAGTGACATAGAAAAATACTCAACTAAAATCAAACCACTAAATGATTGGAATATGGTTTATGTCAGCATGAATGAAGATGACCCTCGCGGAGTTAATTTCTTTCTAGGGCAAAACAGGCTTCCAACCTTTACCCTACTAGAGAAGATAAAGCTTGATCCAAACTCATCTAATATATTAGTCATGCCACTAAATATCTATAATGATAACTTTGCAAAGGAAGTATTACTAGCAAAGGATAAGTATCAGCTAGTCTATTCAAAACCAGTACTTTATAAGCAACATAAAAAGATAAAAGCTAAAGATTTGCTTGTAGCAATCATTCCAAATAATACCCAAAAATAGCTCATTAAATTTAAAATATAAAATCAAACTGGAGATAACTATGCCACACCATGACATGCTGGTAAAACTCTATGACCTCAAAGACGACTGGTCATTTATTAAGGAGCAGGAAGAAAAGGGAATTTGTATACGCAAAGCTATAGGTCCAGAAGGATCAAAAATAGTTAAATGGGCAAATGAAAAATTTAGCGAATATTGGGGTTCTGAAGTAGAAAAGGCCATGTCTAATTTTCCTGTTTCATGTTTTATTGCCGTTCAGGACAAAAAACTCATTGGTTTTGCATGCTATGATAGCACAGCTTTGGGTTTCTTCGGGCCAACCGGAGTTGATGAAGTGTGCAGGGGCAAGGGTACGGGCAAGGCTCTTCTGCTGGCATGTCTTCTGGATATGAAACTCAAAGGGTATGCATATGCAGTAATTGGAGCTGTAGGACCCGCAGAGTTTTACTCCAAAACAGTCGGAGCAACTAATATTCCAGGCTCAGATCAAAGCGTTTACAAAACTTTACTAGGCAAAGATTTTTGACCGCTAACCGCATATCAATTATTTCAGACCTGCGACTTGGCAACCTTTATACTTTTCTAATATGAGCACAGTAGAAATTGAAAAAATTGAAAAAAACAAATCGCTTTTTCAAATAAGCCTGTCATCTGGAGATTCATTTCTCTTTCTTCCGGACATTGTTTATGGGAGAAGTTTGAAAGAAGGAGGCTCGTATGAAAGAAGTTATTTGGATTCCCTCAGAGAGGATAATGATGAACTTTTATGTTTTGATGCACTCCTAAGAATCCTCAGAATCAGACTGCATTCTACTGCTGAACTCAAAAAAAAACTATCCCTCAAAAAGTTCAAAAACTCAATAATAGAAAAAGCTATCCTGAAAGCTATGGAAACAGGTTTAACTAATGACAATGTTTCAGCACAATCCTATAAGAACGAACTTGTAGCAAAGGGGTACGGATCTCTTAGAATTAAAGAGTCTTTTCGCAGAAAGGGTTTTCCTAAAGAAATTATTGAAGATCTAATTTCCGAAGATAGTAAGGAATCATATAATGAAAGAGAAAATGCCCGTAAATTATTCGATAAAAAACTTTCTTTTCTGCAAAGAGATAAATCTCTCCAAAAACAGAAACTAAAAGAAAAAATCTTTAGGTTTATGCAGGGAAAAGGTTATTCAAATGACATAATCTTTTCTCTTATGAAAGACTTTAAGGAATAGTTACAACCTTTTATTTTCCATGAATTAGAATTTCCCTCTTGCAGATGTAAGTTTAGCTTCTTATTCTTTTGAATTTAACCAACCTATTATTTGAATTACTGATGGACAAAAAATTTATCCGCAACTTTGCTATTATTGCTCACATTGACCATGGAAAATCCACCCTTGCAGACAGGTTTCTTGAAGTAACAAGCTGTGTCAACAAACGAGATTTTCAGAATCAAGTACTTGACAGCATGGATCTTGAAAGAGAAAGAGGCATTACCATAAAGTCACACCCTGTAAGGATGTCTTATGTCGCCAATGACGGTAATGAGTACGAGCTTAATCTTATTGATACTCCGGGGCATGTGGACTTTACTTATGAAGTCAGCAGATCTTTGGCCGCCTGTGAAGGCGCTTTGCTTCTGGTAGATGCAGCGCAGGGAGTTCAAGCGCAGACTGTCGCAAATGCCAAGCTGGCAATGAGACAAAATCTGGTTATTATACCTATTGTAAATAAAATAGACCTTCCTTCCGCCAACGCTGAATTATGCTGCCAACAGCTTGAGGAAATATTAGCCATCCCAAGAGAGGAAGTTCTTCTGGCAAGCGCAAAAGAGGGCACAGGCATAAAGGAAATTCTTGATACTGTAGTAAAAAGAGTTCCACCCCCAAGAGTCTCATCTGAATCAAAAGGGACAAGCGCACTTATTTTCGACTCTACCTATAACTCATACAGAGGGGTCGTGAACTATGTTAAAATGGATAAAGGTTTCCTTAAAAGAGGCCATAAAATCCGTCTTTTCAGCAATGACCTTGAGAGCGAAATAAAGGAAGTAGGTTATTTCAAGCCTGGCATGGTTCCTCTTGAAGAGCTTACTGAAGGTTCTGTCGGGTATGTGATAGCAAATATCAAATCGCCAGCAGATACAAAAATAGGCGATACTATCACAAGAATGGATGACAGAGCCTCAGCTCCTCTGCCGGGGTTTAAAGAAATAAGACCTTTAGTTTTTAGCGGTATTTATCCTATAGACACGGCTGACTATGAACAACTCAAGTTCAGTATGGCAAAACTCCAGCTTAATGACTCGGCTTTTGTCTATCAGGCAGAAAGTTGTGTTGCTTTGGGCTTTGGTTTCAGATGCGGATTCCTCGGCCTGTTACATATGGAAATTATACAGGAAAGGTTACGCCGCGAATATGACATGGACATCATTGCCACATATCCAAGCGTAGTTTATAAAGTTTATCTTAAGAGCGGAGTGATGAATCTTGTTGACAATCCAATTCATCTGCCTGATCCGACTATGATTGACAAAATAGAAGAGCCTATCATCAAAGCGAGCATAATGATTCCGAATATATACATCGGAGAAGTCATGAACTTGGTTTTGAATAAGAGAGGCGAATGCGCATGTACTGAATCAGTTGATGCAAATCATGTCATAATAACTGCTCACCTTCCTCTGCACGAAATACTTATAGACTTTCACGATAAACTCAAGTCCTGCACAAAGGGATATGGAAGCATGGACTATGAACCGCATGATTACAAAGCCGACGATTTAGTTAAACTAGATATTCTGGTACATGGCGAACCTGTCGATGCTTTCTCTTCAATTGTTCACAGGAGTTTTGCAGAAACAAGAGGTCGTCAGATAGCTGAAAAATTAAAAGATGTAATCCCGCCTCAGATGTTTCAGGTGCCAATTCAGGCCGCTATCGGAGGTAAGATTGTTGCCAGAGAAACTATTAAACAGCTTCGTAAGAATGTAATAGCCAAATGCTATGGCGGAGATATAAGCAGAAAGAGAAAACTTCTTGACAAGCAAAAAGAAGGTAAAAAGAAAATGAAACAGGTAGGAAGAGTTAATATTCCGCAGGAAGCCTTTGTAGAAATCCTCAAATCCGAAACTTGAGTTATGTTTCAATTTTTAAAAAAAAGACGCTCCAGAAAAGATCTCCATCACTTCAAGAAAAGAATTGAAGGCATCCTGAAAAGAGATGATGATATTCTTACTGATTCATTAAAGAGTGATTTAAATTCTATATCTCAAAAAATTGATTCGCTTAAGTCTTTTGATATATCTAAAGCTGATAAAGAACATCACATTTTATTAGAAAAATTTACTAAACTCTTTCCTGCCAGAAGATTTAAACTTATCGGTGAGTATGCCGAAATTCTAGTCGTAGCTTTAACTGTAGCGTTCGGAGTAAGAGCTCTTTATACTCAGCCTTTTAAGATTCCCACAAGCAGCATGCAGCCTACTTTATTCGGTATTCACTATGTGGACAAATCTGTAATCCCATCTGTCCCGCAGCCTTTAAACTATCTCTTGTTTTCCACATTGCGCGCAGATTTGACTATTGAGAAAGATGGCAGTTTTCAGGGAATTTATCCTCCATATAATAAGTTTCTCATTTTTCCATGGACATCTTTGCAAATAGGGGATTTAAAATACGCCTTGCCGGGAACTCCGCAAAAAGTCACAGAGTACTGTTTCAACAAACTATCAGAGGTTCCATCTTTTTTTCCTTCAGGGCTCTCTCTTTGTGATGGTTATTTATCCGATGGCGACCATCTGTTTGTTAATAGATTATCCTATCATTTTACTGAGCCTGAAAGAGGAGATATCGTCGTATTCACCACTAACGATTTAAAGAATGATTCGACAGGTGAACCGCTCTCTAATATAGGTTATTACTATGTAAAAAGACTCGTTGGAATGCCTGGCGATACTCTCAAGATTGAAAATAATATCCTGATGGTCAAAATTAAAACTTCCGATAAATTTATTCCAATAACAGATTTTGGCATAGAAGCTTTTAAGCGTGTTTACTCAAATAAAGGCGGATACCAGCCTTACATCCCATACGGAAGACTAGCAGTAGGTTCAGAAGTTAATGTTCCTGACAATTCATATTTTATGCTTGGTGACAATACTCTTTGGAGCGCTGATAGCAGATATTGGGGCTTTGTTCCCCGTTCAAATATCGTAGGCAAAGCATCATTTGTTTTCTGGCCGTTCTTAAGAAGATTTGGGTTTTCTGATGCTAATAGCGAGTTGGATGTTCCTACCACCGTAGGGCCGAATGGCTATATCAAAGCAATGACTCTTCAATAGGTGAAGTCTGATGGATGATATGCTTCCTAAAAGCACTTTCAGAGAGAATGAATCTTATTTTGTATCAAAAAAAATAATCTTTCTGAAACTCTTAATTTTATTCATTTCAGGGCTAATATTTTCTTTTGCTTTCCCATCCTACAACTTCTCTGTCCTGGGATGGATTGGCCTTATTCCTTTGTACCTTGCAATTAAGGATGTAAAGCCTAATAGAGCTTTCTTTTTTGGCCTTGTCTGGGGATATGGTTGGGCTATCGCTTCATTTTTCTGGCTGAGAAAAATCGAACCATTTATTCCTTTTGGGATGGCTCTGGTGCTGGCGCTCTTTCCCGCTCTTTGGGCTGCGTTGGTCTCTCTGACAAGAAAGAATATTCTCCTGCCAAATTCCGTCAGGCTATTGGGTTATACCGTATCAAAAAAATATCTCATTGAAAACAGACTTCACTTTAAAAAAATATACGCCGTTCTCATTTTCACTTCTTTCTGGTGTTTCTTGGAATGGCTGAGAAGTTGGATCTTTACCGGTCTTCCATGGAATTTTGTTGCCACGACACAGTGGAGTCATCCATTATTGATTCAAATTGCGTCCTTTACAGGTATTTATGGAGTAAGTTTTGTCGTCGTCTTTATGAACTTATCTATCGCTGAACTTCTGCACTCTCTCATTAACTCTCACAAATACCAAACAACATTCTACAAACCTGCAGTTTTATATGCGGCAATATTTATACTTCTCCTGAATGGGCTTTTCGGTTATTATTCAATAAAGAGTTATGCTTCAAGTTCTGCATCTGAAACGAATTTGAAAACACTTCTTATTCAGGGCGATATTCCTCAAATCAGATCCTATTCTGCTGAACAGGCAATGGAGTCTTTGGAAATTTATTCCAGATATTCGGAAGAGATGCTCCCTGCAAAACCTGATATATTGATCTGGCCTGAAAGCGCAGTTCCTCAGCCATTATTAGGAAATAGTTATCTAAGCTACGAGTATCGTTCGAGAATAAGCAACCTGATCGAAAAGTATCAAGTACCGATTTTGCTTGGCACTATCTACTACGATAGCCGCAAAGAAAGTCTATTATCCGAAGATTTCAAAGCCTATAATAGCGCAATCCTGATAAATAAGAGTGATCAAATCGATGGAATTTACAGCAAAATGCACCTGGTTCCATGGGGCGAATATACACCAGGAGAAAACCTTTTCCCTTTAAGCTATTTTTATCCGTGGATTAAACAGAAGTTTAGTATGGGGAGATCTTTATCTCCTGGCACGGAAAATACTATTTTCCGACTGAAGGACGGAATTAGGGCATCTGTCCTTATCTGCTTCGAGGACGCTTTCTCTTATGTGGCAAGAAGACATGTCATAAATGGAGCTAATTTGCTGATAACTATTACTAATGATGCATGGTTCCCAGACTCCAATGAACCTTCACAGCATCTTGCAGAGGCGGTTTTCAGGTCTGTAGAAAACAGACGCACGATGATCCGTTCAGGTAATAACAGCGGAACATGCGTTATCAGCCCGCTCGGCATAATTACTGACTCGATATTCTCTGAAGATATACAAGGTAGGAGAATCCTCCTGCCGGATAAACAGGGTAGGGGCGGAGTTATTTTTAATGTGAAAATTGAAAAGAATCCTACTCTGTCGTTCTATACAAAATACGGCGATATGTTTATTCTGCTCTTATCCTTTGTCGTCTTTTCGGGATTGCTTTGGTCTTTTTTGCAATGGAAGGAAAGGAAAATGAAACTTTACAACCTCATAACGAAATCGGATTAAAATAGAATCAACCACGAATTACTCGAATTTGCACGAATTTTAAATCTAAAAAATAAGAACTCTTGGGACAGTAGCAAAGAGAAATGGTATTTATCTATCGTCGATGTGATTGCCGTATTAACTGACCAAAATGATTTTCAGGGAGCAAGAAACTATTGGAAGGTATTAAAACACCGCTTGCTGAAAGAGGGAAATGATAAGGATATTTTTAGCTTAACACTGCAGGTATTGCCTTTATAACACTACAATTAATTTTAAGGACTAACTCTTTAAGGTAGGGTTTTTATGTTCACATCAGCATTGAATTCTGTGATTATATCTTACAAGAAGATAATTAATATTCTAAAGTTCGTATCTTTACCTTTCATCATATTGAGTCTTTCAAACTGCTCGACACAAAAAAATAATCCTCAAATTCCTGATAGTTTATTATC
>Ga0194053_10000812_pt1 | contig 21704 bp, 18 predicted proteins | sample SepL228m_MetaG_FD_161684 | JGI IMG/M metagenome (GOLD analysis project Ga0194053, IMG submission 161684) | Anoxic zone freshwater microbial communities from boreal shield lake in IISD Experimental Lakes Area, Ontario, Canada - Sep2016-L227-8m | ecosystem: Environmental > Aquatic > Freshwater >... | reverse complement strand
AGGACATTATGAAAAAGATTGATCGGGCAAGGGCGAAACTGGAGGAAATCAAACCCGGATGCACTCAGCCGAGGGGAAAAAAGAAGGCAAGCACATCGTAAAGCTATTTACGAGACACTACACTAGCGTTGATCCAGCGGCACGTAATTTCTCAAGGTCGGGCCAGTATAAATCTGCCTCGGGCGGTAGATGCGTGATTTTGGGTCATCCATGACCTCTTTGAAGTTCGCGATCCATCCCGGCATGCGCCCGATGGCGAACATGACCGTGAACATTTCCGTGGGGATGCCGAGCGCGCGCATGATGATTCCGCTGTAGAAGTCCACGTTCGGATAGAGCTTTCTCTCGAGAAAGTAAGGATCCCTGAGCGCGGTTTCCTCGAGTTTTAAGGCAATATCGAGGAGTGGGTCGCTCTGCTTGAGTCGGGCCAGAAGCTTGTCGCAGCTGGCCTTGATGATCTTGGCGCGAGGATCGTAGTTCTTGTAAACGGCGTGTCCGAATCCCATGAGCCGTTTCCCGCCCTCCTTGGATTTGACCCCTTCAAGAAACCGAGATCCATCGTCTCCTTCGAGGCGGATCTGGCCAAGCATATCCAGGACAGCCTGGTTGGCTCCTCCGTGAAGCGGACCCCACAAGGCACAAACGCCAGCTGCTGCGCTGGCAAAAATATTCGCCCGGCTGGAAGCAACCATGCGCACGGTGGATGTCGAGCAATTCTGTTCGTGGTCGGCATGGAGGAGAAAAATTTGGTCGAGTGCCGCCACTGCCTCGGGCTCGAGTTCGATGTCGCCGTAAGGCATCGAGAACATCATGTGCAGAAAATTTGCGGTGTATTTGTATTCCGGTTTGGGATAAACAATCGGCAGGCCGAGCGATTTGCGGTAGGCAAATGCGGCGATTGTCCTCACCTGTGAGATCAGCCGTGCCGTATGCCGTTTGAATTTCGATGGATCGTAGGGGCCGGTCAATTCCCGGGTGAAGCATCCGCAGGCGTTGATCATCGAGGAAAGAATCGCCATGGGATGGGCATTCGGAGGGAATCCCTCGAAATGATATTTCATGTCCTCATGGAGGACCTGGTATTCCGTGAACATGTCCGAAAAGGCCCGCAGTTCGGACCGGGTGGGGAGATTTCCGTAAATCAGAAGCCAGGCGACCTCGACAAAAGTGCTCTTTTCGGCCAGTTCCTCGATCGGATAGCCGCGGTAGCGAAGGATCCCTTGTTCTCCATCGATGAATGTGATGTCGCTGGTGCAGGATCCGGTATTTCGGAAACCGTCGTCGTAGGTGATCAGCCCGGTTTGGTCGCGCAGCTTGGAAATATCGAGACCGCGTTCCTTTTCGCTGCCGACAGTGATCGGTAGTTCCGTGGTTTTTCCTTCGTAGGTAAGTGTGGCTTGGTCGCTCATAGTTTCAGATTGCAAAAATGTCGTTTTCCAGCGGAATACTCCGCCTCTGTTTGAGACTACCGCATTTGACCCAGATCAATCCACATCAGAACGAATATTTTTTTTACGCGCCGTCGATGCGGTCAAGAGACGTTCTGCGCGCTCCGTTTCGCCATGGGTTCCCGTCGGCTCCCGTGTCGGGTTTTCTACCTGATGAGTCCCCAGCGTTTCGTGAATGGCCAGTAGACAAAAAAACCGCGACCGGCCACGTTCCGCTCGGGCACCGAGCCCCAGACCCGGCTGTCGCTCGAGTGGTAACTGTTGTCGCCGAGAGCAAAATAGCCGTCGGATGGAACTTTGTAGGTTTCGTTTGGCGAGCCTAGATAGGTGAAACTTCCCCCTCCCTCGGGACCGTTCGAATAGCCATTGTAGCCGTCTCTTGCGCTTATCACACGCTGGAAAACAAACTGTTGAGGCTCGTTTCCGTTCACGTAAAGCCGAGGGGGATCGATCCTCAGGGTTTGTCCGGGCATGCCCGCGAGTCGCTTAATATAGTGCTGCGATCCCATGGCAGGATCCAGACCGGCCTCGATTTTTATGATGCCAGTCGTCTTGAAGACAAAGACGTCTCCAGCCGATGGCTTCACAAAATTGTAGCTGACCTTGTCGACAAACACCTGATCCCCGGTGTCCATGTGGCCGCAGGCGATCGTCTCCCCAGCCTGATACACTCGCCCTGGCAGAACATGAAAACAGTCTGCCAGCGGCTTGCGAGGTACAAAAAGCGTGCGGGATCCGTTGCGGAATACAATCTCCGTAAAAGTAAAAAAATTCAAATACGTGTGCTCCCTGAGCCCCGTCACGACATCTGTTTCTTTCGCCTTCAAATCAATGTAGTGCCTCCCGAGCCAAACAAACTCAAAAGCCCTGACGAGCAGGTTCGGGGGAGGGGAGGTTGTCGGGGTGCCGACGATCCCATAAAGCGTTGGCTGCATGGAGCCGGTCGGGATTCGAAAAGGCTGGAGAATGTAGGCTTTGATTCCGGCGGCTATGATAATGGCCACCAGAAAAACTTCGACATTTTCCTGCCAACCACTGTCCTTGGGGGGAGGGGAGATCTTCCCGATCACCTTATCCAATTCGTGAATAGCCTCATGCACGGGATCACGTCTCTTCTCCCGCATAGCCTCTTTGAGATTCTTAATTCGCAGCTCGACTTTCTCAATCTGATCTTTCGGTAAAATATCTCTCTTGTAGCTCAAAAACTTATTGGCTCCATGGAGATAATGCTTCGCCTCTTTTATATATCTTGGAGTTATGAATATCATTGTATATTATATTGTTGTATACATTTAAAGCTTATTAATAGTAAATATATTTCAATGAAACAAAAATCAATTAACGTTGCGAGGTTCGCGATATATGCATAAGCTTACGTGTTTACTCTAAAGAGCTCAGTTTGTCTTCAGTACTTCAATAAATGCTTCTTGCGGAATATTCACGGTACCAAATGCTTTCATTCTCTTTTTACCTTCTTTTTGTTTTTCAAGAAGCTTGCGTTTTCTGGTGATGTCTCCTCCGTAGCATTTTGCAATGACATTTTTTCGCATGGCGCTGACGCTTTCGCGGGCGATGATTTTTCCTCCAATGGCCGCCTGAATAGCAACTTGATAAAGCTGTGTCGGGATAACTTCTTTGAGTTTAGATGCGAGGGCCCGGCCCCTGGCTTCGGCCTTGTCGCGGTGAACGATGCTGCTGAAGGCATCAACGGGCTCTCCATTGACGAGCATGTCCAGCTTCACCAGCTTGCTAGCGCGGTATCCACCGTGTTCGTAATCCATGGAACCATACCCGCGTGTGATGGACTTCATTTTGTCAACGAAATCCACAAGAATCTCATTGAGAGGAAGTTCCGTTGTCAGCATGACTCGCTTTGTATCCAATGACTCTGTGTGTTTGATTTCTCCTCGTTTTTCCATGATAAGCTGCATCATGGGCGAGATGTATTCGTTGGGGATCATGATGAAGCAGGTGACGATGGGCTCACGAATTTCTTCGATGACGCTAAAGTCCGGGAGCTGTTCAGGGTTGTCCACTCTGATGAGTTCGCCGTTTGTGCGAACAATCTCATAAATGACGGAAGGATAAGTGGCAATGATGTCCATATCGAACTCCCGCCGGAGGCGCTCGATAATGATCTCCATGTGAAGAAGTCCCAGAAACCCGCAACGAAACCCAAAACCCAGCGCGACGCTGGACTCTGCCATGTAATGGAAAGCGGCATCATTGAGTTGAAGTTTCCCCATGGCTGCCTTGAGTTTTTCGAAGTCCGCCGTATTGATCGGATAGATCCCGCTGAAGACCATTGGCTGCACGACTTGAAATCCCGGCAGCGGGGTGTCCGCAGGATTCCTTGCGCCGGTGAGGGTGTCTCCGACTTTGACCTCCATGCTGGTCTTGATATTGGCGATCACATACCCGATGTCTCCGGCTTGGAGTTTTTCCCGAATGAAAAACTTCGGGTGCTGGGGTTTGAAGACCCCGACCTCCTTGACATCGTAGGTGGCATTGGTGGCCATCAGTTTGACAGCATCACCGGCTTTGATCGTGCCCTCCATCACGCGGGTATAAATGACAACCCCCCTGTAGGTGTCGAACGTCGAGTCGAAGGTGAGCGCCTGCAGCCTTGCATCGGATTTGCCGGACGGCGCAGGAATTCTTTCAATGATCGCCTCCAGAATTTCCTCAATCCCGATGCCCGCCTTGGCACTTGCAAGAATGGCCTCATCCGCAGGGATCGCCAGAATGTCCTCCAGCTGCTTTTTTGCGGTCTCTATATCCGCATTGGGAAGGTCGATCTTGTTGATGACAGGGATCAGCTTGAGCCCTTGTTTTTCCGCCAGGTGAACATTGGCCACAGTCTGTGCTTCGACCCCCTGGGCAGCGTCAATGATCAGCAGTGCCCCTTCGCAGGCGGCCAGCGAGCGGGAAACTTCATAGGAAAAATCCACGTGTCCAGGGGTGTCCGACAGGTTGAGCCGGTAATGATGACCATTCTTTCCCTTGTAATCCATGGCGATGGGATGAGCCTTGATGGTGATCCCGCGTTCACGCTCCAAATCCATCGCATCGAGCATCTGCTCCTGTGCCTCGCGCTTTTGAATCGTGCCGGTAAATTCCAGCAAACGGTCGGACAACGTGGTCTTGCCGTGATCAATGTGCGCAATAATGCAGAAGTTGCGGGTGTTTTTTATGGACATCTGAAGGACCGGGAATATCGGGCAGAGGAGGGGAACGGTCAATCCCGCGTTGTCCGATCTTGCAGGAAACAGGGGATTGATCCATGTTAAATGGGTTTACGTGAATCGTCACCAGCCCACTTTTCGAGTGAATTTGCAGGTCATTCTAATGATTGCAGTAGTGGGCGTCGCGCTGGCTGTCCCGCTGACAGCGGTGATGCTCTGTATCCGAAACTTCTCCTCAACCCCACGAGATTTCAGTCCCGATACGAGCGGCTTGCGCCTTGCGCTTGAACAGGCCGCGGAAAAGAGTTGGCACGCTCCGGAGGCAATGTCGGATGGACGGGCCATCTATATTCTCACCGCTTCTGCGAATGCGTCGGAAAAAAGGCATGCAGCCGAGCAATCCGCCAAAAAATACGAAGGGGTGGTCATTTCTTCGGAGGCCGTCCAGAAAAGCGGGGAGCGCTTGCTTGTACGTATTCCAGAGGTAAGCGCCAACCTTTTTGAGTCGGAAACTCTTAGAGACTTCACGGAATCACAACACGGATCACCCCAGGGGGAGAGCCGGTTGTATGAATTCATCTTTCCCACGCCATGATCGCCACGGTATTTGCCATGGAGTTTGAAAGCGCGGGGTTTCGGGCCGCACAGTGCCGCCGCCTATGCGTTTCCATTTGGACCTTGGGAGTCACCGGGCAGCGCAGCGCAGCGGCTCTGAAGCGAATGGTCGAGAGCAATCGGCCTGAGGTCGTTGTCTCGGCCGGATTTTCAGGTGCGCTCCAGCTAGGAATAGGAGTGGGAACAATCGTTATTGGAGAGAATTTCTCCGACCCTCAAATTGTTCGGGCTCTCAGAATATTTCCCGATTATCAGATAGGCCCGATTATTACCGTCCCGGATATTCTCGAATCCTCAGAAGCCAAAGCGAGAATGGGCGCAATGTCTGGAGCGCTCGCCGGCGATCTGGAATCCGCGCACTTGCATCAGGTATGCTGCGAGGCAAATATCCCGATGCTGTCGGTCCGGACGATCAGCGACACGGTTGAACAGGATCTGCCGCTTCCAGGATCGGTTTTGATCAACCCCGAAACCGGGCGCTCCGATCCGGCAGTCATCTTCCAATACCTCTTGCGAAATCCCGCAAAGGCCGCGCCATTCGCAAAACTAGTGGGCTGTGCAAGATCAGCTCAGCAATCGCTCGCCTCTGCGCTCGAAGTGATCCTCCCAGTAATTCTAAAAGGGCAGTAGTAGGCGCTTACAAATCTCCAGCGCGGGGAAAGGACGGCATTAAACGACGGTCGGCTAAATGTTGCATGTATACACTACATATATTATATGATATTATATATATACACATGTAGATCTGCAAGTCGCGGTGATGTTAATAATTTGTGAGGAGGCAATGGCGACAATTATCCGGCAGAAAATTCCGAACTTTTGTTCACAGATGGCGTTAGGCACCGCGAGCAGAAACGGACGGGCTCGGGGCACATTTTGAGACAATCTCGCGCGGAGGCCCGCAAGGTCACATAGTCCCCCCCGGTCACAGTTCAGAGACCACCGTGCTTCCAGATGGACAAGAAGAGTCGAAGGCACATATACGCGCCGAACAGAAGACCAATCGCTCCGGGGACGCTTACGTGAGCAACATGTGGCGGAATAGATGCAAGAATAACGATGCTTGAGCAGATCAGAATTGAAGCCGTCAGGATCGCGTTGGCAAGGCGGTTAGCGATGGAGTCCAAGGTTGTTCTGAGAGGCTCAAAACCTTTGGGATCGATCTTATGTTCGAGCGGAATATTGATCTTCCCCCGGCGGATACTTTGGTAGAGTTGCCTGAAGTCTCCCGGAAAATCACGGAGGAAATCGAGCAACTCCACCGCCACCCCCTTCAGAATCGATCCAACTCGCCCAGCCCCGAATTTTCCAACCAGAACACGGGTTGCGTAGGGCTCTCCAAGCACGATGAAGTTGAGCTCCGGATCCAAAGTCCGGCCAATGGCTTCGACTTGAGCGAGTGCTTTGATTCCCAGGTAGAAAGCGGGTTTCATCCGAAGGTGATTGTCTCTGAGTAAGTCCAAAAGACTGTTAAAAACAGTTCCCAAGCTTATGTCCTTGAGTGGCTTGTTAAGATTCAGCTCGGCGAATTTTTCCACCTCTGATTGGAGAAGCATTTGATCGTGAGCTATTCCCTCCTCCGAAAGGTCAAGGATTGAGCGGGTCGTCTGCGCATGGTTTTTTTCGCCGAGACCGCTGACCAGAAGCGCGATGCTTTCCCGCATCTGCGGTGTGAACTTCCCCATCATTCCATAATCGTAAAGAACGATCCGTGAATCGGGCAGGATTGTCATATTTCCTGGATGCGGATCCCCGTGAAAGAAACCGTGGTCAAAAATCTGCTCGTAGATCAGCCCTGTCATGGTGATCGCAAGTTCAACTGGATCTGTGCCCTGGGCCTGAAGAGCATCGGTATCCGTGATCGAAACGCCGGTGATAAAGTCCATCGTCAGTACCCGAGAGGTGGAATGGTCCCGATAAACCTTTGGAACCTTGATGTGGGGATTTCCATCAAATTGCTCCGCGAACCGTTCCGCGTTCGAGGCCTCGTTCTCGAAGTCGAGCTCCCTTTGAAGAGTCTCGGTAAATTCCTGGACGACGCCGGTCGGATTCAAACCGGCTGACTCCGGGACGTGTTTCTCAACAAACCGTGCCAAATCATGTAGAATGGCCACGTCGAGGGAGATGGTTTTTTCGATATCCGGTCGCTGGACTTTTATTGCAACCGGAGTGCCGTTTTTGAGAACTGCCTGATGAACCTGGGCAATGCTCGCGCTCCCGATGGGCTTCTCGTGAAAATCGGAAAAAAGCATCCGCATCGGATGACCGAGTTCCTTTTCGACGATCTCTCGGGCTTCTTTGCCTGGAAACGGCGGAACTCCGCTCTGGAGCTTTGTCAGTTCGATGAAATAGTCATCGGTGATCAGGTCGCGGCGGCTGCTGAGGATCTGTCCGAACTTGATAAACGTGGGACCGAGTTCCTCCAGTGCCAGCCGGAGACGCTCAGGCAGCGGCTTAGAGAGAATTGCATCGTCCGGATGCGTGCGGATGGTGGTATCCTCGAGATGGAGAATATGCTGCAGGGCGACAAGGCGCAGGACATCGGCAAACCCGTATTTGAATAGAACCGACAGTATTTCTCGGTAGCGCGGAAGGTGGTTGTAGAGATCAACCGCAGATCTGAGCGTGTCAAATATCACGCCGGCACCCTATATCTCAGACGGCCCGAAGGCAAAGCTCCGATTTCTCCATGCCGAGCCCTGTGTTCGGATGATTACACACAGACTTCAAGGGAGAGTCTTTCTCATCGCAGTGCCTTCGGGACTCCGAACACAGGGCTCGGCCAGAAACGCCACGCGTGCAACTGGCATGGCTCAAGCAGCGCTTTCAAATGTTTCGTGCAAGTGAAAGCGCTTGGACGGCTCGCTCCAAAGCATTGGAAAGATCGGGACGGCGGATCGGCTTGCTCAAGTAATCGTTCATTCCCGCGTCAAGGCATCTCTGGCGATCTCCGGACATGGCATCCGCCGTGAGCGCGATGATGCAGCAAGGCGGGCACTCCGGATGCAACCTTTCGAAGTCACGGATCCTTCCCGCAGCCTCAACCCCATCCATGACCGGCATTTGCAGATCCATGAAGATAATGTCGTAGGGTTTTTTTTCATTTGCCTCGGCTGCCGCCAGTCCGTTCTCGGCAGAATCGCTTTCAAATCCGAGTGAGAGAAGCATGCGCTGGGAGAGCATCCGGTTCACGGTGTTGTCCTCCACGACTAGAATTCGCCAGTTTCCGTTGCGTCTGCCCGCCTCTGTCGCCGGTCTGATATAAAGACCTGAGGCGGGTTTTGATTCAGCAAAAGATGGCATTGTCACAAGAGCGAGTTCGAGGGCAAAAACACTTCCCGAGGGAGAGGACTTGACCAGAGACACATCACCTCCCAGCAACTCAGCAAGCCGTTTACAGATAGCCAAGCCAAGTCCGGTCCCTCCAAATCTACGGGTCGTAGAGGAGTCCGCCTGCGAAAAAGGTTTGAAAAGCCTCGCTATCCGGTCTGGAGGGATTCCGATTCCGGTATCCTTGACCTCTATGAGCAAGGGGAAACGCCCGTCCTCGGGATCATGGGCGCCGCTTTTTGCAGAGACTACTATCTCCCCGGAAGGAGTGAATTTCACAGCATTTCCAATGAGGTTCAGCAGGATTTGGCGCAGGCGGCCAGGGTCGGTGCAGAGGGCGCTTGGAACCGAATCGTCCACTTCGGTGCGGATTGCCAAACCCTTGGCTTGGGCTGTTGCCCCATACAAATCCACCACATCCCGAAGGCACTCTCGAATGTCCACAGCGGATGGCTGAATAGGCATTTTTCCGGATTCGATCCGCGAGAAATCCAGAATATCGTTCAGCAACACCAGCAAGGCGTCCCCGCTGCGGCGGATCATGTCCACCTGCTCTTTTTGAATCGTATCAAGAGCGGTTTCGGTGAGAAGGTCCGCAAAGCCAAGAACACTATTGAGCGGGGTGCGGATCTCATGACTCATCACCGCAAGGAACTCGCTCTTAGCCCGGTCTGCTGCCTGGGCGGCCTCCTTTTCACGGATCAACTCCTGTTCCGCATGCTTCCTTGCGGTGATATCCAAGCCCGCCCCCCGATATCCGGTTATTTGCCCGAGCATATTGTTGCTCATCGGCACACCGTTAATGCTCAGCCAGATGATCTCTCCGTCGCCACGGATCATGCGGTGCTCGAAATCCCGGAAGGATTTCTTATCCCGCATGAGAGAGTTGGAAACTTCGCGGACCGACTCCGCATCCTCGGCAGGAACGAAAGAAAGTGAATGACGTCCGATCAATTTTTCCAAAGGATAGCCCAAGACATCCACCACCCGGTCGGAAAGATAGGTGTAGTGGCCCTCGGAATCCACCTCCCAGATAAACTCGCCGGCGGCGTCTGAAACGTCGCGCAGACGTCGCTCGACCTCCCTGAGGGGCGTGAGGTTGAGAATTGTGCCGACGGCGAGGACTTTCCCATTGCTGACTTCCACTTGTTGGCCCCGATCAAGCAGCCAATACAGACGCTTGTTCTTTCCAAAAACTCGGTATTCCACATTCCATTTCACGCCATCCCTGCCACTCCACGCGGTTTTGCATCGTTGGACATCCTCCGGGTGAATGCACGCGATCCAGTCGGTCCGGCTTTTCGGGCCATCTTCCTTTTCGGGCCAGCCGAGATCCGCAAGGTTCCCCTGCCAAAAAAGTTCGTCCGTCGATGGGGTGTATCGATAAATGGCCTCACCGATGGCCCCGACCAGAGCCCGTTCTGCTTTCTCCCCGCTCGCGAGTTTCTCTGCATCCAGCAGATTTCTCCGGCGAAACGAATACACCGCGAGCGCTACGGTGAGTGAGACAGCCGCCCCGATCAAAACCGACGACCAGGCTGCCGACCGGAGCGACGCGAGAGTCGGCTGAAGGCGGTCTGCAGTTGACTCCACAACCAAAACACCCTTGGGATGGCCTGAGCCGGACATGATCGGAACCATGGCGACAACCAGCGACTCCATGGAGCCGGGATAAGCGATTTCTCCGACCCATCCTTTGCCGGTTGTCTGAACAGAGAGCGCGCAGAAATAAATGGTTTCCTTGCTGAAATCTCCGCTCTTCCCGGGCTGAAGAGGAAGCCTCTCCCACGTTCTGGCCGGGAACCCCTCGCTGTCCAACACCATGTGTGGCAGTTCCTGATCAAATGCAACGGTGTAAATGCGTGAGAGCAACGGCTCGTTCGCCTTGGAGTCCTTGAGCGGCTTCTGCTGGTCTGCGTAGTCTTTAGCCCGCAACTGGCCAGGTGGTGTCCGGGTCAGCCTCTCATGTTCCGGAATATCCAGAGCATTGGCGGTTCTCCACGCGATGGATTCCAGGCGCTGGCGGTTGTGAATGTTATTCCGTGCGCTGGCCTGACTGTAGATGAAATAGGCGGAGGCAATGAAGCACAGAAGCACCGACAATCCCACGTAGAGCGCGTCCTTGAACGGGCTGGTTCTGGTCGATAGGGAAATTTTCACAACGCAAACACCCTCCTCACCGTTCGGGCAGCCAAAATATGTCCATTACGGATGGAGAACCGGATCCTGAATTTGCTGGCAGCATGAAAATTCGGGATGCATTTTGGAGTCCAATAACTCAAACCGGCTTGAATTCCTTTCCTTGGAGACTTTTAAAAGCTTTGCGCTGTGCGGGGGTGAGCACGCGCAGACACTTGGCGGACTGCTTGAGTCGGTAGTTTCTCAATGTCGCCAGGCGCTCTTGAAGGGATATGTCCCCTTTCTCGTAGGAACTCGTTACACGGCTGGCAAAACCCTCTCCATCGGAGTGGAGCTTTCCGATAGAGGCAGTTTGTCCGGCTGTAAGTCCAAGCTGCTTCTGCTCGCCGGGCTGGAATAACATCAGACCTCCCAGAGTTTGCCGTTCGATCTGAACAAGCCGTTCGTGTTGGGGCACCGTCAGCACGGTAATGGCCCGCTCGTTGTATCTTGTCACCAACGCCTTGACTGTCGAGTTGGCGGCCTTTTTCTCCACAGGTGTCGAAGGCGGCCTCGTGGTGATCAGGTGGGCGTCCGCTTTGAAATCTGCTCGGATTTTGTCGAGTTTGGCGCACTGCGCTTTCGTGAGGCCGAGTTCCTTTCTGACGGAATCCAAGCCGAGCAGAACGGGCACGGAACCCGGGTGCTCGGTGGAGGCGGCCATCAGCGGCCCGGGCAGAAAGGCAAGAAAAAGGACGAGCGTTGCGCGGAAAACAAGAGGTGATTTCATAGAGATTTTTGGACAATGCCTTCCAGTTTGACGATATCGGCTGCGAACTTCCGGATTCCTTCCGCAAGCTTGTCCGTAGCCATGGCGTCTTCATTCAACATCCATCGGAACAACTTTTCATCGAGCGAAATCCTGTCAACGGCCCCACCGGTTGTCGCTGCGGGATCGAGTTTGCGGACAAGTTCTTTCTTTGAGTTTTGCAGTTCCTCCAAAAGATCCGGACTGATGGTGAGAAGATCACACCCGGCGAGCGATTCAATTTGCCCGACGTTGCGGAAACTCGCTCCCATCACCTGGGTTTTGTAACCGAATTTTTTGTAATACGTGTAGATTTTTTCGACGGACTGGACCCCTGGATCCTCGGGTCCCGAATAGTCTTTGCCGGTCGTGGCTTTGTAATAGTCGTAGATTCGGCCCACAAAAGGCGAGATGAGCCGGACTCCGGCATCGGCGCAGGCAATGGCCTGAGGTAGCGAGAAGAGCAGGGTCAGATTGCAATTTATTCCCTCCTTCTGGCAGGTTTCTGCAGCGCGCGCGCCTTCCCAAGTCGAGGCAATCTTGATGAGAATCCTCTCCCTCGGAATTCCCGATTTTTCATAGAGGGAGATCAGGTAGCGCGCTTTGTTAACTGTCGCATCCACATCGAAGGACAACCTGGCATCGACTTCCGTGCTCACCCGCCCAGGAACAATCGCCAGAATCTCCCTGCCAAAAGCGACCAGAAGGTCATCAATAATTGCCCGCCCGAGTGCCTCCTTGGCGAGCGAACTGCCCTTGTTATCTGCAATCGCTTTATCCAGGAGGTGCTTGTATTCAGCCTGCTGGACGGCTTTGAAAATCAGGGTCGGATTTGTGGTGGCATCGCGGGGCGCATACTTCCGCATTGACTCGAAATCCCCGGTATCCGCGACGACCGTAGTGAATTGTTTGAGTTGATCGAGGGCGCTTGGCTGTTGGCTCATTGTAAAAGTTTGTCGAAGGGCGGAACTAGGCTAGCTTGCTCTTGCCATGCCCCAAAAGCAACATGGAAAATAGCTGCGCAACCGCCGACATCCCCCCCGCCTGCATTCAACTGGACTTTTCATTGCGCGCTGACCAGAATCAAACTTTTCCTTCAAACATGGTGGATACTCTTATTACGCGCCTCGCATGAAGTCTTCCCTTCGCCCTTCAGTGCTTCCGGGTATTCTAGAAAGACTCTACCCGCCCGCGAGAGTCCGCGAGATCGTCATTCCCGAACCGGAAGATGGCTCCACGCCGGAAAACGCCTATTTGACAGCGGTCCGGAAAGCGCATCGCGAAGACTGCATCATTCTTCCGCCCGGAAACTATCCGGCGCCAATCCTGTCCAGATCCATGGCAATCCGCGCCGCTCGGCCCGGCACCGTCCGATTCCACGGCCCCGCCAAAAGACCCGCCATCTTGGTGGATGGGGATTTCTCACTTTGGCTCACAGGAATCGAAATTGTTCCCGGTGATGAGGACTTCCCAGCTGTGGAGCAAACACGCGGGTGCCTCATCCTTTCGAACTGTGACATCTCAGGAGGCATTCAATCCTCCGGTAATGACACCACCGTTTATTTGGAAAACTCCCGACTTGAACGAGCAGAGGCAGGGCTCGTTCTCACCCGCGGAGCGAAGGGAGAAGTGATAGGGACGACCGTTTCCGGCTGCAAGGTGGGGATCTCCGCCGAGGGGACTTCCGGATTGAGCATCCTCCACTCGCGCATTGAGGGCGCTTTCAGGGATGAGGAAGGGAATCCGGGTGCCGGTCTTCATGCGCAGGGCACCCAGATCTACTGCGCGGGAACGCTCTTTCTTGAAAATCAACTGGGAGCGCACTTCATTGATTGCAAAGAGGTGGAAATGCTGTTTTGCGAATTTGAGAAGCAGATCATGGGCGGACTGATGATGAAAGGCGGCGGTCCGCTGCATCTGCACGGTTGCGTATTTGCCGAGCAGGCATTGAAAGATTACGCGCATGTCACCTTGGATCAGGTGACCGCTGCGGTGGATTTTTGTAGCATGGACGCCTCTGCTGGCTTGGATGTCCAGAGCATGCAGGGGCATTTGACGCAGCGCAGCGAAACGCCCCAGGAAAAAGATTCCCACGGGGATGTGCTCTCGGCCGTGCTCGCCGACATCCATCAGGTGATCGGCATGAGCGATTCCAAGTCGGTCATGGAAACTCTCTTGCACCAGGCTCACGCGGCGATTCAGCGCCGCAAGCGCGGCTTGCCGGTCCCGCCGTTGAAGTTTCACTGCATTTTTGAAGGGGAGGAAGGCAGCGGCCGCAGGCAGGCAGCCGCGTTGCTCTCGAAGTCCCTCGGCACTCTGGGTATTCTTTCGTCCGGAAGCAAGGTCGTCGAAGCCACCATGGAAAGCCTTCTTCCGGGCGGGGCAGCCGTGCCCCAAGCCGTTCAATCCGCACGCGGAGGAGTCCTGTTTCTTCATTCCCCGGCGCAGGTTGAGCGCCATGGTTCCCGGCTCTCCTCGACGAAGGCACGGGAAGTGCTGCGCACGGTTTTGGCCGAATGCGGCGAGGATACGATCTTGATTTTCAGCGGGTCGCGCGACAGCGTCCGTCCGATTTTGCGGAGTTCGGCGGAGACCGAGGAATTCTTCCGGGCCACCCTCCACTTCTCCGTCCCCTCGCCTCCGGAACTTGCGGAGATGTTTTCCACGCTGGCGGCCGACCTCCACATCCGACTCACAACGAAGGCGAAAATGAAGATCCTTCTCGCCCTGCACATGCTTGACGATCGCAGAGACCGCCGATTTCTCAGCACGGCGGGGATCGTCAAGCTTCTCGATGCCACCCAGAAGAGGTATTTCGAACGCTGCAGCCGGGAACGCAATTTTGACCTGCCATTGGAGCCGGGCGATATCGATGTGCCGGTGGAAAAAAATGCCGATGCCATCCTGCAGGGCCAGCCGGTTTTCGTGACCATCTGCCCGAAATGCGAAAGTGAAAATCCCTGGATTCCGGGGCAGCCGCACCATGCACGGTGCGCCAACTGCGAGCAGTCCTGGGAGTCAGGTTGGGGCATTTGGAAGCCATCGTCTTATTATCGCAGGCTCAAACAGGAGGAGGATGCCCCAGTGCCGCTCGGCTTGCCTCCCCATCGCGGACGCGCCGCAATATCGGGCTGATGACCGGGAAATCCCGAGGGCTTCTCCGCAATCTGCCGGCCTTCCTGGCCGCTCTCTCCGCATGGGATTCGCTTCAGGGCGCTGATCTCAAGTGGAATCTCGACGCGGCGGAGCGTTACTCGAAAGCCAACGGGGGGACGGTGCTCATCATCAGTCGAAAAGGGATGCCGGACGCCGAGTTCTACGAGCCCGGGTATCACTCGCAAACACCATCGCGTGTCTTCAGCATCACCAAGAGTGTGACGGCTCTCGCCTGCCTGAGCCTTCGCGAGCCCTCGCTCGAGGATGTCGTCCGGCGTGGCCGGGAACCCATCACCCTCCGGCACCTTCTCTCCCAGACTTCCGGAATTTCCCAAGGTTTCGGAAAGCTCTACAACAAAAACATCCCGGATGTGCGCAAGGCGGCCGCCTCATTGCCGGAGGAATCCCGGCCCGGCGAGCGGTTTGATTACGGGCCATCCCATTATGAATCCATCGGGAACGTCCTGATGGCCACAGATGGCTCGACGGACGGAGCGCGGCAGGCGCTCACAAACTTCCTCAGCCCGCTGGGAATCCTCCCAGTGGACTGGCGCACCGATCGGCGGGGCCATATTTATCTTTCGGCCGGCGTGATTCTCACCCCGAGGGACCTCTTAAAAATCGGGCGTTTTGTTCTGGAACGCGGAAAGCTCGACGGGCTTCGCCCCGTCATGCCACAGGCGAAATTCGAAGCAGCCTTCACCGGCTCACACGCCAATCCTGCGTATGGCCTGGGTTTCTGGTTGAACCATGCTGCGGGAAACTCCATCCAGCGTGACATCGAGGATGCGATTGTTGCCCACCTGACCCGGGAGGACTGGAAGCGGATGTGCCTGTCGAATGCTGCGCCGAGGGATCTCGTCTGCATGGCGGGCTCGGGCGGCCAGCGTGTTTACATCATTCCCTCGCTGGGGGCGGTGGTTGTGAGGCTCGGCGCCCCATCGAGATTCAAAGATCCGGAATTTCTCCGGTCCCTTTTCAGTTCGAGGGTGCGCTGACAGGCACCGCTTTAGGTGGTTCCTGTTTGACAGCGAGCAGGAGGTTGGACTGGCCCAGCCTCCACTTGTATCCGGTGCCGAAGGCGAGCGGAACGCCGCTGCTTCGAAAGGCGTCGATCAGCTTCGGTTGGCGGCATTTTTTGAAAAGATCCAGCGTCCCGGTGTAGGTGCCGAAATACCACAGCCGCCATTCTCCGTTCTGGAAAAATGAAAAGGGAATTCCGGAATCATCCTGCAGAACCGAGCGGCCCTGGCTCAGCAGGAACCCCCTGATCTTGGAAAAATAGGATTCGTGCAGCAGGTAGGAAGCGGCCTTGAGATAGACATTTCCCGAGCCGAAACCCTCCGCCCAGCGAAGGAGCCCGCTTCCGCTGTGCAGGGCATCGTCCGCGACATTGGCCTGCACATAATGAATTCTCTGCGGCGCGGAGGTCGCGCTCTTTCGAAATGTGATTTTCACTCCGGGAAGCACGCCTTTCGACTGCCGGAGTTCCGCTCCGTATTCCTCGGAAGTCCCGTCTCCCTTCACCCCGAAATACGTGACATCGAGCACCTCGCAGCCACTTACTGCCAGAAAGACGAGCATGACCGGTGTGACCCCTTTGAACTCGCCGGCTTCGAGTTCAGCACGCATGTCTTTGGTAATGAAAAAACCGAACGAGAGAATCACGTCTGTGGATTTCCTCAGACTTTCTAGCGCGGCCTGTAGTCTTGGAGGAGGTAGTGAGTTCAGGCTGGGAACGCTGCCGACTGGCTCCAGACCTCCCAGCACGAAATCTGGCGCTTCGGGAAAGAACGCCAACGGGGAAATCGCATCCGGCCCACCAAAAAAATAATAGACCGGCAAGCTCATGGAAACCTTCGGGGCCAGTTCTGCGGCAGACCAAACCCGCATCCGGGAAAAATAGTGTTCGTTGTAGCGGTCCCACATCTTTTCAAATGCCGCGGCATTTGTCCGGTAAGCGGACTGCTGTTGCAGCTTGGCCAAAGGTTCCTCAGGAGGCAGGGCTATCCCGGCGAGAAACTTCGCCCTCGCATCCCAGGTCGAGACTCGGTCGTCTGCCGGCAATGCCTGCCGGACCTCCTGTCCGAAACCAACCGAGCAGAAAAATAGAAGAATCAGCAATAGTCTCATCGGGATTGTTTAGCGTGTTTCTGCCGGACAAGGAAATACAAACCCGCTCCCAGGCACATTGTGGCCATCCCCGCCAGTCCCTGCACCGGCCGCTCGATCAGGGTATAGGCGAGGCTGAACAGGCCGACACCCAGAAATACCAAAGGAACAAATGGCACCCACGGACATCGGAAGGGACGGACCAGCGCTGGCTCGCGCTTTCTCAGAACCAGAAGGCCGAGCACTGTCAGGCAGGAGCATGCAACCAAGGCAAACTCCGCGAATATCAAAACGGACTCGAAAGACGAAGAGACCAAAAGTGTAACCACAATGAGGGTCTGGAATGCCAGCGCCCGCCGTGGAACAACTCCCGACTTGCAGCCGAACCAGGCAAGCGCGGAAAAATCCTCTCCGGCTGTCTGGGCGACTCGGGGACCTGCCCACGTCAGGGCGCTCAGGGCCGCGACAAGTCCGCCGGCGATCACGCACGCCATGAGACGACCTCCACCGTCTCCGAACAAATGCCGCGCGGCAATCTCTCCGACTTCCACCTTCCCCGCAAGTTCCGCCGGAGGCGCAGCGGCAAGAAAAACGGCATTCAGCGCCATATACAGAACCGTCACGGTCATTGTCGCTGCCATCAGCGCCATCGGAATGGTTCGCCCCGGCGTGCGGACTTCTCCGGCGATGTAAACGGCGGAATTCCACCCGGAGTAGGCATACATCACGAACATCAGCGAAATTGCAAACGAGGGGCTCAGGATCAAAGCTCCGTCGCCGGACTTTGGTCGAAAATCTGTGCCGGGAGCCAGCATCGCTCCCGCGATGATGAAGAAGAGAATCAGTCCGGCTTTTAGCACGGTCGCTACGACTTGGAATCGTCCGCTCACTTTCAGAGTCAGACCGTGAACGAGGGCCAGCACTAGGACTACGCACACCGACGACAACACCGGCGGCACCGCGTGGAATGCCGATTCCACATACTTCCCGAACGCCATCGCTCCAAGCGCGATCGGTGCGGCAAATCCGACAAAGACCGAAATGCCCCCTGCCATCAGCCCGAGCGCCGGATGAAATATGCGGGAAAGGAAGTGGTACTCCCCGCCGGACCTTGGCAGAGCCGCAGCTAGTTCCGCGTAGCTCAGTGCTCCGCACAGCGCGACAACTCCCCCCAGCGCCCACAAAACCATAATCACAAACGGCGATGGCAGCGATCCGATCTGAAAACCCAGACTTGTGAAGACGCCGGTCCCCACCATGCTCGAAAAAACCATGGTCACGCAGACCCAGAATCCGACACGTTGCATGCCCCCCACCCTGCTTCATGGATCACATTCTGACAAACCTTTCCAGCGGATGGGGTGCAATCGCGCCATGTCAAGGAGGAGCGAATAAACGGCACCCCCGCTCATCCGATCACCAGTCACCCCGTGATTCTGGCATGACTCCTTGCGTCAGACGGGCTGGAGACTCAAAGTTTCTTCGGTATCGTTCGTCCCCGTCTGTTTAGTTCTGCCTGCTCGGAGTATATTTTGCTGACTGGTCTTCCGTGCTTGCGTTCCGGGAACGATGAATTGAATGGGAACGGACAGTGTTTGCAGACGTCATCCAGTCGATCTATTGGAAAACCGGTCCGATCCTTTGGCAAGTGATCGAGGAAAAGATAATCCATTCCAAATAGCCTGGCATACCCATCACCAGCGCAGCACAAAAAATACCCGTGGCAAGAAACGGCGACCGTGTTCTTCCGGAAATGCGAGCACTTCTGGAATGACATCGGCTTTTTCCGCATGTCCAAAGGATGGAGAAGGGTCACGTCGTGTTCTTCTGCCTTTTGATCCACAGGAACAAAGTTGACCACGTGAGGTTGCAGTTCAGGCGGAATTTTCTTCCGGGCAGCAAGATTGCTACTCAGTTTGACTGAACCCACAAATCCCTGATCCACCAATTCCCGTTTGATGAGGTGAAAGATTTCTCCACAGTGTGGATGTAATGTCGGTTCACCGCCCGTGAGAAAGATGGTATGCACAGCCGGAAGCTCACCAGGCGTCGTTTTCAGGGCTTTGACATCTCGAATGAAATGATCCACCTGGTCCATCGTCAGGTCGGTCTCATTATTCCTGACGCCGGTGACTGCCTCCATGTTGCAGAATTCTATGCAATTGAGGCACATGGCGTTACACCTCAAAGTGAGGATAAGATCAATTATCTTATAACGAGTGAAAAGCGCCATAGCTCGAGATTCTTGGAAAGAAACGGCTGAAGTGGGCAACAAAAACAAAATCAGCACCGAATGTGCCGGGTCTGTCAAGTGCGATTATTGTGGCGCGCCGAGGGATGATGTCAGTGCCAGTTGCGGAACTAGGCGTGGCAGATCTTGCGGCTGGCTTATGCGCCTCGCTCCTCCAGCGCCGCCAGTTCCGACGGCAAACGCTCGTGGAACCAGCGCAAACGGTAGCGCGCTTGCGGACCATTTGCGGGGGACGAAGATGGAGGTCGCCGCTATCGGGCTATTTTGTCACGATCTCGGCATTCTCGATCATCTTGATTCCGTCTTTTTCGACGACCTTGCCTTTGACAGTAATAGTCTGGGCGGCGAGCACGGCGAGTTCCTGGTTTAGCGGCTTGTGCGCCCCGACGAGCAGGTAAGTGCCATCCGCGGTTTTGAGGCCGACAGGGAGGCCGTTGCCGATGCACTTCTGTGCGCAGGCACTGTGGGTTTCTCCGCTCGCTCCATGATCGAGGTAGCACATCAAATCGACAACCTCTCCGGTTTTTGTGGTGAGCTCATCGGCGGCGGTGGCCAGCGGGACAAAGGCAAGTCCGAGAAAAGCGGCGGTGACTAGAATCAGTGTTTGCGTGGTGGTTTTCATGTTGGTTGGGCTTGATGGTTATTTTGAATATATGCGACATCCCGCTCCGCGCAAATGTTCCGTCTGTGTCCAGAAGGGGAGACTCCGGATCCCGGTGATACAACTTCCGGAATCGTTTTGCTTGATGCGGGCGTCAGAAAAACAGAGAAATCACGGGATGATCGAAATGACGACGAGACAGGCGGATCAAATCACGCCCGAATTTGAGGAGGAAGCGGACGAGCTGATCAGCCACTATCCGGTTTCCAAACGCAGCGCGTCGCTGCCGCTCCTGCACCACTGGCAGAACCATTTCGGTTTCGTGGACGACAGCGGGGTCGAGTGGATCGCGACGAAATTGGACCTCACACCGATCAATATCCTCGAACTGGTCACGTTTTATCCGTGGTTCCGCCGCGAGGCGGCCGGGAAGGTCATCATCCGGGTCTGCCGGACTCTCGCCTGCGCGATGGCCGGGAGCTACGAGGTGAAGGAGAAATTCTGCGAGGCGGTCGGGCTCGCCCCGCATTCCGAGCACCACGGCTTTGGCACAGCTCCGCCCACGACGCCGGATGGAAAATTCAGCGTGGAATTCGTGGAATGCCTGGCGAGTTGCGGAGGCGCGCCGGTGGCGCTCATCGGCGACGATCTTTTCGAAAACATCAAAACTTCCGACGTCGCCTCCCTCGTCACCAATTTGAAGTAAATCATGCCAACCCTGCTCCCGACTCCGCATCCGAAAGAGCGTCGAATCATTTTCGAAAATATCAGCAAGCCGGGTTATGCGCCGGATATCGAAACATATCTCGCTCATGGCGGATACGAATCGCTGAAAAAGGCTCTGACCATGAAACCAGGCGAGATTGTCGATGCCGTGAAGGCCGCAAACCTCCGGGGACGCGGCGGGGCCGGATTCCCCTGCGGCACGAAGTGGAGCTTCATCAAATACGACGACGGCAAGGACCACTACATTGTCGTCAACGGCGACGAGTCCGAGCCCGGCACATTCAAGGACCGATACATCCTCCACCAGGATCCCCACCAGCTCATCGAAGGGCTCGCGATTTCCGCTTTCGCCACAAATACACACCTCGCCTATATCTATATCCGGTGCGAGTTCCCACATGCCGCCCGGATTGTCTGGAACGCCATCAAGGAGGCACGCTCGAAAGGGTTCATCGGAAAGAACATCCTCGGCAGCGGATTCGATCTCGATGTGTATGTCCACCAGGGTGCCGGAGCCTACATCTGCGGCGAGGAAACCAGCCTGCTCGAATCCCTCGAAGGCAAGCGCCCCTACCCTCGCATCAAGCCGCCATATTTTCCGGCGGTCCTCGGTCTCTACATGAAGCCGACGATCGTCAACAACGTCGAAACGATCTGCCACGTGAAGCACATCATCCGTCTTGGTGCCGCCGAATACGCGAAGATGGGCTCTCCAGGGGACGGAGGAACCCGCACGATGTGCGTCAGCGGCGATGTCGTGCGCCCCGGCATCTACGAGTTCCCGTGCGGTGCGGTCACCGTCCGCGACCTGATCTTTGATATCTGCGGAGGGCTCAAGCCCGGCCGCACACTCAAGGCGCTGATCCCCGGCGGAAGTTCCGCAAAGGTCATGCGGGCGGATGAGGTCTATAAACTCAAAATCAAAGGCCCCGACGGGGCCATGGTGGATAAGGACCTCCCGATGCTCGATGTCGTTCTGGATGCCTCGACGCTACAGGCTGTGGGAACGATGGTCGGCAGCGCCGGGGTGATCGTGATGGACGATTCCAGGGACATGGTCTGGGCGCTGAACAATCTGAACCAATTCTATGCCCACGAGAGTTGCGGCCAGTGCACTCCCTGTCGGGAAGGAAGCCTCTGGATGTCGAAACTCACCACCCGCATGCTCGATGGCGGAGCGCGCGCCGATGATCCGACGAACTTGAAAAGCATCGCCGACAACATCGCGGGACGCACGATTTGTGCCTTCGGGGAAGCCTGCTCGTGGCCGACGCAAAGCTTCCTCGCCAAATTCCCCGAGGAGTTCAAAAAGTCGGCGGGGTAATTTTTCTCGCCACCTCGGAGGGAAGGATTT
>Ga0194053_10000810_pt1 | contig 21723 bp, 13 predicted proteins | sample SepL228m_MetaG_FD_161684 | JGI IMG/M metagenome (GOLD analysis project Ga0194053, IMG submission 161684) | Anoxic zone freshwater microbial communities from boreal shield lake in IISD Experimental Lakes Area, Ontario, Canada - Sep2016-L227-8m | ecosystem: Environmental > Aquatic > Freshwater >... | reverse complement strand
CAACAACGGAACTTCGCCGGTTGTAGCTACCATCGTTGTTACTCCTACGTTTACCAATGGCGGAGTAAGTTGTGTGGGCGCTAATCAAACCTTCACCATTACCGTGAACCCGACAGCACAGTTGAACACCATCAGCGACCAGGTTTTATGCAACACGGCGGCGACAACGGCGGTAACTTTTGGAACCACTGGCACCGGCGGAACAACCACCTACGCCTGGACCAATTCATTGGCCAGCATCGGCCTGGCAGCCAGCGGAACCGGCAACATCGCTTCGTTTACGGCGGTCAATACCGGAACTTCACCGGTTGTAGCTACCATCGTGGTAACACCAACCTTTACCAACGCCGGCGTAAGCTGCACAGGTCCGACAAAGTCCTTCACCATCACCGTGAACCCCAGCGGACAGGTCATCCATCCTGAAAGCCAGGCGGTGTGCCATGGCCAGCCGACTGCAGCCGTGGTCTTTGAGACCCTGAATAGTGGCGGAACAACCACGTATACCTGGACCAACGACATTCCTTCCGTCGGACTGGCTGCTTCGGGAACCGGTAATATTGCATCGTTCATTGCAACCAACACCAATCCTGGACCTGTGGTGGCCACCATCACGGTCACTCCGACCTTCTCAAACGCAGGAGTAACCTGCTCCGGAGATGCGAAGAGTTTTAAAATTACCGTCAATCCGCTGGTTCTGGTGAACCAGCCTTCAAACCAGGTCGTATGCAATACGGCTGCGACAACAGCGGTAATCTTTGAAACCACCAATACCGGGGGGATCTCTACCTACGCCTGGACCAATGACACGCCCTCCATCGGCCTTGCAGCCAGCGGAACCGGCGACATCGCTTCGTTTACGGCGGTCAATACCTCAGCTTCGCCGGTTGTGGCCACCATCGTGGTGACACCCACCTTTACCAATGCCGGCATCAGCTGCACAGGTGCTGTCAAGTCGTTCACCATCACCGTGAACCCGACGGCGAAGGTAAATCAGCCTGCAAGCCAGGTGGTATGTAACACCGCTGCGACAACATCGGTGACCTTTGAAACCACAAATACCGGGGGGGGCTCTACCTATACCTGGACCAATAACGCACCGTCAATCGGATTGCCTGCGTCGGGAACCGGAAACATCGCTTCGTTTATTGCGGTCAATAACGGAACCTCGCCCGTTGCTGCCACCATCGCAGTTACTCCGACATTCAACAATGGCGGCGTTAGTTGTACAGGGCCTACCAAGAACTTCACCATCACTGTGAATCCAACGGCCCAGGTCGATCAGCCTGCAAACCAGGTTCTTTGCAACGCTTCATCAACAACTGCGGTAACTTTTGGTACCGGTAACACAGGCGGAGCAACTACCTACGCCTGGACCAACGACACGCCGTCCATCGGCATTGCAGCCACTGGCACAGGCAACATCGCCTCATTTACGGCGGTCAATACCTCAGCTTCGCCGGTTGTGGCCACCATCGTAGTGACACCCACCTTTACCAACGCCGGCATAAGCTGCACAGGTGCTGACAAGAGTTTCACCATCACGGTGAATCCCACGGCCCAGGTCGACCAACCTGCAAGCCAGGTTTTGTGCAACGCTACTGCGACAACGGTCGTTAGTTTTTGCACCGTAAACACCGGAGGATCAACAATCTATGAATGGACCAACAACTCACCATCCATTGGCCTGGCAGCCTCGGGATCCGGTAACATCGCTTCGTTTACGGCAATCAATACCGGAACAGCGCCCGTTGTTGCTACAATCGCAGTCACACCTGCTTTCAACAATGGCGGTGTAAGTTGTACGGGACCGACAAAGTCGTTCACCATCACCGTGAACCCATTGCCTGCCCCGACAATCTCCGGTACGACAAACTTGTGCGTAAATTCAGGAAACTACGATTATACCACCGAGGCGGGCATGTCTTCTTACCTGTGGAATGTCTCCTCCGGAGGTATTATCACATCCGGCCTTGGCAGCAACCTTATCCAGGTAGTCTGGACTGGCGCAGGGACCCATACGGTGAACGTGATCTATACCAACCAGCATGGCTGCAGTGCTGCCATTTCTGGTTTGCTTAATGTAACCGTTAACCCGCCACCTGGCCAGGCAGGGGCCATTACCGGGGAGACTGAATTTTGTGCCGGAACCCAGGGTATAGCCTATGCTACAACACCGATTGCCGATGCCGGAACTTATATCTGGACCGTGCCATCCGGGGCAACCATTGTTTCAGGAGCAGGAACGACCGGAATCACAGTCGACTTTGGTCTCAACGCATCTTCCGGAAACATCACCGTGTACGGGAACAACATTTGCGGAAACGGAACAGCTTCGAGCCTGCCTGTAACCGTAAATCCGATTCCTGCAGCACCGGTTGTGACGGCCATCGGCGACACCCTCATAGATACCGCACCCCTGGGCAACCAGTGGTATTACTCGCCCACACAGGGCGGAAGCGGTGCAGCCATCCCGGGAGCCACCGACACCATCTACGTTGCCACCATCACCGGCTGGTACTGGTCGCAGGTGAATCTCAACGGCTGCCCCTCCGATACCTCAAACAATGTCTATGTACTTATCACAGGCATGGAGGAAATCGACGAAGCGCAGTTCACGGTTTATCCTGTGCCGAATAACGGTGAATTCACGGTCGATGTCACATCCAATGGTGTCATTCAGACGTTAAACATGCAAGTATTTAACAATATCGGGCAGTTAATTTACGACCAGGGTGATATCAAGGTTTATGGCAGATACAGGAAACAGCTTGACCTGCGTCCCATCCCGACAGGAATCTATACCATCGTGTTTCGCAATGATCAGGGTACCATGATCAAAAAAATACTTGTGCGCGAATAATTCATCGGGCGGACGACAATTTTTCCGATTTTTGTCTCAGATTATCGGAAGAATGTCACCCGCAACAGTTAACCCATTAAAAATACCAACCAAAAAGCCTGTGGAATTTTTCCACGGGCTTTTTTATTCATGATATGGCATTTTCACTGCAACGCAATCTTTCTGCCCTCTACCTGATCAAGGTGGCCAAGTGGATGAACCTGGTGATGCCCATCATTGTGCTCTTCTATAAATCGAATGGCCTGACGATGCAGGACATATTCACCCTGCAGGCGATTTACTCCGTCACGCTGATGTTCCTTGAAATCCCAACGGGCTATTTTGCCGATGCAACCAGCCGCAAAACAAGCATGGTGACCGGGTCGTTATTTGGTTTTGCCGGCTTCCTGATCTACAGTACATCCACAGGTTTCTGGCAGTTTATGCTGGCCGAGGTGATCCTTGGCGTGGGAATGAGCCTTGTGTCGGGTGCCGATTCGGCCATGCTTTACGATTCGCTGGCCTCAGCAGGAGCTACCGATAAATATACACGCTACGAAGGACGGATCTCCTCCTTTGGCAATTTCGCAGAGGCCCTCGCCGGAATCATCGGGGGCTTGCTGGCTGCGATTTCTTTGCGCACACCCTATTTTTTTCAGGCCGGAATTGCCTTCCTCGCCATCCCCGCAGCCATTTCACTCCGCGAACCACCCATTCATGGCAACATCATGAAACCCGGATTGCGTGACATCGCATCCATCATCATGGAAGTGATGCACGGCGACCGCAAGCTTTTCTGGAATACCATGTTCTCGGCGGTGACGGGCGTTTCAACCCTCACCATGGCCTGGTTTGCCCAGCCGTTCTTTATCCAGTCCGGCCTCAAGGTTACCCTCTTTGGCGTTGCATGGGCCGTGCTCAACCTGTCGGTCGGATTGGTCGCTTTCTATGCCTGGCGCATTGAATCGGGCCTGGGGCCGAGGCGCACGGTCATGCTGTTCACAGCCGTTCTGCTCACAGGATATGTCGGGCTGTCGTTTGCCGGAATGGCTGCCGGTTTTGCTCTTTTGCTCGGATTTTACATGGCCCGCGGACTCGCAACGCCAACCCTCCGCTATTACATCAACAGGATCACCTCTTCCGACACCCGCGCAACCGTCCTGTCCGTCCGGAATTTCATTATCCGTGCCCTGTTTGCACTGCTTGCTCCCCTTTACGGACTCATCACCGACCGCTATGGCCTTTCAACCGCACTGCTCCTTGCAGGTGGCATATTCAGTGTTTTAAGCGGAATTTCCCTGTTCTTTTTTCTCAGGTACAAAACCTACCAGCAGGAAACGCATCTTTGAGGCAATGATCATCGTTCTCCTTACCGGTGTAATGAAATTTTCTTCGTGGTGATGAGGTTGGACGACTGGAATATCAGGAAATACAATCCCTGAGAAATGCCAGAGAGGTCAACGCTGAAATCAACGGTTCCGGTGCGTATAACTTTCCTAACAATGATCTTTCCCTGACAATCAACGATGCTGAGCATGGTTTGTTCCCCGATCGGCGCATCGAAAGCAATGTTGGCCCGGGAAGCGGTCGGATTGGGGTATACATTGCATTTCAATAATTGACGTGCCGTCTGCTCCTGAACCGTGGTAAAGGATTCCCCGTTTGGCAGTTTGTCCGTCAAATAGGCCTGCCTCACAACATCGATCATTTGCCTTAGTTTGGCTATGGATGCCAGGGTGTCGGGGCTGGTATAATCCCGGGCAAAGACAAAGGCCAGGTCAAGTTCTTTCATATCCCCGGGATGAAAGGTAAACGGTCCAACAGAGCCAATTCCACGCCTGTCTTCTGGTCGGGTCCCTGCAGTAAGTTCGGTCCAGTTTTTCTGGCCGTTGGGGGACTGGCAGCCTGTCCCCCAGTTAAGGGTATCAGATTCTCCCGGCAACATATACCTGCATTGAGGTCCATAGCCACCATAGTCCAAATGTCCAAGACCCCCGTAAATAATAGCCGTAGAATCTAACCATTTGGCACGTAAATAATTATAATAATCCAGGTAATTGACAGGATCATTCATAAAGGCAGGTGTTCCGGCAAAGTTCTGGTTTGAAATTTTAACGAAACTGTTCAGGCCCATATGCTCATTGTCCGGTATTCCATCACCAAAGCCGGTGCCATTGATGCTTTCATTGCATAACTGGTGACCGTTGTCATCAAACCGGGGCCGGTCTGTTCCTGTTGGCTCCAGTCTGGGTCCTGCCAGGAAGGTAACCGATTGCGCCGGTGGATGTTCCCCATAGGCATACGATTGGCCATTCCCGTCTATCGCCTTTCCATTGTATCCGTAATAGCTTCCGCGATACACATCACAGCCGATAAAATCATCCGTCATTAAGCCGAGATCAATGTCTGTAAAAACCCCCAGGTAAGTGTTATAATAGGCCCTTTGCGACCGGTTGAAGACCTTGTAGTTGACGAAGATTGTGTTTTTAAATGCCGAATCTCCCGGCAAATCCCAGCCATAGGCCATCGCATGAAATTCTGCCTTCATGGTCCTCGGTGCGCCTGTTTCCAGATGCGGACCACGATTTTCATTGAAAATGAAGAAGAGTGCCCGGTCTCCCCTGATCAACGGGTAATCACCCTCCATCGGGTTATAGATTCCATCCTGGTTTAAATCTGAAAATGGAGCCAGCCGGGCCGCCTCACCGAGGTTGACATTGCCGTTCCCCGGCCAGGTGAGAATATCGTGAATGGGTTTATATCCAGTCTCCTGCCAGTGAAGTTTGTGATATTCAATATCCGATTTTTTTAAATTCCAGATGTAATTCCAAAGTGTATCCTGGTAAATTGAATAATTGGCTGAATCCATCACCGGGCCGGCATAATAGTCTGGTTTAATACCAGGAGTTGTTTGATTTCCCTGCCTGTATCGTTCACCCGAAGCATAAACATTACTGTCCTGGTCCTCGCCTCCAAACCAGATTGAATATGAAAAAATTGTCTTTTTCCCACTTCCCTTAGGCACTATAAAACCTTTTTTACCAGTTGGATCTGCAAATGGTAACCAGAAGTTTGGTCCGGCGGCATTAAACCAGGCATCAATGGAATTGATTGCCAGCGAATCATAACTGTGATCATGGATCCTGAAGACGATCCTGGCGGCCGATGTTTTCAGGATCGTCGCATCAACAACAGAGTATGTCCCTTCAACCTTCCCGTTGAATCCCCAGTGCTGGGCAACATAGGTGAACCAACCCCTGTTTTTCCAGGTGGAAATGACCATGCTTTGCGGAAATGTAGTTCCCCCCTTAACAGTTATGGAATCCCCGGCCGGGATCGTGTCATTGGCCAGCAGGTAAACAGTTTTAGGTACACCTGGAACCAGATCGATGGTGTCGTTGACCGCTGTCAGGGTCTGGCCGGTGAGGTTATACATCAAGAAAAAAAACAGTATGCCATAAAGGATTTTCATCTGTTTGAGTGTTAAAATTCATATTTCCTGGAAACAGTCCAGCCCTCTCCGCTGATTTTAATGATATAGATGCCTTTGCTCACGGAAGAAAGATTCACCCGGGCGGTTTTAGCATATCCTTTTATTTGCCTGATCACATCTCCATGAATGGAATAGATTGTGAGATTCTTTATTTCGGATCCTGCTGAAACATCCACAATGCTTTTATCAGGCCCTGCAGAAATCAGGATGTCCACCGGGGGCTGGTCATCCTCCTGCCCGGCAGTCTTTCCAAGTTGTATCACGGTAAAAGTGATGGTTGGTGCAACGGAAGAAAAAAGGTACAACGTGGCGTATCTGGCCAGGTAACCCAGGTTTGGCTTTAAAGTGCGAACAACGATCGTATCATTGCCTGTGCCGTTTTTTTTATCCAGGCTGAACCAGTCAGGTATCGTTCCCGATATCGACCAGTCCACATTCGACAGAATGTTTAAGGTATCTTTAAAATCAAGGGTTTGCTTTAAAATAACCGAATCAGGGATGGTCTTATTGGTGAAGAGTCCGCTCATGGGTCGTTTCCAAATGCCACTTGCACCCGTGCCGGCAAACAGGTTCATCCCGTTTCCAGTCAGGCTGTTGATTGTGCTGTCGGGCAGGCCGGTGTTTAATGACTCCCAGGTATCCCCATTGTCAATGGAAAGAAGCACTCCGTTTTGATCGGTTCCGGCAAAAATTGCACTTCCGAAGAAGGAGATTGTCCGAGTCCCGATCGCCTTTCCCTCATGCAATAATGCCGCCCATTTGTTGTCTGTTACCGACCAGCGGTAAAGTCCGGAAGAGGTGCCTGTTAAAAGTGTTTGTCCATTACCTGCCAACGTTTTAATCATCAGGTTGGTGAGCCCCGAATTAACACCAGCCCAGGTTTTCCCCTCATCGGCTGAATAAAATACGCCTGAACTCTGGGTTCCCGCATAAATCCCCTGTTTATTGACCGTTATCGAAGTGATGACGGAGTCGGGTATTCCTGCAGAGGCTGCTGTCCAGATCATGCCTGAATCGGCAGAAATAAAGACACCTGAACCGGATGTGCCCGCAAAAAGGTCGGAACCCGATAAACACAAGGAGGTAATGTATTGATTGGATATCCCGTTAACGACAGGCAGCCAGTTGATCCCCTGGTTTTCCGTGACAAACAGTCCGGCTCCTGATGTGCCGGCAAACAATCTTTCTCCCACACTTTCAATCGCCGTGATATACCGGTTTGAAATTCCATTATTTCGTGAAAACCAGTTGTTCCCGTTATCATTTGACATAAAAAACCCTGCGCCGGAGGAGCCGGCCATGATCTGTGTTCCCTTCATCAGCATAATATTTACAGCGGTGCCAATTAATCCATCATTCATTGGCTGCCAGGCCATTCCCAGGTCATCTGATGCAAAGATTCCGCCCCCGTCCGATCCTGCCAGGAGCCTGTTCCCCGATACAGCAAGCGAATTGATCAGGAGGTTGGAAAGTAATGTATTCTCCGCGGTCCAGGTAAGCCCGGTGTCGATGGACCGGAAAATACCCTGCCCTCCGGTACCGGCAAACAGGTCAGTTCCTTTGAAAATCAGCGCGTTGACAGGAGTTTCAGCCGGCAATCCAGGGAATGAAGCCTTCCAGGTATTTCCATTATCTGTTGAAATAAATACCTTTCCGCCCTCAGTTCCGGCTACGATAAAAGAGCTGTATGCGGCAAGGGATAATATGAGCAGGTCTGTAAGTCCCGTATTCGACTTTTGCCATGTGCTTCCGTGATCGCCCGACACGAATATTCCTTCACCATAGGTTCCTGCAATGATCAAAGATCCAGATGCGACCAGTGAACTGATGCTTTTTCCAGCGATACTTCCTTCTGTCATGGTCCAATGTTCCCCTGAGTCGGTTGAGAAAAACAGTCCGCCACCGGTTCCGGCAAATAAGGCTGTAGGAGTTTTTGTCATGGCCCTGACCATGAGATTTATCAAACCGTCATTCTTCGGAGTCCATTGAACCCCGCTGTCGTCTGATCTGAAAATTCCAAAGCCGTTCATCCCTGCCCACACAGCGTTTCCGGAGGTCCGTATGGCCATTACTTTGGATTTTGGAAGACCGCCGGCACGCTGTGTCCATGATGCACCCGAATCTGCTGAAATCCAGATGCATGCCGTTGAACCGGCATATATGCGGTTACTGTCAGTCCCCATTGAATGAATCCGGCCTCCCTGCGGACCGTTGGTTTGGGTCCATTGGGAAAATACCTGGAAGGAGCCCAGTAAAAATGCCAGCAACAAAATATTGTTTCGGTGCATTATCTCAGGTTACCTTTATCAAAAGTAAGGAGAAAATAATTCACCTAAAACATTGTTGAATGTAAAAATATAAGATAGGGGGGAAAGGTGTAAATTTGTAATGCACCGGCTTGGTTGTGAAAAAATTGAGATGAAATATTTTTCGTTTTTTCTTCTTCTGTGGTTCATTATTCCTGTCCAGGCAGTTTCACAGGATACAGGGAAGCCTGTTGTTTCGGATGCCAGCTATTTTGATGTTTCACCTCCATTGGGGTCCATGTGCCTGGAGCCGGTAAAAAAAGCTGATCAGAGCTGGAAGGATGGAGCGGTAAAAAACTTTCTCAAAACTTCCCATCCCTCCGGTATTGAAAAGCCTATCAGCGATACCATTACCCAGTCATCTTCAGGGATGAGATTGGGTGATACCCTCCTTCAGAACTTCGAAGGGCTTTCAAACCTGAGTACATTTGTACCCCCCGATCCCTGTGGTGATGCCGGTCCGGATCATTATTTCCAGATGGTAAATCTTTCCTGTGCCATATACAATAAATCGGGATACAGGATTTTAGGTCCATTCAGCTCAGGAAGTATATGGAACGGGATGCCTCATAACTCTAACAATGGAGACGGGATCGTTCTGTATGATGAAAATGCCAACAGGTGGTTTGTCAGCCAGTTTTCATTGCCCGATTTTCCGAATGCTCCATTTTACCAGATGATTGCCGTTTCGCAGACGCCTGATCCTACCGGATCCTGGTTCCGATGGGAATATACTTTCTCCGACCTTCCTGATTATCCTAAATTCGGCATTTGGGGTGACGGCTACTATATGTCATTTAACCGTATTAAAGCCGGCATTGTCTATGAAGGAACCGGGGCGGCCGTTTTCGACCGTTCAGCCATGCTCACCGGAGATCCTGATGCCAGGATGATCTTGTTTCTTCTGAATTCAGGGGAAGATGAATATTCCCAGCTGCCTGCCGATTGTGATGGCAATTTTCCATTTCCCGGAACGCCCGGATACTTCCTGTTCGTTGATCAAAACTATCTGGGTGTCAGGGAATTTCATGCAGACTGGACCAATCCGGCAAATTCAACCTATGGCAATGCTCTTCATGTTCCTGTAAGCCCATTTTCTAATTATATCGGGGGAATTCCTCAAAAAGGAACGGGCATCGCCCTGACACCAATAAACGACCGGCTGATGTTCCGGTTGCAGTTCAGGAAATTTGGCGATCATCAATCCATGGTGGTCAACCATACCATCGATGTTGGTAACAGGACAGGAATCCGGTGGTATGAACTCAGGAGAGCCACGGATAACTGGTATTTATACCAACAATCAACGTATGCTCCTGATAGTAATTTCCGGTGGATGGGAAGCATGGCGATGGATGAGTCGGGCAATATGGCTTTGGGATATTCGGTCTCCGGGCCAACTCTTTTTCCATCGGTAAGATATGCCGGAAGAATGTCGCATGATCCCTTGGGCCAGTTGACGATTGCTGAGCGAGAGATCATTCCCGGGGGTGGGGCGCAGACAGGAGAGTGGGGCGGTCGCGGTCGCTGGGGCGATTACAGTGCGATGAGTGTGGATCCCGTGAACCCTCAAACCTTCTGGTACACCCAGGAATATTTTGACAGCACCTCCTGGAATGGCTGGAAAACGAGGATTGCCTCCTTCAGCTTTGCCGGAATACTCACAATGCAAATAGCGGCCGATCCTCAGGTAGTCTGCAGGGGCGGCAGTTGCCGGCTCACTGTCGAGCCTTCGGGAGGAACCGGGAACTATGCCTATGAATGGAGTTCTTTACCTCCCGGATTCACCTCCACTGAAAAAGACCCCGTGACGACGCCGGTCATGACTACGCTGTATATTGGTAAAATAAATGATGGTGTATCGGTATGCACCGATACCATTGCCGTTGAAATCCTTGCTCCCCCTGATGTTTTCGCCGGAAATGACAGTACCTGCTGCAAGCACGTTGATAATATACAATTGGAGGGGAGAGCGTCAAATATCCTTACATCTAAATGGACTACGTCAGGTGATGGAAGTTTCAGTGACGAAACCAGCCTGAATACGCTTTATTTTCCGGGAATCTATGATAAAAGCATGGCATCCGTCAGTTTGCAGTTGCTGGGGATCCCTCAGCCTCCCTGCCCAACTGCTTCCTCTGTAAAACATGTTACATTCGGACCATGTCCCGGGATCGGTGAAGAGTTGCCCATTTCCGGCAGAATGGATGTATTTCCGAATCCTGTCAAAGAGCAACTCTTTATCAGGATGAACGAATCTTGCTCTTCATCCGTTGTGATTCAGTTGATAAATCCGATGGGAGAGGTTGTTGTTGGAGAGTCCTGTGCCTCTTTAAAATCTGACCATATCGTGAAAATAAATGTATCTCATTGTCCTACAGGTGTTTATATTCTCCGGGTTGAAACGATGGAACAGGTTTGTACCAGGCAAATTATCCTGCAGAGATAATCCGGAACTTTCCGGAATAAATATGGGTAGATGGTTTTGAAGCATGGAGCTACACGGAGGTGTTGCTTTTCGAAAAATTAAAAACCAAAAACGATATCCGTAACTAAATACTTGCTATTTTTGCACTCCCATTTTCCGGAGAGATGCCAGAGCGGTCGAATGGGGCGGTCTCGAAAACCGTTGACCCCCGTAAGGAGGTCCCAGGGTTCGAATCCCTGTCTCTCCGCAAAAACCCGAAAGAATATTCAATTCTCTTTCGGGTTTTTTATACTTTTAATTCCCATTTGAAACCAACCTTTGAATGTCTTCATCATCCCATGACAGATAACCGGCGAATCTTTTCACTCAATGCCATCCCTGATAAACCTGGTTGTGTCATCTACTGGATGCAGCGCGACCAGCGGGTGATGGATAACTGGGCCCTGCTCTATGCACAGGAACGTGCACTGGCATCGCATCAGCCATTGGCGGTGGTATTTTGTCTTGTTCCGGACTTTCTGGGGGCCACTTCCAGGCACTATGGTTTTCTGGTGAGGGGACTTGAAGGTGTGGCTGAGAAGTTGGCAAAATTCAATATTCCATTTTTCCTTTTACAGGGTTATCCACAGGATGTACTCCCCCGATTTATTCTTGAAAATGAGGCTGGATTGCTTGTCACCGATTTCAACCCGCTGCGCATTCCGATGGATTGGAGGAAGAAAATAGCCGACCAGGTCACTGTCCCCTTCCATGAAGTTGACGCACACAATATCATTCCATCCAGGTTTATTTCAAATAAAGATGAGTACGCGGCTTATACCCTGAGAAAAAAGGTTGACCAGCTTCTGCCTGAATTCCTGGTTGAATTTCCGGCCCTGCTGAACCATCCCTGTTTACCTGGTGGTCGCGCCGTACCTGAAATCGATTGGACAGGGATCAGGTTGTCAGCGAAGGTGGATCAGGATGTGCCTGAAGTAGATTGGGTGCTTCCCGGCGAAAGCCATGCCTCCGCTGCACTCGGAAATTTTACCGGAAAACGGTTAAATGCCTATAATTCAGAACGCAATATTCCCTACAGTAAAGGACAATCCGACCTTTCCCCGTATCTGCATTTTGGACAACTTTCAGCGCAGCGTGTTGCACTTGAGGTCATGAAATCGACCGGAGACCCGACGTCAAAAACCGCATTCCTCGAGGAGTTGGTCGTTCGCCGAGAACTGGCCGATAATTTTTGCCTTCACAATGCCCAATATGACGATTTTAACGGATTTCAGCCCTGGGCAAAGAAAACGTTGAATAAGCATCGCGATGATGAGCGTGAGTTTCTGTATACTGTCGGGCAGTTTGAAGGATCATTCACCCATGATGACCTTTGGAATGCAGCGCAAAAAGAAATGGTTGCCACCGGGAAAATGCATGGCTTTATGCGGATGTATTGGGCCAAAAAAATTCTGGAATGGACCCGCTCTCCCGAAGAAGCCGTGGCCATTGCAGTTTATCTGAATGACAAATATGAACTTGACGGCCGTGACCCCAATGGATATGCAGGGATTGCCTGGGCGATCGGCGGAACCCACGACCGTCCGTGGAGCGAACGCAAAATATTCGGAATGATCCGGTATATGAATTACGCGGGATGCAAAAGGAAATTCAATGCAAACAAATATATCATGGGTATTCCCCAATCCCAAATCGTAAATCCCAAATCGTAAATCGTAAATCGTAAATCGTAAATCAATAATCCCTCTTCCTATGACAGAAATTTCCTCTTGTTCCTGGCCCTCCAACGACCCCTTGATGATCAAGTATCATGACGAAGAATGGGGCGTACCCCTGCATGATGATCAGAAGTTGTTCGAGTTCATGGTCCTGGATGCCTTCCAGGCCGGTCTCAGCTGGAAAACAGTCCTTCATAAGCGCGAGAATTTCCGGAAGGCATTCGATGGATTCAATGCGAAAAAGATTGCGGAATATGGGGAAAGTGATTATGAACGGCTCCTGTCGGATGCCGGGATCATCAGAAACCGGGCAAAAATCCTCGGAACCATCAATAACGCAAAACTTTTCCTGGATGTACAAAAGGAATTCGGAACCTTTGATTCCTACATCTGGCAGTTCACCGGAGGAAAGCCCATGGCCAACAAATGGAAAAGCCTGGGAGAACTACCTGCCTCATCAAAAGAATCGGACGCAATGAGCAAAGATCTGAAACATCGCGGTTTCAAGTTCGTGGGCACCACGATCTGCTATGCCTTCATGCAGGCCGCCGGGATGGTGAATGATCATTTGATTCATTGCCATAGGTACGGGCGATAAATTTGTTAGTTTTGTTTTATATAGAAAAAACATGAACAGGTTCACTGACTACGAAAGAGACGCAAAATTTGAAATATTCCCTGAGTTGCTTGATATCATTAAGCAGGATGACCATTATCAGGTTTTTCAGGGAAAGGATCCGCTGCTCACCCCCGGCGGAATCCCCGTAAGGCATGAATCGGAGCGGTTAATTCAGTTGATCATCACCGATCTGTTATTCCGGGGAATTGATAAAAAAACCGGGATCTCTGCCTCCATGCTCTTCTCCTATCAAAAAGATACCGTCGAAAAGGGAGATGGTCCATTTGAATCGGGCTGGGACGATTTATTGAAAACCGATCCTTTTGTCATAATTAAGACCACCAATAAAAATACTTTTCAACCCTTCAGGGCCGATGACAGGCTCTTTTCCTTTGCCTTCATCACCTTGTCGGCCCTGATTAACTCAATCAACGATTTTGTTAATGAGACCATGGGCGAAGTTGACCTTCAGGACACTGAAGCACATCCCTTTCCTGAACTATTAAAGTTGAGTTACAGCCAGCTTCCTCCGGCGCAAAAAGTGGTGGTCCAGGCCCTGGGCGGGCTGCATCAGGCTGGCCTTGTTTTGCCATTGGTCCTGGTTTCAGGTATCATCAGTCCGCTTGAATATTCCAAAGGGCTGGTTGCGATGAAGATACAGCCTGAATCGTACTATGATTCCATTGTACGGGATGTGACCTGTGCAATGGATTTCCTTCAGTGTTCAAGGCTTAAATCCGAGGTGGGACAACAGTTGAACCTCATGATCCACCAGGGGGAAACAGATGCCATCGAGTTCAAATCAACGCTTCGCTGGGATATCAGGGCAGGAAAAACGAATCAGGCTGTTGAAAGAGCCTGTCTGAAAACGATTTCAGCATTTCTTAATTCAAAGGGAGGAACCCTGCTGATCGGCGTTCGTGATGACGGATCCATCGAAGGGATTGAAAGTGATAAGTTTGTGAATGAGGACAAATTCCTCCTGCACCTGTGGACCTTGATCCGTACCTGCCTCGGAAGGGAGGTGAGCCGTTACCTTAGAACCCACCTTGAAAAAATGGAAGAAAAAATGGTATGCGTTGTTCAATGCCTTCAGAGCAGCAGGCCGGTGTTTCTGAGACAACCCGGATTCAATGAGGAATTTTTCATCCGGGTGGGACCATCAAGCAATGCCATGGATATCAGTGAAGCATTAAAATATATTGCTGATCATTTTCCGGGCAGGTGATGGGTTTTCACCTTCCGAATCCGCCGCCCGGTATAAAGGACCCTGAATGAAAAGGATCAATGTAATTGTGATTGCAATTGTAGGGATTCATGCCTTCTGAATACCGGAAACTGCCCTGGATTATAACATTCTTGCCAACTCTGTAGCTCACATTGAAATCAATTCCCTGGGCTCCGTTTTTCGACACGGGGTTGAACGGATTATAGGGTAAAGGATCCTGGGTGATCGGAAATTGTTTGAAAGCTGAACCATAAATGGTAAGCCGGTCATTGACAAGATATTGTCCGCTTACAAAGAGTACGGCGCTCGTATAATTCCCATTGCTGAAGGAATTTTGCTCATTCTGGAAATAGGATTTTGCTCCGAAATAATTTGTCTGTATGATGCTCAATCCGCCGCCAATGCTGAACCGTTTGCTCACGTTATATGAAATTCGCGGCGTTACATAGGTGCTCAGTCCCGATCCGAATCCTGAAATGGAGGTGAATTCCGAGCCAAGAGTCAGTCCGTAATCGAATTTGCGGGGTTGAAATAAATGAGGTGAATCAGTTGCCAGTGTATCTGCCTGTTTTGTCTGGGAGAACAGCGGAACTGCAATAATTAGGATGATGGCCGATAGGATGATCTGTTTCATCATGAAATGCAAAGTTAAGTAATCTCCGGTTGCTTCGCAGACTGACTCAAAGTAAAAAAAGTCTGATTCTCTGTAAAGTGCATTTCCAGCATCTTAAGTAATAAAAACCTAACGAGGATACTTTCCGCTTTATTGCGGGAAATACCCGCATATCGGGTGAATTTTGACAAAGTAATGGAATCATTTTTTTCAAGGTCATCCAGCAGGAACCGCTCGGCATCTGTAAATTTCAAAAGAACCCCACGCGGTGCATTTTCATTTTTCCAAACCCGCATAAGGATTCTGTTGACGACGAAATTCTGATCCTTGACACGGTGATACGCTTTCCAGGCCCCGTCCTGCTGCTGCGCATAGTGGGGGCGGTTTGTGCTTTTCGGGATGATAACCTCGAGAATGGTCTTTTTGTTCAGGTTCCACTCCTTTACACTGAATCCGACAGGCGGCTTGCAATACATTTTTGCCGCTGCTTCGACCATGTAAAACTCCTCTTCCGATCGCACCCCAGCCAGGTTCCCATTGTCTTTCACCCCAACCAGCAATCGCCCGCCATCGGTATTGGCAAAAGCCACCAGCGTGCGGGCAATTTTATGGGCATCAGCAATCTCAAATTTGAAATCAAGCCGCTGGTGTTCTCCTTCGGCAATCAGTTTTGTAATGTGATGCAACATCAACGGAAAGAAATATTGTCACGGGCTGTGATCTTCTCACAATAATGACAACGAAGCTTTAGATCCTTTTTATCGATCACAGTGAATTTGGTGGCGATGTCCTCATTGTTGGTGATGCAATTGGGATTAAAACATTTTACGATGTTTTCGGCATAGCCGGGGACTTCAACTTTTTTCTTTTCAATGACCTCGAAATTTTTAATGATGATCAGGGTAGCGGTAGGAGCAACGAGCGCAATTTTATTGATTTCATCGCTTTTGAAAAATTTGTTGCTGACTTTGATGATGCCCTTTTTTCCCATTTTCTGACTGTCGAGGTTGGTGGCTATCAGCAGCTGGTTCTGGTATTCGGTCAGGTTCAGGATTTTAATGACCTGGAACACACTTTTCGATGGGATATGGTCGATAACCGTGCCATTTTCGATGGCCGATACCTTCAGTTCTTTTCTCAAATCTTCTTTTTCCATGATTCTTGTTTTATCGATTAATCAGCAACTCCCAGAATAGATGCAAGCAAAGCCTGTCTTACAAAAACACCGTTAAGGGCTTGGGTAAAATAGTATGCCTTCGGATTGTTATCCACATCGGGGGTGATTTCATTGACCCGGGGCAGTGGATGCAATATCTTCAGGTTTGGCTTGGTTCCCTCAAGCATATTGTTGTGGAGTACATAGGCGTTTTTCACCTTTTCATAATCGAGCGGGTCAGAAAACCGTTCTTTCTGAATTCGCGTCATGTAGAGAATATCCACTTTGGGAATGACGTCGTGAAGATCGGTCGACTGATGGTAGACGAGGTTGCTTTTCTTGATGTCTATTTTTACAATGCTGGGTAATTTCAGCTCAATCGGGGAGACTAGGTGGAATGTGGTATTGTAATGACAAAGCGCCTGGACCAGTGAATGTACCGTTCTTCCATACTTGAGGTCGCCGACAAAGGCGATGTTCAGGTTGTCGAGCGTCCCCTGGGTTTTCCTGATAGAATACATATCCAGTAAAGTTTGAGTCGGATGCTGATTTGCACCGTCACCGGCATTGATCACCGGGACTTTCGACACCTCACTGGCAAACCGTGCACTTCCTTCACGGGGATGGCGCATCACGATGATATCACAGTAGTTTGAAACCGTGAGGATGGTATCGCGCAATGATTCTCCCTTTTGCACACTTGAACTGGATGCGTCGCTGAAACCGATAACCTTGGCTCCCAGTTGGGTTGCGGCACTTTCAAAACTCAGCCTGGTGCGGGTGGAGGGTTCGAAAAACAGCGTGGCAACAACGAAATCCTGAAGAATCCGCTGCTTTGGACGCTTCTCAAAAGCACCGGCAAGTTCGAGGATGCGGATGTGCTCCTCCCGGGTAAAATCATTGATGGAAATTAAGCTTTTGTTTTTCATTATCTGGATGTTAACGGTTGATATTGATCCTGCCAAAATTAAAAAAAAATCCCGGCAACGACCGGGATTTGAATAACTATTTTATTTTGTGTTTTTTCAGAAAACCATTCAGGATATCAGTCAGGTCGGGTTTCCCGATTTCCTGGAGATCATAATAAACCCGGGTGTTCGGTTTTTTGATTTTCACCAGGCGGTTTAGATCGATCGGGGTGGCAATGATGACAGAATCGCAAGGCACCTTGTTGATGGTCGCTTCGAGATCCTTCACCTGCTGATCACCGTAACCCATGGCGGGCAGCAACTGGCCGATGTTGGGGTAGATTCTGAACGTTTCAGCCAATTTACCCACAGCATACTGACGCGGATCAACCATTTCGGCAGCACCGTATTTCTGTGCAGCAACAGTACCGGCTCCGATCTTCATTTCACCATGGGTGAGGGTGGGGCCGTCTTCAATGACCAGAACCCGCTTTCCGCGGATGAGGGATTCATCATCCACGCGGATCGGGGATGCACCATCCACAACGATAGCCTTCGGATTGATCTTCTGGATGTTATTGCGAACGGTCGTGATGTTTTCCGAGGAGGCAGTGTCGATTTTGTTGAGGACGACAACATCTGCAATGCGGATATTGACTTCACCGGGATAGTAGCTCATTTCTGCACCCGGGCGATGTGGATCGGCAACGGTGACCATCAGATCGGGCTTGTAGAAGGGGAAGTCGTTGTTGCCGCCATCCCAGAGGATGATGTCACAACCGGATGGATCTTTCTCGGCAGCACGCAGGATGGCCTCATAATCAACCCCGGCATAGATTACATTTCCGCGGTCAACATGGGGTTCATATTCTTCCATCTCTTCGATGGTGCATTTATGCTTGGCAAGGTCTTTAACCGTGGCAAAGCGCTGAACCTTCTGTGCAACAAGGTCTCCATAAGGCATCGGGTGACGAACCGCAACAACTTTTAAACCTTTCGCCATCAGGATCTCGATGATCCTGCGGGAGGTCTGGCTTTTTCCACAACCGGTGCGGGTGGCACCAACTGCAATAACAGGCTTGGTGCTTTTGATCATGGTGTCCTTCGGACCGATCAACAGGAAATTGGCACCTGCCGCATTTACAACGGAACTGACGTTCATAACCCTTTGATAGGGAACATCGCTGTATGCAAAGTTGCAGATCTCAACATTGTGTTTTTTGATCAGGGCGACCAGTTCTGATTCAGCATAGATGGGAATGCCTTTGGGATACAATTTTCCAGCCAGTGCGGCAGGATATTTTCTTCCATCTATGTCCGGAATTTGAGCAGCCGTAAAGGCTACCACGTTAAAATCTGCGTTATCGCGATAATACGTGTTGAAATTGTGAAAATCTCTTCCGGCAGCACCAATAATAATTACATTTTTTTTCATGCTAACCTCGATTTTTGGGATTGTTAATATTGTTTTTGAAATTATATCTTTCTGGAGATTATCTGCAAACCTACTCCTTTTTCAGGAACAAACAAAGGCAAAATTAAAAAAAAAACATCCGTTTCCTGATCCTTCCGGAGCCGCATAAGTTGTCTGAATTCATGAATTTAGCGTAAATTTGCCGGGAAACATTAGCGAGATGATAGAGACTAAATTACTGGAACAAACCTGCGAAGCTGTAAAACAATTATATGGTCATGAAATCAAACCCGAATCCATCGGGCTTGAAAAAACCAAAAAGGAAATTGTCGGAGATTACACCATTGTTGTATTTCCACTTCTTAAAATCTCAAGGAAATCACCTGAAGAAACTGCCAGAGAAATAGGTGGTTTTTTATGCGATCATTTGAAGGAAATAGCTGAATTTAATGTTATTAAGGGCTTTCTTAACCTGGTCCTGAGCGATCATTTCTGGATGAATTTTCTGGTAAGCCAGGCAGATCATACCGAATTCGGGTTTCGCAAAACCAGGGATACCCACCCGGTAGTTCTCGAATATTCTTCACCAAATACCAATAAACCGCTTCATCTCGGTCATATCCGCAACAACCTGCTGGGATTTTCGCTGGCCGAAATCCTGAAGGCCAATGGCCATCAAGTTGTTAAAGTAAACCTGGTAAACGATCGGGGCATCCATATCTGCAAATCGATGCTTGCATACATGAAATGGGGAAATCATGAAACTCCCGCTTCAACCGGTATAAAGGGCGACCACCTGATCGGAAAATATTATGTGCTGTTTAATGACTACTACAAAGCAGAAATTCTTGACCTGATTGAAAAAGGGCTCACCGGGGAAGAGGCTGAAAAGCAAGCGCCGCTGATCGTCGAAGCACAGGAAATCCTGAGAAAATGGGAAGCAAAGGATCCTGAAACTGTTGATCTGTGGAAGACCATGAACGGATGGGCCTATGAGGGTTTCGATCAAACCTATCGCCGCCTGGGAGTTGATTTCGACAAAATATATTACGAGAGCGAAACCTACCTTCATGGCAAAAGCCTTGTCATGGAAGGTCTTCGTTCCGGTGCGCTGGTTCAGCAGGATGATGGAAGCATCTGGGCCGATCTGAGGGAAGAGGGACTTGATGAGAAATTATTGCTCCGTTCCGACGGCACCTCGGTATACATGACCCAGGACCTGGGTACGGCTGAGTTGCGATTTAATGATTACCATCCGTCATCCATGATTTATGTGGTCGGAAATGAACAAAACTATCATTTTGATGTGCTGAAAAAAGTACTCATAAAACTTGGAAAAGAATATGCCAGCCATATCCATCACCTTTCATACGGGATGGTGGAACTTCCCCAGGGCAAGATGAAATCACGGGAAGGAACCGTTGTTGATGCCGATGATCTGATGGATGAAATGTTCAGGACAGCCGAGGAGACTACCCGTGAACTTGGAAAAGCCAGTGAACTTTCAGATGAGGATGCAGCCAATCTGTTCAATAAAATTGGTTCCGGCGCTTTGAAATACTTTATTCTGAAAGTCGATCCACGTAAAAATATGTTGTTTGACCCCGGGGAATCGATCGATTTCAACGGGAATACAGGTCCGTTTATCCAGTATACCTATGCCCGTATACAGTCGTTGCTTGGAAAAGCGCGGATGGCTGGAATTCAATGGGAGAATACAGGTGTTTCCCTGCATCAGCCGCTGTTGCCACTGGAAAAGGAGACGATTGTGCGGCTGTACCAGTTTCAGCCGGCCGTCATGCAGGCTGGCGATGAAATGAGTCCTGCAGTGATTGCCAACTATGTTTATGATCTGGCAAAGGGATTCAACCAGTTATATCAGGAATTGCCTGTGTTAAAGGAGACGAATGAAGAAAAGGTCTTATTGCGGATTTTGATCTCTGAATTTGCCGGAAATATCATTAAAAAGTCAATGACCCTTCTTGGAATTGAGGTGCCCGAACGGATGTAAAATAAAAAAAACGGCCGCCTCATATTTTGAGACAGCCGTTCTGATAAGGGAACCAATTGCTTAGTTCACTACGATTTTTTTGTTAATGGAACCATCTGCCATGCTGATTTTCAGGTTATAAATTCCTGATTTAAGATCAGATGTATGGATGGTTACACTGGTGCCATCAGCTTTCACGCTGAGAACAACCTGTCCGACCATATTCATCAGGGTAACCTCTTTGATATTTGCTGAAGCCTGGATGTTCAGCACATCCTGAACAGGATTCGGGAATATCGAGATGGTAGCGAGAGACTGCTCGTTTACGCCAACACCACCAACATAGATATAACCTGCTTTCGTAATGGTGTTGCTTCCATTTGCATTTGTCGCTGTGAGGGTTACATCATAGGTGCCGGAAACGTTATAGGTTATAATAGGGAATTGAAGGGTAGAGATGCTGGGGGTTCCTCCCTGGAAACTCCAGTACCTTGAGGTTGGGCTGCCAGTTGAAAGGTCGGTAAAATGCACCACACCACCGATCGCAACCGCAGTAACATCGGCGCTGAAGTTTGCAACAGGAATCATCGGTGCAAGGGGAGGTCCGTCATAAACATACATCCCACCAGTCGTATTGACGTTTTTCTTTGCTGCAGCGATCGATCCCGACCAACCCACCGAATCATTCAGGAATGCAGTGGCGCAAAAATCGTAATCTGAAGTAATGACACTCCAGTTAACGCCACCATCGTAACTGACGGAAATTCCATTTTCTCCGGCCAGTGCGGAAGAACCAACATAGGTATTGGTAGTTCCGGGAATGAAAGAGAAATAACGTGAATACATATTTCCGTTGATGCTAAGGCTGGTCCAGGTGGCTCCGCCATCATCTGTTACATTTAATTCAGTTCCCAAACCAAGATCCAGGTACGAACGGTAAACAATGCCATTCAATGTGTCAGCAAACACAGGTGCAATCGTTTCGGTATTCCCGAATGCTGTCAGTGAAAC
>Ga0194053_10000809_pt1 | contig 21744 bp, 8 predicted proteins | sample SepL228m_MetaG_FD_161684 | JGI IMG/M metagenome (GOLD analysis project Ga0194053, IMG submission 161684) | Anoxic zone freshwater microbial communities from boreal shield lake in IISD Experimental Lakes Area, Ontario, Canada - Sep2016-L227-8m | ecosystem: Environmental > Aquatic > Freshwater >... | reverse complement strand
TCTTTAATGTGACGTAATTCTGCTAACTCTTTCTGCATTTCTGCGAGAGTAGCTACTAATATATCCATGTTTTGATTTGCGTTTCTTGCCACATATAAGGAATTCTACGCCTCACACAGAAAGTCCTTGGTGATTTTTGGTCTTTTTAAAATATTTTTTATTTTTTTTGCATTGGTTAAAACTGACGAGTCTGAATAGTTACTTTGCTATATCAGATATTTTCCAAGGTAGGGGAACTGTCCTCAGTTCCCGCGATGAACCGGAATAATGATATAAAAAAGCGTTGCAGCGACAGAATTTTTGCATGGTGTTGTGATTGCCAACCTTATTTTGTCGTCACAACCTGCCCTTTTTCATTTTAAAGACGCTGTCGTGGGAACTGGGGACAGTTCCCCTACCATCTATCATACATTTCTTTATTAACGAATGCAAAACAGATACCGTTACTTCATATCTATGCCCATCTTTTATTATGTAATTTTATTAAATAGATTTATTTTAATGGAAAATTGTATTGATTTTGGGGGGTATTTGGAATAAAATAAACTTACTGTTGTCTATGACAGCAAAAATATGGCGGAGATTTATATGAATAATTTTGTGCAGGTTAATCCCAAAGGTCAATTTGAATTGGATGGTCAGCGGTGGTTTTGCAATTCCACTATTTATTACGGGCGATATCCCGGGTCATGCGGGCCGGATTGGTGGTGCGATGGCCGGTGGGAGCTGAACGCGGCGGAGTTTGACCGGGATTTTGCCGGGATGGCGGCAGTGGGAATTAACCACGCGGCGATGTTTTTTCATAATGACATGTTTTTTGACAATGGCAATATTATCCCCGGTTCAATGGAGCGGATGGATATTATTGTCGCTGCCGCAAAACGCGTCGGAATTCGCATTAGCATTTTCCTGGGACCGTTCATTGACTCGCCTGCAGCATATAAACAAATAACAGGACGGGTGTGGGAGATGGACAACCGATGGCTGCCGTCATTCAACCCGACTTTGCATGAAGCGTATGTATTGCAAATCAAGCCATTCGCCGAACGGTATTGCAACGAACCAACAGTGATGGCGCTGACCGACCGGATAGACAGGTTTCACAAGGGATTTGATAATGTCGCCATTCCGTTTAACCTGAAGGATGAGTGGCATGGTTGGCTGGAACAGCGGTATGGTTCATTCAACTCATTCATCGAAGCGATGGGCGGGCCGGATGTGCTGGAAAATCGTCCGAAAAATTATGGCGAAGTGCTGCTGCCGCAGGAAAGCAAATGGAGCGGGTCGCTGAAAAATCCGCTGAGTTACGACTATATATTGATGCAGAAAAAAAGCATCGGCGACGCCCACGCGCGGTTTGATGCGGAGATTAAGAAGTTCGCACCGAAACAATTCATCTGGACCCCTTTTGAAGGCAATACTAATACCTGGGCAATGTTGGACGGATTCTCGCCGGAAACGAAAAAACTGCAGGCGATTTGGATGGAATATTATTTCTTTGAAATGACCCGTCCCAGCTATGTACAGCCTTTCGAGGAATGGGTGCATACCCGCGAGATTCACCATGCGCGGCTGTCGCACCAGTTACCGGTTGTCTACCACGCCGCCTACCTGATGGCGCGCTACCTGAAATTGTCAGTACAGCAGCCGGTGGTGATATGCCACGGCGGCTGGCAGGATTCTCCCGCTTATGGTACCGAAACATTGGAGCACCAGGCTGCCATTATTGACCGGGTGAATGCGGCTTGCCTGGCTGCCGATGCTGATGGCTGGCATTACTGGAACTGGCGCGACGATAACGCGTCATGGGCTGGAAAACAGCAGGAGCGGTACGAAAATCCGACGCAATATTTCTTCCAGGGTGAATCGCTGGGAATGAACGATTTCAAAGGGTTCCCCAAGCCGGTAATTTCACTGGTTTCCCGTTATTCCCGCGAGGCAGCCCGCCGCGGTGTCAATGACCTGCCAGTAAAAAAGAGCGACGCGCTGCTGTTGTCGTCTTCACCGCGTATGTATAGCCTTTTCCGCCGTATGGCGCTGCCTACCGCCTGCGCGGTTAACGGCGCATTTGTCCGTAATGGTGTAGAGCCAGATTATCTGTGGAGCGCGCAGAACGACTTGCAAATAACACAGGAAACCTTGAACTCATATAAACTGGTCGCCATCGCCGACAATATGTATGAACGCGATTTCAAGGAAATGCCGGAAAAACTCCTCGCCTATGTTGAACAAGGCGGCACGCTATACCTGCCGATGGATGTGTGGGAATCGTTTAAAGATGAACACGGCGTGGCATATAAGAGCGAAGCGTTGACGAAGCTGACCGGTGTCGACCCGAACGGAGTGGAAGACTGGCCGAACGCGAATATACCAGCGACTAACTGGCCGTACCCCACACCGGCGTCACAGGAAGCGAATATGGATGTGCAGGCGTTCCCGCGCTTGTCATGGGGCATTTGTCCCGAGTTCCGCCACCTGGCGGCTTATCCTGAAAAGCTAAGCCTGCTGGGATTCCGCAGCACAGATGACGATATATTCACCCCGGTACCGGCACTGGTAAAAGGTGCGGAAGTCATCGCCGTCGGCAAATTCCCCGCCGGTTCGCGTCCGCTGTTCTACCGTCACCAAATCGGCAAGGGTTGGGTATATGTAAATGCCTGGACCAACAACGTATTCCGCGACAGCGAAACGCGCCAGGATTACGGCGGATGGGAGTTTGACTGGATGATAGACATCCCGCTGATGACCAGTGGAGTGCGCGACGTAGACCTGACCAAAGGCGCATCCATCTGGCTCCGCAACACTTGGGGTTATTTTTGGAAGCAAATGTAAATCAATTGAGAATTGAGAATTGACAATTGACAATTCTCATCTTCTCTCTTGTTACTTTTTATTTTTTCAATTAATCCTGCATTTTAACTCCCCTCCTTGCCAAGGAGGGGTGACCGAAGGTCGGGGTGGTTCGATTACCAGCAAATTTCGATATAAAACCACCCCCTGCCCCCTCCTTGTCAAGGAGGGGAGTTGTTTTGGATTTCAATCGAAAATAAAACTCTAAAAACGGGGGAAATCATGTATAAACTGCTTGTAACATTTTTATTAGTAATCAGCCTTTTAAAGTTCGCCGCGGCTGACCAGAAAACCATCGTTATTGATGATATTCCGAAGAGTTACGGCGGGTTTACCGTTTCTCCTGATGGCAGTCGTCTGTTTTTTGCTGCCAGCAAGTTTCTTGTTTTTGATGCGACCGGCAAGCTGGTTGACCAGATTGGTACGCCAAATGCGGCGAATCCGCGGGTTATCGTACCGACTGCGGACGGGTGGTACATATCTATCACCAGTTATGCCGCCGGACATGTCGCATTGGTACGTCCAGACGGCACCGAGGCAAAGACCCTGGTAAGCAAAGGCAGCGGACTGAAAAATCCCCATTATGACTCAACTGGCTGGACAAGCCCTACCGGCGGTGCTATTGATACCACAAACAAGCGGATATTTTTGATTGATACCACTGTTGCTCCCCGCGATGACCGTAAAATTCCCGACCCGGATTGGACGCGGGTTATAATGTATGACTTTGACGGCAATTATATTCGCGACTTTAATCATTACGATGCCTATGCCGCGGATGCCAAGGCTAACGATGCGCAGCGAACATGGTATCGCGATATAGCTTTTGACCCGACGCGAAAATTGCTTTACATGGCGGCAGTCGCCAGCAAAGAATTGCAGTGCTGCGATTATGATGGAAATTTCGTGAACAAAGTAAAAGTTCCCTTTGGCAGCGAATTCGGCGGAGTAGCGGTATTTCCTGATGGACGAGTAGCGGTATCAACTGGCCGCGACATTACTATTTATAATCAGGATTTAACGGTGAATACCACCGTAGCAATACCAAAAGAGATACAACAGTCAAATTTATACGGTTTGGAAACCGATGCAAATGGCAAGTTATACGCGTCAATGAATGATTCCAGCGTGACATTCGTTCGCTGGTTGGCTGATTTGCAGACCGCGGAAGTAATTGGGCCCAGATATCAGAAAATAAATGTTGATTTCCCCGACCCGGCATTAACAGCAGGAAAGGCATTTAATGTAAAAGCGAGTATAGTTGGGCGACCGCTGCCTGATAATATGAACCAGTGGCAAGTTATCGCACGGTCCAGTGATGGCAGTAATTTGAGATGGAAAAAATGGACGGCTAATTTTAAAGATGGCAGTTTGGAAGTGATACCACCAGTAGATATTCAAGGCATTTATGACGTCGCTGTGCGATTTGGCGATGGGCCAATTGACTGGTCGAACCGCGATAGTGATTTATATATCCAGAAAACTGTCGCATTGCTTCCCGCCGGCGCAGTAAAAAGTTTAGCAATAGTTACTACAAATGGCCGTCAGGCATTCAGACAGGGAGAAACTGTTGCATTAAGGTTAATCCAGCGCAGCCCGGATGCGAATGAAGAAGTTGAGGCGATGCTGCAATTACAATCAATCCCAGCGTCTAAAACTGCAATTCGTGAAGAGAAAATCAAGGTAAAAGGCAGTTCATCGCTGGAAATTCCTGCTGATTTCACCCGCCGTCTTGCACCTGGCTCATACATATTAACTCCTATCTTTGCAGGTTACACTTCTTACCCGCTTACAATTGATATCAGTTCCAATCAGGTTGATTCGCCGATGCAGCGAATCATGTACCACGAATTTGGCGGCAACGTTTTTGATGATACCAATAACCTGGCTGATAACGCTGAAAAGATGAATTTAATCCAAAATTGGACCACGGCAGTGAAGCGATTGGGATTTACCCGCGAAACAATACGCGATTCGAGCCAACCGAATGCCTGGCGGCATGATGCCGCACCGGCGAATCTGGCGAATCCGGGATTTGCCCCGGCAGAATATTACCGCACCTCGCAAGGCGGATGGACAATGCAATACTACCTTGACCGCGCGACTGACAAGGGGATAAACGTCGATTTGCAGATTATTGGCCATTGCGGCGCGGTGCGGTGCAGCGACCAGTCACTGAATGAACTTGATGCTGTATTGCAAAAACAGACGCAAAGTTACAGCAGTTACCCGTCATTTTATGGTTTTAACTACAACGATGAAATGTTTGTGAACTCGCCATATGGCGGATTGCAGCAGTCGGATAAAGATTTTTACAATAAAGCAAAAGAAGAAAAGTTCAAAGGTCGCCCAACCGCCGAAGTTGGCGAGTATATCATGGATGTGATGTATGACAGTTTCAATACGGCGGTGAAGCAAGCTAACCTGGCGATGAAAACTACTGCCGCGCCGATGTGGCAGTTCCCGGCGGTAGAGAGCAGTTACGCGCCGTCAATTTACAAAGGCATGTCAGAAAGCTACGCCCACTTTTTGTCGGAAGGCTATTCCGTGCCATGGTACCCGGCACAGTCGGTAGAAATGCTGCGCCGTCCGGGCAAGCCGATTATGGGAGTATTTGACAACCTGTATGACAGTAAAATGGCGGGTGAACGCTACCTTAAAAATGCTATGCAGATTCTTGCGCGTGGGGTACAGGGCGTCGGAGCGCAGCATACTTCACCATTCCTGGATATTAATGGCGCGTCGGCATACAAGACTGCCAACAAATTGGCAATGATGTATGGTCCGGTTTTTGCAGAATTCCCAACCGCAAATGAAGGCGCTATTTTGTATTCAAAAACCCAGGACTACACGGAAACCCGCAACGGCATGGGTACGCCACAATGGGAACGCGCTTTTGAATTAATGGCAACCGGTCTGATGGCTGGTGTGCCGATGAATATTGTATATGAAGAAGATGTGGCGGCGGGATGGCTGCTTGATGGCAAGAAACCGCGCGTGCCTATGTTCTTCCTGGTGGGGATGAACCAGCGATTGCCGGCTAATGTAGAAGACGCGTTGAAAAAATATGTTGCTGCTGGCGGCAAATTATTTGAAGACTCTGCAACAGAATACGGCGTAGGCGACTGGACGAAAGATGTCACCGTGAAAGACCCGGAAGCGTTTTTGCGCAAGATACGCGAGAGACAGACGGAGAAGGTTCGCAATCCATTCATGCGGTTGGGATCAGGCGTAAATGTGGTGGTAAAAAATCTTAAAGATTGGAATTACCCGGCAGAGCCAGCCCCGCAAAAGGTATTGGATAAAGTGCCGGAGTTGCTGGAATGGCTGATTAACTGGAACGATTTGTATGACGCCAACGATTTTAAGGATACTCAATTATCTGATACCACAAAGAAACTGCTGGAAGGCGGATATGCCGGATTGCTGAAGAATGACCGCCGGAATATAAATGCCAACATATTGCTTGATTTATACCCGGGCATTGTTGTGGCAAAAGAAAAAGCAAAAGAAATTAATCTGGGTCAGGTTAAGCTGAACCTGAATACCTACCAGTTGCGAACCGCCTGGGGTGAAGGTTACGCGGCGGATTCGCTGCAGCCATTAATGCAGCCGATTATGGAAAAGGAAGCCGCGGAATTAAAGACACTGGTGGGGGCAAACCGACGATTCCCGGTGGATACCGACGACCCCTGGGTGTCAAAGAATATCTTCGATGGCGGCGATGTGAAATATCTTATGCTGGCGACAGAAACCAGTCCTTATCCATGGGATGCCGGACGAGTATGGTTTGCCGGCGACATGTACAACAAAAACTGCAACGCTTGGCTGCCGAAAACGGTGAAGGTCACTATACCGGCAACAACTGGCGTTATTTACGATGTATTTGATCATAATGTCATAACAGTTACAAAGAGTTCACAATTTACCGCGGATATGACTGCTTTCCCGGGACGGTTATATGCTATTTCGTCAAAAGCAATTGCAACTCCTCAACTTACTGCGCTTCAAAGCGGGAATGAAATAGAATATCAAGTCCGGTTAAGCCTTGCCGCGCGCGTTCCATTGCGAATACGACTTATTAATGGCGAAACCGCGATGGAAGAAATCTATCGCGGGACAGATGTTAAAGGACTATTAAATGGCAAAATGACGGTGCCTATTAATGGTGTTGAATACAAGTTGGAAGTAACCGAGTTGCTGGGTGGAAAATCAACAGCCGCTGCTATAAAAGCTGTAGCAGACAATACATCATCAATCCTGGCAAGTAATTCAATTAATATTCAGCATGAACAGCAAATACATAAAATACTGAAAGATGCCGGTGGTGTTATTTTGGTTGCTGCTGCAAATGATAAAATGGTGTCCAATGAACAGCAGCAGGCATTAGGTAAAGCACTGTTAAAATATGGGATTACATTAAAGGCTGGTCCGACAGCACCTAAAGACCCCACACCCGGTGTATTACTAACGATGGGTTTCACTGGTTCAATGGGTGATGTGATGAATAAGGCGATAGGAAGCGGCTTGTTTGAAAATATAGTGACAGCAAATGTCCCCGGTCCCGGCAACGGTTTCATTACAACCCTGTATTCGCCAAGATTATATGGCGAAAATGCGATTGCCCTGGTTGGCGGAGATGCTGCCGGGCTTAACGCGGCTATAGATTCTTTTATAATATGGCTGGATGGTGAAAAACTTCAAACTATCTCTGTTAAACCTGCACTTACACAGCCAATAATATCCGGCAGACCATCAACTGGTTTCACACTGGAAAAACTCAGCGAAAATATTGGCGTGCGATTAACCGGAGTTAAATCATCAGCGGATGGCAAACATATTCTGGTTACCGCCGAGGGATACTTAAATAATCTGCTGCTGGTCGAGGAAATTAATAATCAGCCTAAAGCAGACCGTGCGGCACGTATTGGTCAGGCATATAGAATTAACAGTGCGAAAGTCAGTCCGGATGGCAAGTGGTTTGGCGCTGCTGGACGATCGATTAACCGTTATGGACAGGCGTTCCAGATGGTTGATGCTGTCGGAGGGACGCAGGATATATTTACCGGCTATGGCGATATCGGTCGCCAGAGCAATCTGTTCGCGGCTTCATCAGATGGCAGCGTTGTGCTAACTCCCGGCACATTTGGCGTGGTATGTTGGCGCAAAAAAGGCAATGAATGGAAAGAAGCCTGGTCAATTGATTACTGGAAAGAGTTTGCCAAGTTGGATTGGCCGGTATCAAACTCAGCAGAGCGTGTTCCGCAGTTCCAAACGGTAATTCCTGATGGTGCTGATTATGCGCTGATTCTCTTTAATGAGTTCTCTCAGAATGGCTGGATAACTCCAGAAAACACCAATAGTTGCTGGCTGGCAGCGGTGAATTTATCTGATGGCAAGGAACGCTGGCATTTTGACGTCCCAATATCAAAAACCCAGTTATTCCCGACTCTATTCACCAGTCCGAATGGCAAACGTGTGTTATTACAGATGCAGATGGGTGGTTGGGGTAAAGAAACCTTCCGGTTGTTCAGCGTTCTCGATGGCAAATCGCTGGCATGGTGGGATTCTAAAACAGCCCCTTCAACCGCGGCAGTGGCTGACAGCAATGGCCGCATAGCCGCCGCGTTTTACAACAGATTATTGGAAATTCGCGATGCAGACGGAAAACTGTTATTCAATACCTTATGGCAAAATCAACCCGCCAGTCTGACATTTTCGGCAGATGGCCAATTGCTTTATGTCGCTGACGATTCCGGCTGTCTCACCTGTATTTCTGTGGATGGCACCGAACAATGGCATAGCGACCTTGGCTGTGTGTCATATATCAGCGTAACAAAAGACCGCATTTACGCCGCCGGTTGGGATGGCAGACTGCGCTCGTTATCACTGGATGGCAAGGCTAACTGGATATTTGATTGCACATCGGCAATGACTGCCGCCAACCCGATGGCGATGGTGGCGGAATCGGCGAAAAATACCGGCGGAAAACTCCACGAAGCAATTCGTCCGCCAACATCATCAGCAGAAATTCCCACCGGTGAAAACTTGCTGGCAACCGCTGCCGCTAAATTAACTGTAGGCGGAACCGGCGGGTGGATGTCTGGCGGTACTGTGCAGGTGAAAGCTGAAGATTTGACTAATGGCAAGCTGGATGATGTTGTCACACCTTGGCTGAACATTGACGAGTTATTCTGGGATGGTCAGGCGGGCAGGCAGGTTTATGCCGATATCGTATTTGCCCAGCCAACTGATGTATCAGCACTGACCGTATATGAAAACAGCAAATTCCCGGGATCCTGGCCAACAGAATCAAGAATCCAGGTATGGAATGAAGCGAATAAAAGCTGGGACACCGCCGCCGCCGGATTATTCCTGAACAGCGGGGTAAACACCTATAACCTGAACCTGAAAGCAGTAACAAAACTGCGATACTTGCCATGGAACAGCTATTACCGGAACTTTTACACCAGTGAAATAGCGGTGTTTGGGGTGAAAAAATAAATTATCGTAACAAGGGGAGATATGATGAACAGTGGACAGTGGATATGGGCTGATGGGGCTGATGATCCCAAGCTGCAATTCGCATATTTCCGCACGACGGTTATGGTAAATGGCGATACTGTCGCGCAATTGCGGATTACGGCGGACTCGCGTTATCGGTTGTGGATTAATGGCGTATCAATCGGGTCCGGGCCGGCGCGAGGGCCATACGAACACCGGTATTATGATACTTACGATATCATGCTGCAAAATGGTATAAATACCCTGGCGGTAAAAGGCGAATTTTATGCTATCTGGGGCGGCGGTTTCTTCAACGCAATACAGGGAGGATTGTTATGCGAAGTTGAAGCTAATGGTGAAATATTGACGGCAACCGGCACCGGGTGGAAGGCACTGGCATCCTCTGCGTATTCACTCATTCGCGGCGCAAATATGCTGTATCTCGAACGGTTTGACGCGTCGCAGGAACCGGAAGGTTGGGAACAGCCGGAATATGACGACAGCACGTGGCAAGCGGCGATATTGCCCGAACCATTGAAACTACCCTTACCAGCAACATCTATTCCGCGTTCGATACCAATGCTGACAGAGAAAAAAATAACACCAACGCGCCTGCTGGATTTTGGCAGGTGTATTGATAAAGATGAACCGGATTTAACGATATTGCATGACGACCTTGCCATGAGCCTATGGCGATGCAAACTGGAACCGTTGCCGGACGGCTGGATAACGACAGTCCCGGAAAGATACAAGCCATGGCAGGCTGAACCGCTGGAGTTTCACCTGCCTTCCGGTGAAGCGGCTTTCATAAATCTTGATTTTGGAGCGGAAACTCTGGCAGCGATAGAGGTGGATGTGACGTCTAATGCCGGAGTACTTTTTGATATCGGCTACAGCGAGGTGCTGGATGAAAACCGGGTGGCGACAAGATGGCAGCGTCACGATTACGGCGAACGCATCATCCTGCGCGAAGGACGCACTTTTCACCGCATTAACCAGCCGCGGGGATTTCGATATCTTATGGTCAGGGTCGCAAACCCTGATGATGTTCCTGTTGTAGTGAAATTACAGAATATTGTTGCCTATGAGATGATTTATCCCGCGTTGCCGAGTGGTGAATTTCATTGCAGCGACTCCCGGTTGGAAGCGATTTATGCGCTGTCGGTACGCACGCTTAACCTGTGCATGGAAGATGTATATACTGATTGTCCCTGGCGCGAACGGCGGTTATGGCTGGGTGATTTGCAGCCGGAAGCGCTCTTTGGTTACTACGCGTTTGGCGAAGTTGCCCTGGCGCGAAAGTGCATCCTGGATTACGCGGAAAGCGTGACTCCAGAAGGAATATTGTCGGGATATTTCCCGGAGATTATCCCGCGCAATTACCCCACCTGGTCGCTGCGTTATCCGGTGATTGCCTGGGAATATTACTTTTATACCGGCGACACATCGATAATAGCGCAGATGTTTAACGCGGCAACGCTGGTTATGAAGTGGTTTAAAAACTATGAAAACGCCGATGGTTTGCTGGAAAACCTGCCGGATGCCATTTTTGTTGATTGGAACTTGCTGGATTACAATGGCAACGCAGACGGCGCAATACAGGGGTGGTATCTTGATGCGCTGCTGAATAGCAGCAAACTGGCAGAAATTACCGGCGATGAAAAAGCGGCGAAAAGCTATGCTGAACGTGCGGAAAGCCTACGAGATTCGCTGGTCCGGTTATATTGGGAACCATCACGCGGTGCATTCCGCAAATATCGCGCCGATAGTTCGCAGCGGCCTGCAAATGCTGACCCGATGATTATCGGGCAACACGAAAATGTGCAATTCCCGCTACTTGGTGTCGGTACCTTGGAGATGCACGCGTCGGCATTGGCGGCAATTCGCGGCGCCACCGGTTACGCGCTGCCAAACCTGGGCGGTTACCAGTGGGAACACCTTGATAGAATGGCTGGGAAATACGCGGGTGAAGACGTATTGCTTATTGGCAGTCCATTCTGGTCGCTATACGCGCTGCAAGCCTTTTTGGAAGCGGGTGATACCGAATTGGCATTAATGTATATGCGCATTTGCTGGGGAATGATGCTGCAAAACGGCGCGACATCCTGTTGGGAGATGTGGGACCGCCACACCACCCACTGCCACGGTTGGAGTGCCGCGCCTATTTATATACTGCCGGCATATATTCTCGGAGTGCGTCCGCTTGCTCCCGGTTTTGTCCGTTTTACCGTGGCGCCGCAACTTGGCGACCTGGCTCACGCATCCGGCATTGTTCCAACACCTTACGGCAGCATATCTGTTGCAGTTGAGAAACAAAATGATGGCATGATGATAAAAGTAATAGTTCCGCCAGGTACCGAGGCATCCGTCCGCGCCGGCAATAGCGAAATAATTCTCGCTGCAGGACAATACACTCTGAAATATCTGTCGGTCAGCGGTGAATTTAAGGTTGTTGATTAAGTGATACAGGTTTTATTTACATCGATTAATAGGATTGAATATCTTTTAAATCCTATTAATCAATGTAAAAAATATTGACACATCACACAATGTAAAGATAATATTCATTCAATGGTTAACCTCTATCTTGCAGGGAGAAAATAATGAGTTTTGATGCTGATACCGGAAAGAAGTTCTGGGGTGTTTTTATCAATATTTTACTGGTCGTCATCTCAGGTGTTTTGGCGTCGCTGGTATTCCCACCGCATGGATGGTGGTGGTGCGGGTGGTTCGCCATGGTTCCGCTTTTCGTCGCGTTGCGGCGGACAAAAGAAGTTCGCGCGTCCAGTTGGCTGATGCTGCTTTTCGGCATTGTTTTCTTCGCTTTTACTTTACCATGGCTTTATAAAATTTTCGCACAGGGCGTTCTCGGCATCTATATCCTCGTCACTCTTCCCTGGCTTCTCTTCGCGGTGGCATATCGCGTAACCGGTATGCGATGCCCCGGCATCTGGACGGTGCTGCTGGCGGCAGTGCTGTGGGTAGGCACGGAATGGGTGCGCTGCGAAGGCTGGTATTTCAACTTCTCCTGGGCACAGTTGGGATTCGGTTTCATTAATTCTGAAAGTTTTACGCCAATATATAAATACATCGGAGTATTTGGCTGTACGTTTTTGGTTATTCTGGTAAATGCGGCACTGGCAGAAATTATCTTATTAATAAAATTAATAATGAAACGTGAAAGAATTTTGGCATTTGCAATTGCTATATTTATTGTTGGATGTTTAATCGTTCCATTTTATATTAATGATAATTTTGATATAAAAACAAGAGTGAGTGCACGACCTGGGAGATATCCACGTTTTTCAATACTATGGCCATTTGTAGAATCAGGTCAACTGCTTTTTTATTATAAATATAGACCGATGAAATTAGGTTTTTTTAAAAATGGACATTATGTTAGTATTAGTAATACTTTTCATTATTCTAATTTACCAACAACCTTAATAGTTCAAGATGAAAGTAGTGATTTACAAAAGATGCAACTATTAACTAACGATATAGCAAATGATTATGGATTTACATGTGACCGTAAGTATATGGAGTCATTGCCTGGTTTGTATCATGAATCTGACATCATAGGTTTTAAATTAAGAAAAGAAATCAAACCAAATATCATTGTCTGGCCGGAATTAGCAGTTAACCAGTACCCATTATCTGACTATAGCCTGTTATCTGATTTGCGCCAGGTTTCGCGAGATACAGACTCGGTGCTGGTACTGGGGTGCAAGGAAAAAGCACCGGCGGATGCAAAAGTGGACTGGCTGCGGCGGCGCGCGATAATGTCTATCGAGGGGAGTTTATTCTATAACACCGCTTTAATTATAGATTCAGATGGGAAGGTTGTCGGCACTTACCACAAAACCCATCCGATTCAATTTTTCTCCGACGGTGTGCCGGGCGGGATGTATCCGACTTTTCAAACAAAAATTGGCCGCATCGGGGTGGCGATTTGCTACGATTTCGATTACGCGTCGACAAATGTGAACCTGGTGAAAAATGGCGCGGAAGTGCTGGTGGTTCCCACCTATGACGCAATAGGATGGACGGCATTGCAGCATACCCAGCACTCGCAAATGGCACAGGCGCGGGCAGCGGAAGTCAGCAGATGGGTGCTGCGTTCCACTTCATCCGGCATATCGCAGATTATCCGACCGGATGGCTCTCTTGAAGATAGCATACCCAATGGTGCGTCATCCAGTATGATAGGATTTTTTGAAAAGCGTAACGAAATTACCCCTTACATGCGCGGGCCATATTTGCTGCCATACATCTGTTTCGGAATCGGCACATTATGGGGAATATGGCTGTTGTGGCTGATGTATTGCGATTGGAAAAGAAGAAAAACAGAAAAAATTGTGTCTGATATAAATATTTGACAGGATTAACAGGATTAACAGGATTTTATATAATCTTGTAAATCCTGTTAATCCTGTCTAAAAAAAGGAAATAATAATGAATCATCGCGAACGTTTTTTAAACACTATGAATTACAAGCCGGTTGACCGGGCTGTTTATGGCGTGTGGACCGGATGGTGGCCGGAGACCGAGGAACGCTGGATAACTGAAGGTTTTGAACCGAAGAAAATGCCATATTACCAGGTTGACCATTGGGAATGGCAGGGTGGATGGTTTTATCCCAACCCACCGTTTGAGCGCACGGTGATTGAGGAAACCGAGGATACGGTTACTTATATTAATTTTGAAGGCATTTTAATGCGCGAACGCCGCGACCAGCCTTTCTCATCAATGCCGCAGTTCCTGCGCCACCCGGTGGATTCCCGCGAATCTTTCCGCAAGTTTTACAAGGAACGGATGCAGCCGGATATGATTGGTCGTGCCGGTGCGGATTACGTAGCAAAGTTGGAAGGCTATCGCCAGCGTGATTTCCCACTGATGGTTGTCGCTGACCGCTGGGGCGGCTTTTTCGGCGGGTTGCGCAACCTGGTCAGTCTGGAAACTGCTTGCGAGTTGTATTATGACGACCCGGATTTTGTTGAGGAAATGTTGGATGGCATCGCCGACCTGATAATCGCGGTGATGAGCCAGGTGCTTGACCATACCGATGTCGACGTTTTTGGGTTCTGGGAAGATATGGCGTACAAAACCGCTCCGCTAATCGGACCAAAACTTGCGCGACAATTCATGCTGCCGCGATACAAACGGGTGATAGAATACCTGAAATCACGCGGGGTGCAGTGGTTCGCGCTGGACAGCGATGGCAAGATAGACGACCTGATGCCCATCTGGATGGAAGCCGGCATAAATATCCTGTATCCATTCGAGGTGCAATGCGGAATGGACGTGAATAAAATCCGCGCCGAATATGGCCGCGACCTGCGCATCTGGTTCGGCATCGACAAGCGCGCGTTGGCTATCGGTCCAGCCGCCATCGACGCTGAACTTGCCCGTGTTCGTCCATTGATGGAAGAAGGCGGTTACATACCAGGATTAGATCACAGCATGCCGCCGGATGTGCCATTTGCCAATTATTGCTATTACATGGAAGCGTTGTGGAAAATAGTGAATGGGAAGTAGAGAATGATATAATAAAGGGAATGTTAAAAATTAGTGTTCCCTTTCATTTAACCATAAAATTGACAACAATAATGATTATAACTAAAATATAAATGGTATCTAATCCTATTTTCGGAGGTGAATTATGAACCTGATTAACAAGAAAGGGTTTACTCTCATTGAGTTGCTGGTGGTAATTGCCATAATTGCTATCCTCGCTGCTATTTTGTTTCCTGTTTTTGCACGCGCACGTGAAAAAGCGCGGCAGACTACCTGTACCAGTAATCAGCGGCAGATTGCCGCGTCAGTTCAGATGTATGCCCAGGATCATGAAGAGTCGCTGCCATCTGACGCTGATATGTGGAGTGCAATAAAGGTTGACCCGGGTGTTTTAGTTTGCCCGTCATTAGGAAAATCAACTCCAAATGGTTATGTTTTTAATTTTTACACCGCCGGCAAATCACTGGGTTCCTTTTCCGATCCGGCATCGACAGTATTAACCGGTGATGGCAAACACAGCGCAATAGCGGCGGCAGTCGGTCCACCATCAGCACCAGGCGTATATGAAAATGTTGCGTATGAGCCGACAGATTTCAATACTCGTCACAGTGCAAAAGCAATATTAAGTTATCTGGATGGACATGTTTTAGTTACTGATGTATTGCCGTCACCGTATGGGATAACTGGCTATTACTACGAAGGCAAAGTTATTACCGGAACACCTATAGTAACCCGTAATGATACAACTCTTAATCAAAGTTGGGGAGCGGGAACGCCTGACCCGAAAATGACAAATGACGCCTTTTGCATTCACTGGGTGGGAAAAATAAAACCTAAATATACAGAAACATATACATTTACCGCAGTAGCAGATGATGATTTGAAATTATGGGTGGGTGGAACTCAGTATATAAATGATTGGGATGGTGGTGCTGGCGCAATAACACCGGTGACAATGCCGTTAACCGGCGGTTTGTTTTATGATATCGTAATTGATTATCGTGAAAGCCAGGGTGCGGCAAACGTAAACCTGCAATGGTCAAGTCCGTCACAAGCAATTCAAACCATCAGCGGAACATCACTTTTGCTGCCGACACAATAAAGAGGCATCTACTATGCAGTGGAATAATTTCCGGGCATTACTTCCCATCCTATTTTTGACTTCGATGGCAATTTTTCCTGTTGCAATCACTGCAGCAGATGATACCGCGAAAAAAGTATTAACATATAAAGACGATTTTTCTGATCAGAAGAAATTTGAGTCGGATTGTCAGGTTAATAACGGATTAAAGTTCTTCCCTGGAATAGGTTTAAGCTCTGCTGATCAAGGCGGGGGCAGTGCCATCTATGACCTGCAGAAAATTCTTCCCGGCATTAACGATGGTGTTACGGTAACGCTAATATATTCCGGTGGTGCGAATGGACCTGCAGATATGCGCGGACCACATTGGTCATCAAGTGCTGATGGTGTGACATGGAAAGAGTTCAGCGTTAATGAATTTGGGAAAGAAATAACATTCACCGGACATTTTTTTAAACTGTTTATTGTATGGAAACAGGCGGCAAACCCCGGTTACGGATATCTTCGCGATTTTTCATTAACTATAAAAGATAACGGGAAATTTGCTGAAACAAAAACGGAACCGGTAAAAGTTGATACAAAACCTGCCATTGAACCTACTCCTGCTAAAAAAGTCACCGTATCAGCGAAAGATTACATTGCTCTCGGTGTTTACTGGCCATGGGAAACGACTTCCTGTCTTGATAAAGCGACCCGGGCAGGTAAATTGGAGCCATTTCTGGTTGAAAGATTGGATGATCTTGCAACCCACGGTGTAAATACTATCTGGACAACAAATGGGCCGGATTCTGTAGAAGAAATCGGCTTGCTTTGCCGGTTGGCAGATGCCCGCGGGATTCGGATAGTAGTGGGCAGCGGATGGTGGTCGATGCAGGGGCATAACAATACCGATGCCGCGGCAGTTGACATGGTAGCAAAACTTAAAAGCGTATGGACTGGATTGGAAGGTAAACCGCGTCCGATAGCCTTTACCATTGCCGATGAACCCCGCGTTTCATATATGGATGTTTTTGGACGCTACGCGAAACAGGTTGCCGATGCCGGCATACCGGCTACCACAGTCGCCATGTGGGGAGATTATCCGTCAGTAATTGAAAAGGCTACAACGCTTCCAATTATCTGTCAGGACAGCTATCCGTTTTTTAATAGCCCGCATGGCCCGCGCGGTGACAGTTCATATAGCTGGTATACCGGAAATATCGGTGGGCTGGTGCGAAAAGCTGATGCTGCTGGAATGGTGCCATGGGCGATGCCACAGGCTTACCAGGAGATATGGGGACCGGGGAAAATTGATGAGAACGGACAGGCTATCGTATTGCCAGGTGGCGGCAATCATTGGCTGATGCCAACACCGGCACAGATCCGCTGGCAAACCTGGGCTTCAGTGGCACTGGGAGCAAAAGGGGTATTGTTCTTCACTTATGCAGTTACAGGAAAACCCGACCCCAATGCAAAACCACTTACCGAAAATTGGGCATACAAAGAAGAAACCAGTACTGGCGGCCCTACTGGACTGACAACCTGGCCGGATTTCTCACCCGGTCCGCAATATCGTGCCATGGGAACGGCATTTGCTGAAATAAAAACAATGCAAAAGCTATTGCCGGAATTGCAGGCAGTAACTGATGACAAGCACATGGCACGCCTTGTTGAAGGAAAATTACTGGCTGGCGATATGGTAACACTGCTGAAACGCCACGATGCAGATGAATATTACATAGCCGTAGTAGCCAGTCCAAAAGAAGGAAACCGTACGTTGCAGTTGCTGCTGCACCCGGATGTAGTAAGATTGCAGCCAATGGCAGGCTCACCATATCCTTTATCTGTTGCTTCTGATATTCAACCTTTTGTTAGTTCAGCAATTACGCTCGAACCCGGGCAAGGTGGTATTTACAAGTTGATTATAAAGAAATCAATAGAAGAAAAAATACTTGCGTCAGAAGATTTTTCATCTGCTGATTATGGAAAACGTGCAGTGGAAGTGAATGGAGTTAACCCCGAAGGAGAGGCAGGCAAACCACGTGTTTTGCGGGCATCCCATGGTGAGACTGAAGTAATGGGTCAGGAATATCCTGCTTGTGGATGTTATATAGTTTATGACATGCATACAATTTTACCTAAAGATGAAAAACCGGATGTTATAAGAATCTTTGAATATGATGGGTATGGTGGACCTGCCAGTAATGGTTTAGGCGTCTATATATGGGGTGGTTCAACATTGGATGCTTTAAAACCTATATCATCATCAATGGCACCGAAAAAAATGTTTCCGCTAACCCCGGAAATGCGTTATATAAAAATTGGCATATCATTCAGACAAGCCTCTGCCGGATACGCTGGCTTGAAATCATGGCGGGTGACGGAATGGCAAACAATTAACAACCAGACTGAAAAGCCTGGTAAAGTTTCAATTCAACGCAGTCCGGAGTTCTTTCCGTTAGGTGTATATTGGCCCGGAGAATATATTTTCAGGACTAAAGATAAACAGATGGATTGGGAAAAAAATGAAGAAATATTTTCTACATTAGCGAAAATGCATTGCAACACCATCTGGCTAACTCACACCGGGGCGGCCGCGGCAGAGACGATAGAGTTTGCAACACGTGCGGCAAAACATGGCCTTTACCTGGTGCATAGCCCAGGTGATATGGACGGTAGTGTGGCGCACTTGCGTACTGAGAAAAATGCCAAATTTATGGCGGAAAATGCCGTGAAGGCATGGGAAAATGCCCCGGAACCAATCGCCTGGGGAATGGGTGATGAACCGCGGGCAGATTACATTGGCGAAATGGAAAAGTATGTAAATGCATTTAAAGAAACATCAAAACAGCCAACTACACTTGTTGCAATGGCTGGCGACCTGCCTTATGTCGCGGAAAATCTTAATCTCAGTTTCCTTTGTTCAGATATATATCCGTTTTTCAGCACGAATAATCCAAACGGTCCGGATAACATATCAGAGTCAACAGAATATCTGCGCACGGCGGGAAACCGTGTGCAATATTTCGCAAAGAAAAAAGGAATTGAGTGGTGGCTGATGGGCGGTATTTTTCAGGAACCATGGGGTAACCGTGACATTGATGAAAAAGGGAATATCGTATATTTGCCCGGTGCCGGCCCGCATTTTCGCCAGCCATCCCCCGCAGAAGTACATTGGCAAAATTGGGTCGGTCTTTCAACCGGCGCACGCGGGTTAATTCATTTCTCTCTATTATTTCCCGGTACAGCCGCAAATGACCCGAACGCTAAACCGCAGCCATTTGGTGTAACAGAAAAATGGAACTCAGAAGCACCAGGCGGTATTTTATATAGTGATGGCAGAATGACAAAGCAAGCGGAAGCAATGGGGGAAAGTTTTGCTGATATGGCAAAAATTTCACCAATTTTAAAGAAAATTGAACCAATTGACAGCATGCTGGCATATCACAGCAAGGGCTGGGTTCCGCCGGGAGATGTCGTACAGGTGATGCGAACAGTTGTCGGCAAAGATGGTAAATTACCGAAAAAATCTGAGTATTACGTTCTGGTGGTGAATGGTGATATGGAAACTAAAGAACGTGATGTGCCAGTAAATATTGGTCCTGAAGTTATTAAAGCTGTTGATATGTTGACTAATAATGTTTTGCCCATGTATAACACCGGCAAATGGGTTTGGGAACCAGTGGGTCCACCGTTTAAACAACTGCGCGTTAATTTGAAACCGGGTCACGGCACCTTTATTAAACTGGAAATATTGAATACAGAAAAGAGTACTGTTCCGATGGTTTCAAATACGCCGCGTCCTGATTTGCCGTTAAAAAACGGTGAAAATGGCAGCAAAATTCTTGAGTTTTCAGAAAATATACAACAAAAAAATGGTGCGGTTGATTCCCTTACTACTGGCAATTTTCTTGATATGGGACCAGCAGCTAAACATGTGAATGGCATCCGAAATGGTGAAACGGTATATCTGTTTGAAATGCCGGGTGAAATAACCCGCATATCTGCAACAGGGCATTACGGTAATCACCAGGATGGAAATGAACATAATTATTATATAAACTACTCGTTTGACGGCAAAAAATTCCAGTCGTTAGTAGCGAAAAAAATTAAACAGGGTGATGGAATTGCAATAACAGGTGATTTGCCAGTGACAGACAATAACCGTCGTGTATGGGTAAGTTTCGGTATGGATAACGGCGCATTCATAACCTTTAAGAATGCAGAAGTAAAAGTTAAGTTTAACCCTGATAAGAAATAGTAGATTTTATTTACTTAACACGTCCACATGACTCGCGAATAATAATAGACTTGTCCGCAAATAATGAGTCCGAAAGATGCCGCTTATTATTTACGGACAAGTCTAATATTTGGCGCAATGAAAATAATCGGTGACATCGGCGTCCTGCGCGACAACGGCATCGAAACCACCGCCAGCGTTTACTAGCACAATAAAACCACCACCTTCGTAAGCGATATCCCCGGCGAGGTGGAATTGAACCCGAAACTGTGGGGATGGATAATGTTTAAGAAAGATGAAGAAAAATAATTGCGTTATTTTGCAAATTCAGAAGGTAAACATAAATTTTTACATATTCTTCCATATTTATGTTTTTTATCACTGTTTCGTTAAAAGTGGATCTTGTGGCATGAGTAGATTTATGAATTGTTGGTTGAAAAGATCTTAATAGGTATTTCGATACCGCCGGCACGATATTGCTGGGGTGTGATTTGCAACTGCTTTCGAAAACATTTGCCAAAGTATGACACCCCATTGATACCGACCTTGTCACTGATGGCACTCACCGTGTAATCGGTGGTCAGGAGTAATTGTGCTGCATACACAATACGAATTGTCATCAAACGAGTCATTATTCCCTGACCCATAACTTTATGATACAAACGATTGAGACTGCGGGTACTAATGCCGAAATGGGCTGCAATATCGGGTGCTTGCAGCGGATGCGCCAGGTGCAGGTTCAAATACATCTCGACGGCGTCTACCAACAGTTGTTCAGCAGTTGGGAGACAGTGCGTAATTTCCGGAAGATCTATTACTCCAAGGAGATATGAGGTGAGGGTGGTTATGCGGGCGATAACGCGTTCCTGCCAACCAGGCAGCCTGGCACGATAATCCTCAAGCAATAAAGCTGTTTCCCAAACTGCCACAGGAACACATGGCCATGCTGGTGGTTCTGGTATCAGTATAGGTGGGTCTATTTGCAGCCAGAATATCATCCAGCCCATAGGTAAATCGCGTGTTTCCCATTCATGCTCCACATCCGGTTCGTGAAGTATTAAGGTACCCGGTCCTAACAGGCGTGGTGTTGAAATTGTATACCAGGCTTCGCCATTTAGTACCAGATGCCCTTCATACACGGGTTGAATGTGACGGGGAAATTGCAGGTGTGGGATAGTGGGACCTGCTTGCATGTGCAGTATGCGAATTTGGTGACCACGCAGTGTCATTGATGGCATAAATTTTGGCAAGGCCAGGCATAGCTCTCTAAGGGTTTCCAATTCCGGGTTCGTGAAAGTTGGAAGGCGATGCTTTGAAAAATTATAACGTATCATGGCGCAATTTTACCATATATTGGCGTAACAATCTCTTGTTTTCATTCAGACTTGATTTATAATTAAATAAATAATTACATATCGTTTCGCGGGATGTGTATTTTCACTAATAACCTAAAATCCCGTAAAATCTTACTATGCTACTTTTCAAGCTTGCTCCGGCAAATCAACTTTCATTGCTGTGTATAAATCACACTGCTTTTTTGTTAATTCAGTAATCATTGATTTTCCGTCGGATA
>Ga0194053_10000807_pt1 | contig 21786 bp, 15 predicted proteins | sample SepL228m_MetaG_FD_161684 | JGI IMG/M metagenome (GOLD analysis project Ga0194053, IMG submission 161684) | Anoxic zone freshwater microbial communities from boreal shield lake in IISD Experimental Lakes Area, Ontario, Canada - Sep2016-L227-8m | ecosystem: Environmental > Aquatic > Freshwater >... | reverse complement strand
TCGATTTTGAAGGACGCTCCTACGAGATCGCCTCGACCAAACGCAAGTCCGTCACCATCATACACCATCCAAACCGGTGTTTTTGGGTCTGTGAGTAGCTTCCAAATGATGTATGGCCCACCGTGTTAGCTTCTTACACACTCTGAAATCTGTTCACTTTTGCTCCGGCAAAAATTCCACTTTTGCTCCGTCGCCGACACGCGAGCATTTTGCGCTTGCTTCGTCCGGTGCAGCGCGTAAGGAAAGACCCAGCCGATTTCTCCATCCCAAACGCCGATGAGTGGATCCCCATCATCCGGCCGACCCACAGCGCCTGTTTTTTCGCCAAATGTCTTCGCTTGAAGCCCAGTCTCCTCCGCCTCCGCTCGTATTGAACGAGCTTCAGGGTCTTCCCTTGGACCGCCTTATCGAGAGGGCTGCCGGGATCGATTTGCGCGTGCGTCCCGATTCGACGAGGCACCACCTGATCCTCGACCAGGCCCGCCACCAACTGCAGCTGGGTGGCGTTCTTACCGGGAAAGGCCTCCTGGAAAAAAGCGGCGACGCCGGGGTGATCCGCTGGGCGGCATTCGATTTGAGGCCCGGGCCGGAGGATATTTTTGTGCCCCCCGCAATGGTGCGGCAATACGGGCTGCAGCCCGGGCTGATGTTGGAATTCACGATCCGGCTTCCCAGGGATCGCGAGCGGGGTCTCGTGGTCGGTTCGTTGCAGCACATCGAGGGCATCCCGGTTGCCGACTGGAAGCCTCCCGTGGATTTTGAAAAACTCACACCGCTTTTTCCGAACCGGAGGATTCTCCTCGAGACGCCGCTCAACCCCGAAGTGGCGGCCCGGGCGGTGGATCTCATCACTCCGCTGGGCATGGGACAGAGGGGGCTCATCGCGTCCCCTCCGCGCGTCGGCAAAACCATCCTGCTCCAGACGCTCGCGCGGTCGATCCGGACGAACCACCCCGACGCCGTATTGATCCTGCTGCTCGTTGATGAGCGGCCGGAGGAAGTGACCGATATGCGCCGCGCGCTGGATTGTGAGATCTACGCCTCGACGTTCGACGAGCCGGTGACCCGCCACGTCCAGATTTGCGAGGCCGTTTCCGACCGGTCCCAGCGCCTGGTCGAGCTGGGGAAAGACGTGATCATCCTGCTCGACTCGATCACGCGCATGGCCCGCGCCTACAACAACCTCCAGCCCAGAAAAGGCCGCACGATGAGCGGCGGCGTCGATGCCAAGGCGCTCGCCAAACCCAGGAAATTTTTCGGCTCGGCGCGCAACGTGGAAGAAGGCGGGAGCCTGACGATTCTCGGTACCGCCCTGATCGAAACCTACAGCCGGATGGACGACCTCATCTTCGAGGAGTTCAAAGGGACCGGAAACATGGAGCTCCACCTCGACAAATCGATGGCCGAACTCCGGATCTTTCCCGCGATCCACATCGTGAAATCCGGGACGCGCCGCGAGGAGCTCCTTTTCCACCCCGAGGAATACGAGCGGGTAGTCCAACTCCGGCGGCAGCTCTCCGAGCTTCCCTCCGCCGAGGCGATGGAAATCCTCGCCTCCAATCTCGTCCACACGCGCTCGAATGCCGAGCTGCTCCTGACCGGGCTCCGGGGAGTCTGAAATGTCCGGCAAGCTGATCTGGATTTTGTTGCCCGTCTGCGGGCTTCTTGTCTGGGGGGCATTCCGGATCGATGCTCCTGTTCGCGAGGCGGTCGTTGCCTCACATGGCAAGGACTGGAAGGATTCCGCGGACAATCGGTTCCATTCCTCGGTGAGAGTGTATGGAGACTGGCCCCCGTTGATGGTTGGCTGTCTGGTTGCTCTGGCTCTGGCCAGGATTTTGAAAAGCCGCCGGTGGATGCGCGTGATCGCCGCCGCGATGATCGCTTCAACGCTCGCAGGTCTTCTGGGGAATGTTTCAAGGCTGACCACCGGACGAACGCGGCCGAAGGAAAGCCCGAAAATCGAGCAGGGGTTCTACGGCCCCTGGCATGACGGGAAATTGCTCGTCGGCAAACCGGCCTACAATTCCTTTCCTTCCGGACACACGGCCACGGCATTCGGATTGGCAGCCGTCATCGTCTATACCAGCCCCGCCGTGGGAATTTTTGCCCTGGTCGGAGCCGGGCTCGTCGCTTGGTCCAGCATCGTCACGGGGAACCACCATCCCTCGGATGTCACCGTCTCGGTCATCCTCTCATTTTTTGTCGCGTGGATCGTCTGGCGTTGGATGAGCGGTCCTGGCGGTGCGTGGATCGAAAAGCTGCTGCGTCTTCCCGCGGACGAATAACTCTATCCCTTCAGCCTGACGCGGGCTCCGGAGCGTCGGGCGTCCTCGACCGCGTGGACGACTTCCATGTAGGCAACACCGTTTTCGAATGTCGGGTGAGGTCTTGGCGCGGCTGGATGCTGCACCGCCTCCATGAAATCCCGTTCCACCCGCCATGGCCTGCTGAGCGGTGCAGGCGTCTCCAGCAGGGAAACCTCGCCATCCCTTTCCAGACGGACCTCCTCGGTGAGAAAATCGATCCGCAGCGTTCCGCTGCTCCCGCGCAGCGTCAATGCATCCGACGGTGGCCCTTTGTGGATATTGCTGAAGTTCCACTTGGCAGGAAACCCCTGCGCGAAGAAGGCGGCGACTTCCAGCTCTTCCGGAATTTCCACGCGATAGCCCTGTCGCACCGGCGTCGCGACCCGTCCCGAGGCTTCGACCCAGTCAAGCTTCCCGAACCATCTTTGCATCACCTCGGTGTAAATCCCGAGGGTCATCACATTCCTTCCGCTCACCTCTTTGCGCTGACGCCAGTGCGTGGGTGACGAAGGATCCCGGAACGAGCCGTTGAGACTTTCCAAGTGGAGATGTTCGATGTCGCCCACCACTTTGTCTGTAATCAACTGCCGGATAAATGGGTCCTGGCGCAGGCCGTAGGGTGGGGGACACAGCATCGTGATAAGGCCCGGAGAACCGTTTGCTGCCGCCAGCATTCGCCGGGCCTCCGGCAAATCCCTCGCCATCCGGGCTTGGCAGAACACATGCTTCCCGGCTCGGAGCGCCGCGACAGTCACCGGCTCGTGGAGGTTCGGATGGGCGCCGATCCACACCACGTCCACATCGGGGGCATTCACGAGTTCTTCCCAACTCCCGATAGCTCTGGCATCCAGCTCTTCGTCTGAAAGAAATTTTTCGGCGCTGGCAGGAGTCGAGTTGGCGACCGCAACCACCTTGACGCCGTCAATGTTTCGGAGCCCCGGAAGATGCCGCTGCCTGACAATCGACCCGGCTCCGACAATTCCGACTCGCTGGGGTGAGGCTGACGTTGTTATTTGATCCATATTTCCGGTTTTGCAGGGAAGGGCACAGATTACGATAACTTATTGTTGCCTGACGAGAGGAAGGGGAGAATTCTCATGACTCAGTTGGATCTTCGCCTCCGCTTCTTTTTCCCATGACCTCCAAAGAACGCATCCGGGCCGCCACCGAACACCGCCCGCCCGACCGCGTCCCCATGGACTTCGGCGCTTCCTTCATCACTGGCATCCACTGCAGCGTGGTGGAAAACCTTCGCCGCCACTACGGGCTTGATCCGCATCCGGTCAAAGTGTGCGAGCCCTACCAGATGCTCGGGCTGGTCGAGGACGATCTCAAGGATGCGATGGGCATTGATGCCGCGCCGATTTTCCCCAACCGGACGATCTTCGGATTCGTCAACGAAAACTGGAAGCCCTGGCAAACGCCGTGGGGGCAGGACGTGCTGGTGTCCGAGCATTTCAAGGTCGATGACAAACCGGACGGGACCTATATCCACCCGCAGGGCGATCGCTCGGCCGCGCCGAGCGGGCATTTGCCGACGACCGGGTATTTTTTCGACTCGATCATCCGGCAGGAAGAGATCGACGAGGACAACCTCAAGGTCGAGGAGAACATGGAAGAGTTCGGCCCGATGAAGCCCGCGGAGGAATCCTACTGGCGGGAACAGGCGGAGTTGTTCCGTGGGTCTGATCGTGCGGTCGTCACCCACCTCAACGGGACCGCACTCGGCGACATCGCCCTTGTCCCCGCGCCGTTCCTGACCGCGCCGAAAGGCGTCCGCGATATCGCGCAGTGGTATATGACCGTCGCGACCAGCCCGGATTTCGTGATGGATCTCTTTGACCGGCAGGTCGAGATCGCACTGGGAAACCTTGCCCGCTTGCAGGCAATTGCGGGGGATGTCATCGATGTCGTGGTCGTCTGTGGAACCGATTTCGGGACTCAGGAATCCACGTTTTGCTCGCGGTCCACGTTTGATGAAATCTGGCAGCCGCGCTACCGCCGGATCAACGATTGGATCCATGCGAATACGACGTGGAAGACGTTCAAGCATTCCTGCGGCGCGATCGAGGGATTCGTTCCGGGCATCATTGCCGCCGGATTTGACATCATCAATCCTGTCCAGTGCTCTGCGAGGGGCATGGATGCAAGACTCCTCAAGGAGCGGCACGGCGACCGGATCACGTTCTGGGGCGGCGGCGTCAACACCCAGAAAACACTCCCCTTCGGCACCCCGGAGGAAGTGCGCAGCGAAGTCCTCGATCGGTGCGAAACCTTCTCGCCGGGCGGCGGGTTTGTTTTCAACGCCATCCACAATGTCCAGGCGCTCACCCCGACGGAGAACGTCGTCGCCATGGTTGACGCCGTGCGCGAGTTTAACGGCACGGCCTCCTGAGCCGCCTTTATGCCTCCATGAAAACGTGGAAAATCGCGGGAGCCAGCTTTGATCCCATGCACCTCACCGTGCCGGACGGGGGTTCACTTTGCGGAACCAGTTGGCGAAGTGTTTTTTCACACCCTCGCGGAACGTGAGGTAGTGGCCGTCCGGCTGTCCGCCCCGGCGGATGGCGGCGAGGAGGGCGGGGACGGTGAGTTCATCCATTTCGAAGGCGGTCGTGCTCGCGCCCACGGCCGAGCTGTGGTGCGCGTCGCTGGCGGCGGTCATTTTCAGGCAGCGTGCTTGGGCATACGCGAGCGCCTTGTCGTTGTAGCTTCTCGAGGTGACCGCCGCGTTGAAGACTTCGATGGCCTCGAGGTCGAGCGTGTCGAGCACCGCCGGCCGGATCCCCGCCCGCCATTGGTCGAACGGATGGGCCGGGATCGCGAGGCCCCCGCCGGATTTCACGGCCTCCATCACTTCCGCGGCCGGTGCCCCTTTGAGAAATGGCAGGGTGAGGCCGAGGCAGAGAAGGTGTCCCTCCGCCGTGCTCACCTCCACGCCGGGAACGATCAGAAACCCCTCCGGCGCCGGGTGGTCCTTCAGATACTCATGCGCCTCGCACGTGTCGTGGTCGGTAATCGCGATCCCGCTGAGCCCTTTGGCCTGCGCCGCCGCAATCAGCGACTCGGGAGAACCCGTGGCATCTTTTGAAAAAAACGAATGCACGTGGAGGTCGAAGCGGTGGAGCATGCACCATTTCCCTTCGCCGGATGCCCTCTGGCAAGCACGAACTGGCGGGATGAGTGTAGCGTTCCAAGCCGCGACCATCGCGGAGGAACCCGCCCGCCACAGAGGCTGGACTCGGGTCCACACGAAGCATTCTATAGTTAGATGAGAAGTGCGGTTGATGCCGGCCAGGCTGGCCTCTAAGATATAGACGACTCGAATTGGCGCTTTGCGATCCGTGTCGACGCGCAGACCAGCCCACTTCACATGCTTACCATTCCGCTCCAGGGCAAAAACTGGAAATTCCGCCAGGAGGGCACCGCGCGGTGGGGGCCGGCTGTGGTGCCGGGATGCGTGCATACGGATTTGCTGAGAAATAAGCGGATTCCGGATCCGTTCTGGGGGGACAACGAGCAGCGGTTGCGTTGGATTGAGGGCGAGAACTGGATTTTCAGGTGCGAGTTTCTGGCGGGCGGGGAACTTCTCTCCCATGAGCATATCGATCTGGTATTTGAGGGGTTGGACACTCTGGCTGTCGTCCGGTTGAACGGTCGCGAGGTTGGCTGCACGGAGAACATGTTCGTGGGGTATCGATTCAAGATCCGGCCGCTGTTGCGGACCGGGAGGAATATCCTGGAAGTCCACTTTCAAAGCCCCTTGGAATACATGCGGTCGCGAAAGAGCCCCGATGATTTTCCGGAAGGGAATGATGTGGTGGGAGGATCCTCGAAAATCCGGAAAGAACAGTGTTCGTTTGGGTGGGACTGGGGTCCGCGGTTTGTGACCTGCGGGATTTATCTTCCGGTAAGGATCGAGGCCTGGAACCGGAACCGGATCGAAGCCGTGAGCGTGTCGCAAAGGCATTTTAAAAACCGGGTGGAGCTGTCCTTGAAGGCGGAAGTTCCATATCCTGAATGCGCGGAATTCCGTGGCCGGGTGACGTGGGAAGGCGAAGTAGTGGCGACGATCGTGAACGGCCGCGCAAAGATCCTGACCCCCCGGCTCTGGTGGCCCAATGGCTACGGCGGGCAGCCGCTTTATGAGGTGACGCTCGAACTCCTCCACGAGGGGGAGGTCATCGATAAGTGGGTGCGCAAGATCGGGCTCCGCACGATCGAACTCGACCGACATCCTGACAAATTCGGCGAGAGCTTCCAGTTCGTGGTGAACGGGCTTCCGATTTTTGCCAAGGGGGCGAACTGGATTCCAGCGCACAGCTTTGTGTCCGAAGTCGACAAGCCGCTCTATGACGATTTGTTGACCTCGGCCACGGACGTTCACATGAACATGATCCGGGTTTGGGGCGGTGGCATCTACGAGAAGGAGGAGTTCTACGATCTGTGCGACCAGAAGGGTCTTCTCGTCTGGCAGGACTTCATGTTTGCCTGCAACCTGTATCCCGGAACTCCGGAGTTCCTCGAGCTGGTGCGGCAGGAAGCGGTTTATCAGATCAAGAGGCTCTCGTATCGCACCTCGCTCGCGCTGTGGTGCGGGAACAATGAGATCGAGATGTTCTACAAGGAGATCTTGAAGACACCCGGACGAATAAAAGCCTACGAGACGGTATTTTACGAGCTGCTGCCGGCGGCGCTCCGCGAATTCGGCGGGACAACCGCCTACTGGCCGTCCTCGGCCCACAACCCTGACGGTTACGAAAAAGGCAACACGAACGAACGGGCGGGCGACTGCCATTTCTGGGAGGTGTGGTTCGACCGCAAGCCGGTCAAACGCTACGAGGAGGTTGCCTTCCGGTTCTGCTCCGAGTTCGGCATGCAGGCGTATTGCTCGCCGGATGCGGCCGCCACGTTTTGTCGCCCAGAGGATTTCAACGTCTTCGGCCCGGAGATGGAAAACCATCAGAAATGCAGCGCGGGCAACGCCATCATCCTCGACTACGTTTCGCGGCGCTACCGTTTCCCCAAAGACTACGCCTCGCTCGCCTACCTGTCGCAACTGAACCAGGCGTATTGCATCAAAACGGGCGTAGAGCATTTCCGCCGTTCGATGCCCCGCACGATGGGCGCGATCTACTGGCAGATCAACGATTGCTGGCCGGTCGCTTCGTGGAGCAGCATCGAATTCCGCGGACAATGGAAAGCCCTGCATTATGAAGCCAGACGGTTCTTTGCGCCGGCACTGGTTACCGCTTATGTGCCTGGCGACGAAAAGCTGGGGCCGGTGAATTCGCTCGTCAGCACGATCCACGACGTGGAGATCTATACGGTTTACGACGGCATCGGAGCGCGTGCGGCCCGGATCGAATGGGAGCTGTGCCACCTCGCGACCGGCCGGATCCGCGGGGGGAGGAAAAATGTCGCGCTGCGATATGGCGAATCGGTCCGCCAACTCCATCTCGATTTTGCAAAAGAGATGCAGCGCTTCGGTGCCCGCTATCTCTATGTGCGCATCGAGCTCGTTTCCGGAGACGAAGTGCTTTCGCGCCAGACGGTTTTCCTGACCGCTCCCCGCTACCTCGCGCTCGAGGCCGCGCCGATCAAATGCCAAATCCGCAAACTCGGCGGCCACCGCTTCGAGCTGACATTCAAATCCGAAGTCTTCCAGCATGCGGTGGCGTTCCATTTTTCCAAGACGGCCTACCGCGCGACGGACAACTACTTTGACCTTTTTCCCGATGAGCCCCGGACGGTCCAGTTGGAACTTGAACATGCCGCAACAGTCCGCTCGCTCAAAGAATCGCTGCAATTGATGTCGCTCAAAACCGCCTCATGACATGAAAAATCCACACCTTCACCCCGGGGCAATGCCGCGATGAAAAGTCTTTTGATCGGCGGCGATGGCTATATCGAAAAAGTTTTTGCGCCGGAAACGCTCCAAGAAATCCGCCGTAACAGCCGGCTGAGTGAACCTTCTCTTGATGCCGGATCGGTGGTGTCCCACAGCCGGACGCTTGCCGACATCGAGGTCATTTTCGGCACGTGGGGGATGCCGGTTTTGGACCGGAAATTTTTGGACATGGCACCCAAACTCCAGGCCGTCTTCTATGCGGCAGGAACGGTCAAAAGCTTTGTGACCGAAGACATGTGGAGGCGCGGAGTCACAATCTGCAGCGCCTGGCGGGCGAATGCCGTTCCGGTGGCTGAGTTCGCTCTGGGGACGATCCTGCTCTCGCTGAAAAATGTCTGGGCCTACCACCGCACGCTAAGGCGGACGCGGGATTGGAACCAGAAGCTCCCCGTTGCGGGTGGGTTTCATGCAACGGTCGGTATTGTTTCTCTAGGGGCCGTGGGCATGCGCGTTGCGGAATTGTTGGAAAGCTTCGATGTCGAGGTCCTTGCCTATGATCCGGTCGTTGACCGAAATCGTCTCCGCGAAAAATCCGTGAAATTCGTCGGGCTGGATGAGCTTTTTGAACGCTCCGACGTGGTCTCCGTCCACACCCCCTGGCTGAAGGAAACTGAGGGGCTGATTGGCGGAGACCTGATCAGCAGCATGAAGCCGTTCGCGACTCTGATCAATACTTCCCGCGGTGCGGTCTTGAATGAAGACCAGCTCATCGATGCCCTGCGGGAGCGGCCCGATTTGACGGCTTTTCTGGATGTCACCCATGCCGAGCCTCCCGACCCGAAGTCGCCTCTCTTCGATCTGCCCAATGTCTTGCTCACCCCGCACGTCTCGGGCAGCCTTGACGGAGAATGCCAGAGGATGGGAAATTTCATGCTCGGGGAATACCTTCGCTTCTTGCGCAAGGAGCCGCTGCAGCATCAGGTCACACTGGATATGCTTGATACCATGGCATGAACAACCCCGCTCACACAGAAATCGCCCGCTTCAAGCCGGAAGAAACCCGACAGTTGACCACCTTCGATCTCGCGAAGCGCACGAAGACGGTCAACCTGCCGCGAGGCACCCGGATCACGCTCGGCGAAGTCTCGGGTCAAGGGTATATCGCCCAGCTCTGGCTCACATTTCCGGGTTGGTTCTGGGCGCACTGGAGCCCGGCGGACCAGGTCTCGCCTAGCATTCTCAAAACACTGATCCTCCGCATCACGTGGGACGGCGAAAGCGTTCCGGCGATCCAAGTGCCGGTCGGCGACTTCTTCGGCAATGGCCTGGGCGAGGTTTCGAATTTCACGTCCCGGTATTTCGGCATGTCCAGCGGCGGGTTCTTCTGCAAATTTCCCATGCCGTTTCAAAAGGGCTTCAAGATCGAGCTGGAGAACATGGACGAACACATCGACACGTTTGTGTTCGCAAACGTCCTGTATCAGCTGACCGAATCCTCGCTGGAAAACGCGGGCTACCTGCACGCCGCATTTCACACCGGGAGAAATTCCGGCGCCGACCCCATCCACATCCTGGAAGCTGAAGGCAGCGGGCATCTGGCGGGCTGCATTCTCTCCGCCCAGGGTGCCCAGAAGAACTATCTCAGCTTCCTCGAAGCACCGGAATACATCTCGGTCGATGAGGATTGGGAAACGCCCCGCATCGTCGGCACTGGGCTGGAGGACTATTTTCTCGGCGGATGGTATTTCCGAGAGGGGGAATTCACGGGCGAGCTGCACGGCGTTCCGGCCAAGGACGCCCTGAACTCCAGCATCGCGATGTATCGCGTCCACGAGTCGGACGCCGTCCATTTCAAAAGGCGGATCCGGTTTCAGTTTGTCAACCCGTGGGAGCCGGATCGCTTGAAGCCGTTCGTTTACTCCTCGGTGGCGTTCTACTATCTGAATACCCCGGCGGGAAAATCCGCTGACCTGCCGCCGCGCGACGAGTTGCTTTGTTTCCGATACCGCGACAGGGACCATCTGAGCATCCCTTAGAAAGGAACGGACTCCGAGTCGTAGCGGCGGTCTATGGCCGTCGAACGAAAAAAGCAACCGGCGCACCGCACTCTCCAGCAATCAGGCAACAAAACGCTCTACGGTGCCGGGGTTTTCGACTGCTCGGCGATGTGCGCGAGAACGAGCTTCCGCATGTCGGACCAGACCTGGAGGCCTAAGTCATGTCCGTTGTTCGGGTGGTTGACGACCTCTTTCTTGCCGGGAAGATTATTGTAGGCCGTATAGCTTGATGTCGCCGGGCATGTCACGTCCAGGAACCCGATTTCCACATGGGCGGGGGCCTTCACGCGGGTGGCAAAATTCGCCGAATCATAATACCGCATGGCCTCGAGAATTTTTGGATCAGGCTGGCCATCCGCCCCCTTGAGAACCGCCTTAGGCCATCCGGCGATCCGGTTGGCCAGCATGCCGGAGTGGTCACAAAGACCGGGGACAAACGCGATCAGGTAGGATGTGCGCGGCTCGAGGGCTGCCGTCGCGATGGCGAGGCCTCCGCCCTGGCTCACTCCTGCGACGATGAGGGTTTTTCCATCCCACTCCGGCTGCTCGGTGAGAAACCTCATGGCCTGCAGGATCCGGTCGTAAACGCCCAGAAAATAATAGGTGTCACGGGATTCTCGTCCGCGCGTGCGGTAATCTTTCAGCTCGCCCGCGTCGAGGCCCGCGTAGAATTCCTTGGATTCCCCGTTCGGGATCGCATGCGCGTTCAAATCCATGAGGAGCATTCCGCTTTTCGCCCAGCCTGCGGCCGCGTCCAGATTCGCGCTGCGGACTCCGGCCCCCGGCACGAAAATCAGGGCCGGGAGGCTCTTGGGCTTGGCCCCGAGCGGGCGCCCATAAAACCCGGTGGAAGGTCCGCCGATGGAATCCGCCTGATACGCGAACGTCTCCACTCCGTCGCGGTTCGGGGGGAGGGGAACGGGCGTCAGCTTCGCGTTGAGCGGCACCGCCGCGATTTCCTTCTTTTTCGCCGCCCAGAAGGCATCGAAATCGTCCGGAACCGGCAAACTCGGCTTGAGTTCGGTCACATCAAACGCCGCGCCGGCCATGGCCTTGAAGAGGGTCTTGTCCTGCTTGTAGATCACTTCGCAGTGCAGGATTCCGGGCTCATCCAGCTTGCCGGTGATCACGGCTTTTCCGTTCTCCAGCTTGGCCGTGCCGGTCTGGATGGGCGGTGCTACTTCATCTTTTGAGATCTTCCAATCGACAGAGCCCTCGGTCGCAGGTTGTTTATTGTGCTGCAGGTCGATCTGAAATGTGACCGTCTCCCCTTTTTTGTAGATGGCCTCGGGACGGTCGGGGAAGACCGAGAGGACATACTCCGCCGCCGCCTTGCCATCCCACGATGTCGCCGCCCGGGCGCGTTCGGCACAGAAGGTCAGCGAAATTGCCAGCACGGCTGCGGCGGTCTGCCATGGCGAGCGACCGGTCGAAAGGCGCAAGGAAAAAAGTGGGGAGATCATCGTCTGCCATCCCACCCCAGAATCGGCGGACCGGCAACCCGGAAATCATGCTAACTTTAGACTCCGCTGTGGCACGCTTGAAGAATACCATTGTTAGAATAAACCAAGGGCTGACATTTCCCTCCCTTTCGAGATAATAGATTTCCCATGAATCGAGCCCCTCTCCGCAGTTTATTCACCCGCCTCATCGCCAGCCTCTTCCTGATAGTGACGCTTATGTGCAATTCCAGATCCTTCGCCGCCGGAGAGACGGTGCCATCCGGGCAGGGAGGTTTCCAATCCGACACGAAGGTCCTCAAATGGCCCGGCGGGAAGCAGGCGGTTTTTCTGCTGGAGTTCGACGACAGCGCGCCCACCGCGATCAAGAACGTGATTCCGGAACTGACGAAGCGGGGGATGGTCGGGACATTCTACATCAATCCCGGGAATCCTCCCTACAAGAGCCTGAAGAAGGAATGGGAGAAGCCCGCGCCGGGAATCGAGTATGCCAACCACACCTTCACTCATGTCGGGGCCACGAGCGCCGAGCAACTCGACGGGGAGTTGGCGAAATGCAATGCGGAGATCACGGAGCGATATCCCGGCCGCAAAACCCCGCGTTTGATTTCCTTCGGCCAGCCGGGCGGCGTCCCATGGACGATCACTCAGGACGAGAAGAAGGTGTTGCTGGAAAAATACCACCTGGTCGAGCGGCCGCCGTTCAAGGGGTATCCGTTTCATTTCAAGACCGGGGAAGAAATCCTCGCGCTGGTGGATGCCGCGTTGCGCAAGCAGGATATGGATTACATCGTTTTCCATGGCGTGGGTGGAGACTGGCTATCCACTCCGATGGAGTTGTTCACGGCCCTGCTCGACAAACTCGACGCGACGCGGGATCAGCTCTGGATCACGGATCCCGTCTCGTGGCACCAGTATGTGACCGAGCGGAAAAGCACGGAGGTGAAGCAGGTCCCGGCTGACAAAGGCAGGATCTCGCTGCAGCTAACAAGCACGCTCGACCCGGCCTTTTACGATCTTCCGCTCACCCTCGAAACCTCGGTGCCACCGGATTGGAAAACCTGCAGGATCCGGCAGGGCAAAACGGACATTACTGTTCCCGTCAAGGAGGGGAAAGTCCAATATTCGGCGCTTCCGGGAACGGAGCCGGTTTCCATCGAACCGGTCTCGCGCGGGTAGGCATCGTTAGGAGGAAATTTCCGACATGGCGGAATTTGTAAACAAAGTCAACCCGCTCCAGGGAACGGCGTCGGACCGCGATTACTCGACCGGCAACACTCTGCCGATCGCAGCCCGCCCTTTTGGAATGCACCACTGGAGCCTGCAGACCGCTGCGCCCAATTGGTTTTTCCATCCCGCGCACCGCAAGGTCTGGGGAGTCCGGCTGACCCACCAGCCGAGCCCGTGGATGGGGGACTACGGCAGCCTGCTCGTCACCGCGTTCACGGGGCCGGTCCTCGAATCCATCGCTGATCAATCTTCCGCCTATACGCTCACCGCGTGTCATCCGCATTTCCTTGCGTGGGAAATGCTGCGCTACGGGATCAGCGCCCGGATGGCTCCCACCGAGCGCGGCGGGATCTTTGCGTTCGCCGCGGAGGGAAACGAAGCGATCAAAATCCGGCTCCATTTCGACAAAGCCCACCACCTCGATGGAGCGGACGGGAGGCGGGATTTCAGCGGGTGCTCGCGGGATTTTACCTTTGGTGCGCCAGACGGGTTCGGCCTGCATTTGTACGGGGATTTCACGGAGGTTCCCGATCAATTCCAGCTCCTCCCCGAGGGCGGTTGCTGGACATTTCCGAAATCCATCCGCCGATTGGAGCTCCGGCTGTCCGGCTCGTTCATCAGCGAGGACGTCGCCCGCCACACCCACGCGCTCGAACTGAAGCATGTGACGCTCGACGAAGCGAGGGACCGGGGAGCAGGGATCTGGGATGAACTGCTCGGGCGCATCCAGATCGAAGCCGCGGACGAGGCCCAGGAGCGAACGTTTTATTCGTGCCTCTACCGGTGCCTGCTCTTCCCGCGGTTTCTCGACGAGATCAACGAGTCCGGCGAATTGCTTCATTACAGCCCTTATGACGGGGCGGTTCACTCCGGCCACCTCTGCACGGACAACGGATTCTGGGACACGCACCGGACGGTGTATTCGCTGCTCGCGCTTTTTTATCCGGACAAACTCAAACCCATCCTTGAAGGCTGGCTGAACGCTTCTAAGCAGGCCGGATGGACGCCGAAGTGGGCGAGCCCGGGGCTCAGAGATTGCATGATCGGAACGCATTTTGACGTGGTCGTCGCCGATGCGGTCGCGTGCGGGATCACGGATTGGGACGTCGAGGGGGCGTTCACGTATCTTTGGAAAAATGCCACCGTGCCGAGCGACAACGGGTCCTATGGACGGCGTGAGCTGGCGGAATTTCTCCGGCTCGGCTACGTGCCCGCAGACAAATTCCCCTACTCCGTTTCCTGCACGCTCGACTATGCCTACAATGACTTTTGTGTGAGCCAGGTGGCGCGGTTCCTGGGCCGCGACCGGGAAGCGGACCTGCTACTCCCCCGGATGCTTTTCTACCGGAATGTCTTTGATCCGGAAGTCGGGTTCATGCGCGAGCGGTTGGCTGACGGGCAATGGAAATCCCCTTTCCGGGAGTTCGGATGGGGCGGCGGATACATCGAAGGCGGTCCCTGGCAGCACAGCTTCAATGTCCCGCATGATCCCGCCGGCCTTGCCGCGCTTTACGGCGGAAGCGCGCAGCTCTGCCGCAAGCTCGACGCCATGCTCGCGACCCCGCCCCGCTTTGAAGCCGGGCATTATGGATTCGAAATCCACGAGATGACCGAGATGGCCCTCGCCGGATTCGGACAATACGCGCATTCGAACCAGCCAGTGCACGGGTTTCTATTTCTCTACGCGCTACACGGCCAGCCGGAGAAAACCTCCCACTGGGTGCGCAAAGTCGCCGTCGAGCTTTACTCGCCGGACAGATTCCCAGGTGACGAGGACAATGGGGAGATGAGCGCCTGGTATGTCTGGGCCACACTGGGCTTGTTCCCGAACTGCCCCGGAAAAAACGAATACGCGAGATTCGCGCCGCTCGCGCGTTTGATCACGCCGGCTCTCCCCGGCAAAAGTCGGCACTGACGGCGCAGTGCCCTCCCGTTGAAATGGTCAACCGCCCCGGGCGGGGAGGGGGAGCGGATTGCCTTTCTGAAGCGCATCCCTCCATTTGAGAAAAGTCATGAAGAAAACGGCCTGGGCCCCGCCGCTGCCGTGGTGGTCGGACGTGGGCATGATGATCAGTTCTTTCGGGGCGTTGATGGCGTTGAATGCCGCGATGACGCCTGCCGGCCGCGCCGCGATGTCGGCGAGAGCCACCGCGACGAGCGTTGGGCAATGGATGCGGGACGCAAAGTAAATCCCGTCAAAATACCCGGCGGTCTTCTTGGCCTTTTCCAGATCTCTGCCCTGCGGTGCTCCCATTGTGGCGAACCAATACGGCCAGCCAAACGCCCGTGGCGGATTGGCGAGCGGGCCATAGTTGTCGCAGCCAGCGGGCACGTTGGCCATCACCGCCGTTATCCCGGGATAGAGCCCGGCAGTGGCGAATGACTGCAGCCCCCCTTGCGAAGTGCCCGTCACGATCAGCGTTTTCCCATCCCAATCCGGCCTCGATGCCAGATACTCCGCCCCCCGCACGCAACCCAGAAACATCCGCAGAAAGTAGGAGGTCTCGCGGTCCTCGCTTCCGATGTAATAATAGTTCTTCATCGAATTTTCCTTCAGGTCTTTGTAGAAGGCGTCGGATTCATCGACCGGCAGATCGTGGGCGCTCACGTTGAGCACAATCCACCCGGCCTTCGCGTATCCGACCACCTGGGCTTTGTCCAGGGCCCCAACCCCCGCGCTGTTCACCATCAACATCGCGGGGAATTTTCCGTCCCTGGCCGGCTTTGCCAGAACCCCGCGCACGTGTGTGCCCCGGATGTTGCCCAGCGTGACCTTGTCGCACTCCATCCCATCGGCATTTTTCATCCCCGCGATATCGACTTTTTCCAATTGGGGATTCGGGGGAACCGCCGCAAGTTCCTTGAGTTTGCCCTGCCAGAATGCATCAAAATCCTCCGGGGCAGGCACCACCGGGCCGAGCTTCTCCGGCGAGATCACCGCGCCGCCCATGACGACCGGCAGCAGGTTTGCTTTGTCCATCGAAAAAATCGAAACCAGCAAAGCGCCCGGCTCTTCGCGCGATGCCGAAATCGTCGCCGGCCCCGCCGAAAGATCGATCGTGCCACTGGCCGCATCCCCCTGCCCGTCTTTTTTGACTTTGTAGGGCAGCGCTGTGAGCCCGGCCCGGTCGGCTTTCGTGTCCACCGTCCACGTCACTTTTTCATTCGGCGCATAGACTCCGGTCGCATGATCCGGAGTCACCGTGAACTGCGGCTCCGCTGCGAGGGCCCAACCACCGGTCAGGATCAAGGCGGCGGCGATCAAATACATGTGCATGGATGGGAGAGGGGAAGATCTCATCCGGTCACCCTACCAAACGGATCGCGAAACGCTTCAAAAAGAAAAATCTACCTATAGAATAATGGCGGCTGGAAGTCTGCGCCGGCCGATCGGCGCCCTCCAGCAGCTTGGTTCCATAATTCGCTTGGTTCTATAATTCGAACGCTTTTCAAATTGCAGGAAGCACGGTGGCGGTAGAGGGTGAACCTTCGATGCATCGTCTTCCGCCCTTGCCCCTTCTTCTCCCTGTTCTCTTCGCCGCCGTGTGCCTGGCGTCGTATTCCGCAAAATCCGAGCCAGCCGGGGGGCAGCCGGGTCGGGTGGAGGAAATCGCGGCTATGCTCGCGCCCCAGCCGAAAAGCTTTGCGCCGTCCTTCGATGAGCGGGCCGTTTGGGACAAACTTGCCGCGGAGGAGGAGTTTCGGAAGGGGACGATCAAAAAGGCAGAGTGGTTTCTGGACCAGCCGATCCCCGTCGTCACGGACGCCCAGTGGGATGATGCGATCAAAACGCGCGACCGGAAATATGACAACGTCCTCGATATCCGCCGCAACCGATTGGCCGTATTTATGCTGGCGGAAGGGATGGAGAACAAGGGGCGGTTCGTTCCTGCCATTCTCAAGGAAATCGAGACGATCTGCTCCGAGCGGTCATGGATCATGCCCTCCCATCAAAGCTTCACGGGCGACAACGACCTAGGGTCCGCGATGACTTCATGGAGCCTCGCCACGGCTATCGGGATGCTCGGCGACCGCATGCCGGAGGCGCAACGTAAGGCGGTGAAAGAGCAGATCGTCGCCCGCGTCATCAAGCCGTATCTGGACCAGGTGCGGGATCCCGCGAAGAAGCCGGACTGGTGGAGGACGAACCCGAACAACTGGAACGCCGTCGTGCACGCCGGCATCGTCGGATCCGCGCTCGCAGTTCTGGATTTGCCGCGCGAGCGGGCGGAGGTGCTCGCGGCCACGGAGAAGGAGTTGCCTCTCTACCTGACCGGGTTTCCCTCCGACGGATACTCGCACGAGGGCATGGGCTACTGGAACTATGGCTTCGGGCATTACATCCTGCTGGCTGAGACCGTCCGCGCCGCGACCGATGGCCGGCTGGATTTTTTAAAAGACCCGCTGGCCCGGAAGATCGCGGAATTCCCCCTGCGCTTCGAGGTTGCCCCGGGGATTTATCCGGCCTATGCCGACTGCCAGTTATACGAGCAGCCCCCAAACTGGCTCTGCGACATCCTGAGCGCACGCTTCGGGATCGGCCAGCGCCCGTCCCGCACGATCACGCTGGACGGCACGTTCTACAATTTTCTCTATGCCTGGGGGGTGAACCTGGGTTTCGAGTCCAGCCCGCAGACGGCGGCTCCGGCGCCAGCAGCGCGCCCTCTTCGTGAATGGTTCGAGGAGAGCCAGGTGCTGGTCTCGAGTTCCGCTCCTGGCGTGTCCCCCGCGCTCGGCGTCTCGATGAAGGGGGGAAACAATGGCATTCCCCACTCGCACGACGACCTCGGGCAGTTCGTCGTGACGCTGAACGGCAAACTGGTGCTGGCTGACCCAGGAGTCACGGATTACAACGGCCAGACCCTGGGGCCGCAGCGCTACGAGAACAAAGTCATCAATTCCTACGGTCACTCGGTGCCGATCATCAACGGCAAGCTCCAGGGAACCGGACCTGCATTCGCCGCGCACGTCGTGGCAACCTCGTTCACCGACGCCATGGACAGCGTCACGCTCAACCTCCGCGGCGGCTACAATGTTTTCGCGATCGACGAACTCACCCGGAAGCTGGAGTTCGACCGCAAGGCGGGATCCATCACTATCACCGACAAGATGACCGCCGACCGACCGGTCACTTTCGGCACGGCCTTGATCACCTACGGAGCGGCCAAGGAGGAATCCCCCGGCGTCTGGATCATCACTCAGGACGGACAATCCCTTCGCGCTAAAATCGACGCCGGCGGCGCCGCATTCACCGTCACTCCCGAACTCCTCAAGGACAAGTCTCGCGCCGGGACAGTGAATCGCATCGGCATCAATCTCAAGGACCCAGCACCCAAATCCACCGTCACCACCACCATCACTCCGCTCCCATGAAATCTCTCTCCCGGCTTCTAGCCCTCGCCGCCATCACTCTCCTCCCGTGCGGCACGGCCCGCGCCACCACGACGGCTTCCAACCCGAAAATCGTCTCCGACTACACGCTTTCGGTTTATCCCGACCGGGAGGCGGCGATCTACAAACGCGGCGACCAGGTCGAGTTTCAAATCCTGGCGCTGGGGAAGGAAACTACGGATGACCGCGAGGTTTCCTGGAAAATCTCCAAGGATGGTGTGCCGCCGGTGAAAGAGGGGAAGGCCAAGCTGAAATTCGGGAAGGCGGTCGTGACCGCGAGCCTCGACGAGCCGGGGTTCCTGACGTGCGATGTCTCGTTCAACGACGGCAAGCAGGACATCAAAGCCAGCGCGTCGGCCGCCATCGATCCCACGGAGATCAAACCCAGCATGCCGGAGCCGAAGGATTTTGATGTTTTCTGGAACGCGAAAAAGTCCGAGCTGGCCGCCATCCCGCTGAATCCAAAGATGACCCCGGTCGAGACGCCGGCCGACCGCCCCGGCGCGGAGACCTTCGACGTCCAGATCGATTGTCTGGGCAAGCCCGTGTCCGGATACTACTCGCGCCCCATCGGCGCCAAGCCGGGAAGTTGCCCGGCGATCCTCTATGTCGACGGAGCCGGCGTGCGCAGTAGCGACAAGCTCGCGGCCATCCGCCCGGCCACCAAGGGGCTTATCGCGCTGGCGATCAACGCCCACGGGATCCCGAACGGAAAGCCGCCGGAATTCTACACCGCGCTCGATACCGGCGAACTCAAGAACTACCGCAAGGACGGCCGCGAATCCCGCGACACCTGCTATTTTCTCGGAATGTATCTTCGCGTGATAAGGGCGATCGATTTTCTGACATCCCAGCCCGAGTGGGACGGAAAAATCCTCGTCCTGAACGGCGGCAGTCAGGGTGGGGGACAGGCCTTGGCGGGGGCCGGGCTCGATCCCCGGGTCTCCATCCTGGTGGTCATGATCCCCGGCATGTGCGACCACACCGGCATGGTGGCGGGCCGGATCGCCGGATGGCCGAAGCTCGTCCCGGTGGATCCCTCCGGCAAGCCGGACCCTGGCATTTTGGAGGCGTCCCGGTATTTCGACTGCGTGAACTTCGCGCCCCGTATCAAAGCCAGGACAAGATACTGGATCGGCTTCAATGATATCATCACTCCCCCGAGCAGCCAATTTGCGGCCTACAACGCCATCAAGGCCCCGAAAGACCTCATCACCGCCCCGGAATATGGACACGGAGGAGAGGCTCCCGGTTTTTGGACCACGGTCGCGGACCTGATCTACGGCTCGGTGGCCGAACAACAAAAAGAGTCGAAGCCTGCTGCCCGCTGATCGGACGATCGCGCGGGGCCCGCGACTTCATTCGGCTAAACCATCAATGTCTGCGTGCCACTGTGGATCGCGATGTCGCGCGTGATTCCCATCCGGTGCAGCCGCAGGGTGAAATCCCCGTCAGCTGTGACCGTGACCTTTAATGTGCCGCCACCCGATCCCGTCGGTGCCGCGTGCAATGATACCAGGTGGCCGTTAAAGCGGTAGCGATCACATCCTGCGGGACTCTCGCCCCGAATGTCCCAAACAAGCGTGTTGCTCGGTGCGTCGGGTCGCAGCCCGATCACGTACTCCAAGAGAAAGAGAATGGGCGTTATTCCGGTCCAGCCGACGAAGTCGTTCTTGGCGGGGGTTCCGGGAGCGTCCGAGTCGGGCGCGTAGTTTTCCCACAACGTGCCGGTCCTCGCGAACACCCGGCCTGTGATTTCCATGTCGTTCAGGGCAATCGCCCGCGCGAGATCGTGGCAGTTGCAACGATCGAGCCCTCGGACCACCATCGTCGTGGTGGGAGCCCAGACCGCCCCGCACCAATACCCGCCAGCGGAATCATAGCCCGGCTCGTCGGCCGCCAGCGTCGGCACGCGGTGATGGCGGAAAAACGTGTCGGGATTATTCAGTTCGCCGGCCAACGCCGCGATCTGATGCGGCTCCGCCACGCCGGCCAGCAACGTCCAGAACGCGGCGACCGTCTTCACCGGCACGCGGCGGCCATCTAGCGAGAGATCATAGTAAAAACTCCTCTCGGGATCCCACAGGTGTTTGTTGATGAGTCGCGCCAGCTCCTCGGCTTCACCCGACCACGAGCGTTGCTCCGCCTCCATTCCCTGAATCTCCGCCATCCCGGCCAGACAGCGCGCGAACAGCACCATCTGCGCCGAGGTGTCCACGGCGCACCCGCCGCCAGCGAGGTGCGGGTTGCGCGGGGAGTTGTCCATGCTGGCCCAATCGGTGAGATAGAGTCCGTTGCCCTGACGCAAATAATGCTTCAGCGCGCCGTGATAGCGGACCAGCGCGGGATACACCATCGCCACGCGCGCGGCGTCGCCCGTCACGCGGTAGCTCTCCATCTCCGCCCAGGCGCACAGCGGATTGTTCAGCGCTTCCAGCGTGAGATTCGGGGCCGGCTGCGGCTCGGGCCGCCCGACGAACACCACCGGCGCAGGCCCTTCCGGCGGCTCCTCCCAGCCGTGAGTGCTGTAAAGAGGGCTTCCCTCGCGATTGACCCACGCCCCGAAGTCGGCGCCTGTGGCGCGCACGATCTCTCGCGAGATTTCCCCGTTCGCGTGCTGCCTCGCGTAAAAATTATCGAGGGACTCGATCCCCGGAACGAGCGGATGCGCGACGTTGCAGAACATCGTCATGAAACAGGTGTCCCAAAGAAAAATGTTCTCGTTGAACGCCGCGTCGATAAACCGGGAAACAAAGCCGCTCCCGGGCTTAGGCTCGTTGAAATTGCGCGCCGCCAGCTCCCACGCTTTCCAATACATGGCGATCCAGTCCGGCCTCGCGTCGAAGACCGGCGATGGCAGTTGCCCGACCAGCTCCGCATACGCCGGCAAGGGCTCCGGTTCGTAGGCCTTTTTCGAGAAATACTGGCCGCGTCGCGCGGCATCCGTGGTGTTCGTCGGGTGGTCAGGCATGGCTCCTGCGATCCTTGCCGCGGCGGAAACCTGCCACAAGCCCAACTTCATTCTATATTTAGAATGCTTTTCAAATTGCCGGTGGCGCGACGACGGCAGAAGGTGAAACTTCTATGGCCCGTTCTTTTCCTGTCCTAGTCCTCCTCGCCGGATGCGGCTGTCTCCCTCTGCTGGCCATGGAAAACGGAGGGCTGGAAAAGGGGCTGGACCAATGGGAAGTCCACGCGTCCCCCAGCGCTTCGGCCGAAGCGATCAAGGAGGCGGCTTCGATCGGCGAATCCGGATTGCGCCTGAAAATCTTCTCAATGCCCGCTTCCTGCGAAGTCACCAGCCCGAAGGTCCAGGTCACTGCCGGCAAAGCCTACCTCGCCGGATTCTGGAGCGGCGGCGGTGGCGGCTCGCAACCCGCAAGCGCATCCATCGAAATGGTCTTCTTCGACGAACACGGTGCCGCGCTTCCCGCCGGCTTGGCGCCTGCCGGAAAAAAGGCCCGCACCGCCGCCGCTCCAGAATCCGG
>Ga0194053_10000806_pt1 | contig 21794 bp, 19 predicted proteins | sample SepL228m_MetaG_FD_161684 | JGI IMG/M metagenome (GOLD analysis project Ga0194053, IMG submission 161684) | Anoxic zone freshwater microbial communities from boreal shield lake in IISD Experimental Lakes Area, Ontario, Canada - Sep2016-L227-8m | ecosystem: Environmental > Aquatic > Freshwater >... | reverse complement strand
ATGGAGGACCGGGACGGCCGCAGCTACGTGCAGGGCGCCCCCGAGGCCGGCCCCCTGGAAGCGCCCCGACCCACTGGCGCGGCAGGCCCCACCTGGACCCTGGCCAGCCGCCCCACCCACATCGACCTGAGCGCTGAGGGCGGCCTGCGCGGCACCGTGCTGCGCAGGGTCTACCTGGGCGAGGTCGTCGAGTACCGCGTCCGCGTCGGCCCCCACGAGCTGCGCATCCAGAAGGGCGCCCGCGACCAGGTCTTCGAAGAAGGCGCCCCCGTGGGCCTGACCTTCCGGCGTTGCCTGGGCTACGCCGAGAGTTCCGAGAGCTGAGTGCGTCTCCTCACGCCCGCTCAGCGATGACCACGAGATCCGACGAGGTGGGACTCCAGGCTTCGCCGGTCATGGTGCCGAGGGTCTCGCGGAGGCGGAAGCCGGACTCCTGCAGCAGCGCTTCCACTTCGGCTCGGCGCCAGCCCCGCAGCGACACTTCCTCGGCGGCCAGCAGCTCCAGGGGCGGCACGGCGCCGGGGCGGTGCCGCAGGGTGGCGGGGGTGAAGGTGAGGCGGCCCTCGCCGTGGTGGGTCATGAGGCGCAGGAACAGCGTGTCCTCGCCTTCGGCTGCGCCGGGGCGCAGTACCAGGGGGAAGGTCCGCTCGCCGCGGTCCAGGATGCGATCGTAGTTGAGCAGCTGGAGCAGGAAGGGCGCGCCGGGGGCGAGGCAAGCGGCGAGGCCGGTGAAGAACGCCATCAGCTCGGCCTCTTTGCAGAGGTGCGGCAGGGTGTTGCCCACGCAGAGGGCGGCGCCCTGGGGGGCGAGGTCCGCCACGGGCAGGGCCGTGAGGCTGGCCTGAAGGTAGCGGCCCGTGGGATCGGCCTCCCGGGCCGCCTGCACCTGGGACGCCGAAGCATCGAGACCCGTCACCTCGAAGCCCTGGGCGGCCAGGAAGCGGCTGTGCTCGCCGCTGCCGCAGCCCAGATCCAACACCCGGCGCGAGGGCCCGCCCAGCGCCCGCAGCAGCAGCGGCGCCTCCCGCTGGAGCCGCTCGGGCCAGGCGATGAGGCCGCGGTAGGCCATGCGTCCGTAGGCGTCCTGCTCGGGCTTGTCCATGAGTTGAGTCTAGTCTTTCCCGTAGACTTGGCAGGACCCATCTCGAGGCTACTGTGCGCCGACTGCTGCTCTCCCTGATCCTGCTCGCCGCCAGCCTCGGCGCCGCCCCACCGCCCCGCGACATCCAGCGCGAGCTGCTCAAGATCCCCACCCGGCCCGGCGTCATCCAGCCCGCGCTGCTGCTGACCGAGGGGGCCACCCCGAAGGCGGTGGCTCTGCTGTTTCCGGGGGGGTCCGGCAAGCAGAGCCTGCTGCGTCGTTCGATCGAGGTTGTGCTCGGGCCCCGGGGCAACTTCCTGGTGCGCAGCGCCGAGCAGCTCCTGACCCCGGAGCTGGCGGTGCTCATCCTCGACTGCCCTTCCGACCAGGCGGATGGCATGAACGACGGGTTCCGGATCAGCGACGAGCACGCCGCCGACATCCGGGCCGTGCTGGCCGCTCTCCGGGCCCGGTTCAAGGGCGCGATGCTGCACCTGGTGGGCACCAGCCGGGGCACCGTCTCGGCGGCCTACGTGGCCCAGGAGCTGGGTTCGGCAGTCGATGGCGTGGTGCTGTCCTCCTCGGTGTTCCGCGCCAGCGGGAACAACCTCGGGCTCAGCCTCTTCCGCTTCGAGCGCCTGAAGACGCCCCTGCTGCTGGTCCACCACGCCGAGGATGGCTGCCCGAGCTGCCCCTACGGCCAGGCCCGGAAGCTGGCCGATAAGGTGCCGCTGATCACCGTGCGGGGCAGCATCGAGCCGGAATCCGGCCCCTGCGACCCCCTGGCGAACCACGGCTTCTTCGGCCGCGAAGCCGCCGTGGTCCAGGCCATCCGGAACTGGATCCTGGGCCTGCCCTTCGAGCGGGAGATCCCCTGACGCCAGCGGCTCAGGTCGCGTTGGGCCGACGGGGCTTCTTCGGCCCGGGCGCGGAGTGAACTCCGGTGGCGGCATCGACGGCGTCGATCCAGCCGGCCCGGGCTTCGGGGAAGGCGTCGGCGTAGGGCACGTAGGGTTTGATGTCCAGCACGGGTGTGCCATCCAGCAGGTCCACACCCCGCAGGCGCAAGGTGCGGCCCTCCACGGCGATCAGCTCTACGCAAGACAGGCCGATGGGGTTGGGCCGGTGGGGCGACCGGGTGGCCAGCACGCCGCGCTTGCCCTTCGGTCCCCGGGGCGGCTGCACCAGCGGCGCCCAGCCCTCGCTGAGGTGGAACACGAAGACCAGCCAGACGCGCTCGAAGCCCGCCAGGTCCCGCAGGGCGGTCTCAGGCACCCAGGACTCCAGCTCCAGCGTGGCCTCGGCCACGGCGCCGGACTCGGTTCCCGCCACCACCGTCGGCTGGTGCGGCGCGTCGATGCGCTTCGCGTAGGGCGAGCGCACGAAGCCGAGGGGGCGGAAAGAAGGCATCTCCATGCTGGAAGGGTAGCGGGTTGCACCCCTAGGATGGAGAAGGGAGGCCGCCGTGCCCATGCAGCACCTGGTCCTGGAAGGCCGACGTATCGAGTATCGGGACCTGCCGGCGGCGGTTGCAGGTCGGCCCGTGCTGGTGCTGCTCCACGAGGGCCTGGGCTCGGCCTCCATGTGGGGCAAGTTCCCGGAGCGCCTGGCGGCGGCCACGGGCTGCCGGGTCCTCGTGCCTTCCCGGGCGGGCTATGGCCAGTCAGAGCCCTATCCCGAGCCCCGCAACGCCCGCTATCAGCACCGGGAGGGGGAGGAGGCTCTGCCGGCCTTCCTGGCGGCCCTGGGGGTGGTGCGTCCCGTGGTCATCGGCCACAGCGACGGCGGCACCATGGCCCTGCTCTACGCGGCGGCCCACCCGGACGCACCCCTCGGCATCGCCCTCATGGCCCCCCACGAGTTCATCGAGGAGGAGACCCTGGCGGGCATCCGGGCTGCGGGAGAGGTCTGGCGCACCACCGAGTGGCCCGCCCGCCTGGCCCGGCACCACGCAGACGCAGCCCGCGTATTCAGCGAGTGGCACGACATCTGGCTCTCCCCCGAGTACCGGCACTGGAACATCGTGGACCGCCTGCCCCGCATCACCTGCCCCATCCTGGCCATCCAGGGCATCGATGACGAATACGCCAGCCTGCATCAGATCGAGGTCATCGCCGACCGGGTCCCCGGCACCCGCCTGCTGGCCCTTCCGAACTGTGGCCACTCCCCCCACCGCGACCAGGAAGCCGCCGTGCTCACCGCGCTGACTGAGTTCATCAACTCCCTGGCCGTGCCTGTTTCCCCTACCATTCGGGGATGAGTGCTGACGAAGTCCCCCGCCGCCGGGTCCGCTACAAGGGGACGCATCCGCGGCGCTTCCAGGAGAAGTACAAGGAGCTGGCACCCGGCGACCACGCTGCGGAGCTGGACAAGGTCATCGCCCGGGGCCACACGCCGGCGGGGACGCACCGGCCCATCTGCGTCGAGGAGATCCTCGCGGTGCTGGCCCCCCAACCCGGCGAGGTGGCCCTGGACGCCACCCTGGGCTATGGCGGCCACACGCGGGAGCTGCTGCCCCGCCTGCTGCCCGGCGGACGCCTGTTTGGCGTGGATGTGGATCCCCTGGAGCTGCCGCGCACCGAGGCCCGGCTGCGAGAGCTCGGCTTCGGCGAGGACGTGCTCACGGTGCGCCGCATGAACTTCGCGGGCCTGCCGCGACTGCAAGCCGAGTCCGGGGGCTTCGACCTGGTGCTGGCGGACCTGGGCGTGTCCTCCATGCAGATCGACAACCCCGCCCGGGGCTTTACCTGGAAGGCCGACGGCCCCCTGGACCTGCGCCTCAATCCCAACCGTGGCCGCTCAGCCGCGGACCTACTGGCCACCCTGGATGAGGCGACCCTGGCGGAGCTGCTGGTGGAGAACGCCGATGAACCCCACGCCGCGGCCATCGCCCGCGCAGTCCAGGGCGCCTCGATCCGCACCACCCGGGAACTGGCTGAGCGGGTGCGAACGGCCCTGCGCCTGGAAGTGCCCGGGGACGAGCAGGAGGGGGAGACCAAGAAGTCCCTCCAGCGCACCTTCCAGGCCCTGCGCATCGCGGTGAACGACGAGCTCACGGTGCTGGACCAGTTCCTGTCCCTGCTGCCGGGCTGCCTCAAGCCCGGGGGCCGCGTGGCGATCCTGACCTTCCACTCCGGCGAAGACCGCCGGGTGAAGAAGTCCTTCCAGCAGGGCCTGCGGGACGGCGTCTACGCTGCCGTGGCGCCGGAGCCCGTGCGGGCCTCGGCCGAGGAGCGCCGCTCCAACCCCCGGTCCACCAGCGCGAAGCTGCGCTGGGCGAGGGTGCCGACCCTGGGATAGAATGGTCGGCTATGTCGACGACTCCGCCCATCTCCCGAACCCGCTCCGTCCTCCTCTGGACCGCCGCCGCCCTGCTCATGGCCACCGCCCTGATCTACCAGCGCAAGACCGGCCCCACCTACCCCCTGCGCGGCGCGGCCGTCATTGCAGGCAAGGACGTGGCCTACAGCCTGGTCCGCAGCCAGGAGACGGTGCGTGAAGCCCGCGTGGCCCTGCCGGACACCGGCGTGCCCGGCACCCTGGTCTGGCGGCACTACCCCACTCAGGAAGCCTGGACCCGCCAGCCCCTGGTCCAGGAGACGAAGAGCGGCAAGGCCGAGCTCGCCGGCTACCTGCCCATCCAACCCCCGGCAGGCAAGGTGGAGTACAGCGTGGAAGTGGGTGCGGGCCAGGAGCTGGTGCGCATCCCCAAGGCCGATCCCATCGTACTGCGCTTCAAGGGCCCGGTGCCCCTCACCGTGCTGCTACCCCATGTGTTCATGATGTTCATGGCGGTGATGCTGGGCCTCCGCACCGCCCTGGGCTGCCTCTTCGGCCAGACGGTGCCCCGCCGCCACCTGTGGGTGACCTTGGTCTTCATGACCGTGGGTGGCCTCATCCTGGGCCCCATGGTGCAGAAGTACGCCTTCGGGGCCTACTGGACCGGCTGGCCCTTCGGCTACGACCTCACGGACAACAAGACCCTGCTCATGTGGCTGGCCTGGGTGTTGGCGGCCCTGGCAGCCGGCCCCCGCGTACATCCCCGGGAGGCCTGGAGCCGCGTGGGCGTGGCGCTGGCCACGGTGGCCATGATCGTGGTGTACGTGATCCCCCACAGCCTGCGGGGCAGCCAGCTGGACTACAGCAAGGTGAAGGCCGGTGGCTCGGCCCACGAGGCCATTACTACCGGGCGCTAGCCGCGAGCCGGCCCAGCTCCAGCGCGAAGCGCAGCTGCTGCTGCAGCCCCTCCAGGTTCCAGGCGGGGTCGTAGCGGTCTGTGGGCCGATGATAACGACCCATGAAGGCCGCGGCCTTGGCCTGGGCGGTGGCCTTGTCGCCCAGGTAGTCCCAGCCGCCATCCAGGGAGAAGCCGGGCGACAGCGCGGGCACACCGACCTTGGCGAAGGGGAAATGGTCCGTGCGGAAGCAGAGTCCGGCCGGATCGGCCTTGGGCGGCGTGAGCACGAGCCCCGTAGCTGCGGCGGCCCGGACACACAGCTTCAGCAGCGCGGGCTCGGAGGAGCCCAGCAGGCCGATGTCCCGGGTGGGTCCCACGACGTTGAGGCTCTCCAAGTTGATCACCAGTCGGGTGCGGGCCAGGGGCCAGAGGGGCGCCTCCACATAGGCGGCGGACCCCAGGAGGCCCTGCTCTTCCGCGCAGGGGAAGAAGAACAGGACGCTGCGGGCCAGGGGTTTCGCCGCCAAGGCCTTGGCAATCGCCAGCACCCCGGCGCAGCCCGTGGCGTTGTCCACAGCCCCGGTGTAGATGGCCCCGTCGGCGCCCTTGCCGAAGTGGTCCCAGTGGGCGGAGTAGATCACCAGCTCCCGGGACCGCTTCAGATCCCAGCCACGCAGCAGGCCCGCGACGTTCCACTGGTCCAGGGTCCGCACGGTGGTGCGCACGGTGCCCCGGGCGCGAAGGTCCAGCGGCACTGGCTGGAAGGTCAGGGCATCGGCCCCGGCGACGAGGGCCTGGAGATCGCGTCCGGCCAGCGCGAAGACACGCCGGGCGGCGACCTCCGTCAACCACCCCTGCACCGCGCCCGGCTGCCCCGAGCCAGCCCGCTGGAAGCGCTCCTGGGACCAGCTGTTGCGCACCACGGCCCAGCCGTAGCCCGCCGAAGCGTCCGTGTGGATGAGCAGCGCCCCTGCGGCGCCCCGACGACGGGCCTCCTCGAACTTGTAGGTCCAGCGCCCCTCGTAGTTCTCCGCCTCGCAGCAGAGGGGCATGGGCGGGCCGTTCTTGCGGTCGCCCACCAGCATCACCAGGATGCGGCCACGCACGTCCAGGCCCTTGTAGTCGTCCCGGTGGCCATCGGCGATGCCGTGGCCCACGAAGACCAGGGGTGCGTCCACGGCCAGCAGCGCCTCAGGAGCCGCCGCGCCCAGGGCCAGCTCGTCGCCCAGGGACGGCGTCAGCGCGCCCTGCGGGCCCTCGAAGCGGAGGCTGCTGGCGGTGGGCTCCAGACGCAGGCCTGCGAGCTTCACCTGCTGCCGGTAGCTGGTGCCATTCGCGGGCGCCAAGCCCAGCGCCTGCAGCTGGGTCTCCAGGTAGCGCACGGCCAGCTCGCCGCCCCGCTGCCCCGTGCCGCGGCCCTCGAGGACATCATCCGCGAGGAAAGCCAGGTGGGCCCGGAGCGTGGACTCGTCCAGGCGCGGAACCTGGGCCATTAGGCTGAGACAGGCAAGCAGGGCGAGTAGGATCAGTTTCAAGGTGGTCTCCCAGGGTCCACCTTAGCCGGGCGGGCTCCTTAGAGGTTTTCCTTGAGGAAATCCTGCATATGCCGCCAGCTGCGGCGATGGGCGACCTCGTTGTAGGCGGCGCCCTTGCTGTTGTCGTTGCCGGCCTCCTTCTGGGTGAAGGCGTGCACGGCCCCGGCGTAGGCGATGAAGACATAGTCGGCCTTGGCCTTGCGCATCTCATCCTGGAAGGCCGCCACCTCGGCAGCGGGTTCGTAGGGATCGTCAGCGCCGTGGCAGACCAGCACCTTGGCCGTGAGGGGCCCCGGCACGTAGCCCGTGGGCACATCCAGGCCCCCATGGAAGGAGATGACGGCCTTCACGGGCAGGCCGCCCCGGGCAGCCTCCAGGGCCCCAGTCCCACCGAAGCAGTAGCCGATGACGGCCAGGCGGGAGGCATCCACCCCCTTCTGCGCCTTCAGGGCCTCGAGGGCCGCAGCCACGCGGCGCCGGTAGAGGGCCCGGTCACCTTTGTAAGTTCCCGCCAGCTTCCCGGCCTCGCCGCCCGTCTGGGGGCGCACCCCCTCGCCATAGATGTCCGCGGCCAGGGCCACATAGCCCAGCTTGGCCAGGTCGTCAGAAACCCTGCGCTCGTGATCCGAGAGCCCCATCCACTGGTGGACCACCACCACGCCCGGCACCTTGCCCTTGGCCTCGGCGGGCCGGGCCAAGTAGCCCGCCAACTTCGTGGGGCCTTCCTGGTAGGCCAGCGGCTCCCCGGCCAAGGCGGGCAGGACAGCGAGAGAAAGGGCAAGGGCGGCGCGGCGCATGGGACCTCCGGTGTTACAACACTGATTCTAGTCCTGGCACGGCCTGAATTCTAGGGGGGACCTGTGTTCACGCCCAAAGCTGAACCACCAAGACACCAAGGCACCAAGAAAAGCCGGCTTCCTTTTTCTTTCTTGGTGTCTTGGTGCCTTGGTGGCAATCGTTATCTCTTTGGATACCTGGCAGCCGGACCTCAGCGCCCGGTGCTGCCGTAGCCGCCGCTGCCGCGATCGGTGTCACCGAGGGCTTCGACACTGGGCTCGGGCACCCAGGTCCAGCTGGCCACGGGGGCCACCAGCAGCTGGGCGATGCGCTCGCCCCGGCGCAGCTCGAAGGGCTGGTCGCCATGGTTGATGAGCAGCACCTGCACCTCACCGCGGTAGTCCGCGTCGATGGTGCCCGGCGCGTTGAGTACCGTGAGGCCGTGCTTCAGCGCCAGCCCCGAGCGGGGCCGCACCTGGGCTTCGAAGCCCGGCGGGATGGCCAGCACCAGCCCCGTGGGCACGAGCCGCCGCGCGCCCGGTGCCAGCGCCCAGACTTCGCCCTCAGGCAGCGCCGCCCGCAGGTCCATGCCCGCCGCGTGGGCCGTGGCCGCCGAGGGCAGGTCGAGGCCGAGGCCGTGGGGAAGCTGATGAACCGGGATGCGCATGACAAAAGAGTCCCTGGAACGGGGAGAAAAGGCAAAGGGGAGAACGCAGCAGATGGGAAAAGCGAGGACGCAAGGTGCCTGGGGTGAGCTTGCTTTTCTTTGATCTTTCATCCCCGTCCATCCGCAGTTATCCCCGTCAAAGGAGATTGTCTTTGGCCCCTCGGGTTGCCGACTGCATCGAGAAGCAACTGACGACGGGGATAACTGCGGATGGATGGGGATAAGGAAAATGCGTGTGAAAGAGTCCTTGCCCTGAACTCGGCCCATGCGCCCCCCTGCCTCAGGTTCTCAAGGAGGATTGCAACCCCGGCTTCTATTCCCGTTCCTGCCTGGCCTCGTTGACCTTGCGCCCCACACCGGCCGCCTTCACCAGCTGCCCGCAGGCGCCCTGGATGTCGCGGCCGCGGCTGCGGCGGACGGTGACGAAGCAGCCTCGGCCCTTGAGCCATCCGGCGAACTGCTGGATGCGGGCCTCATCCGGGGCGCGCAGGGCACTGGCCTCGTGCTCGTTGAGGGGGATGAGGTTCAGGTTGTGCGCCGAGCGCAGGTCGCCAAGCCAGTCCGCCAGGCGCGCGGCATCGTCTTCGGTGTCGTTCTCCCCGGCGATGAGCACGTACTCGAAGGTGAACTTCTCGCCGCGGCGGGGTCCCCAGGCATCCAGGGCCTGGCGCAGGCGGGCCAGGTTCCACACGCGGTTCACGGGCATGGTGCGGCTGCGGGCCTCGTCTGTGGTGGCGTTGAGGCTGAGAGCCAGCAGCGGCCGCGGCTCCAGGGTCGCCAGCTTCTCGATGCCACTCACCAGCCCCGAGGTGCTCACGGTGATGCGGCCCCGGCCCAGGCCCAGGCCCGCGGGGTGGCAGAGCAGGCGGATGGCGCGGTGCAGGTGCTCCAGGTTGTGCAGGGGCTCGCCCATGCCCATGAACACCAGGGTCAGCTCGTGCCCCCGCGTGGGCCCCAGCGCCGCCATCAGCGCCAGCACCTGGCCCAGGATCTCGCCCGCCTGGAGGTTCCGCAGGATGCCCATGCTGCCCGTGGCGCAGAACGTGCAGCCCATGGCGCAACCCACCTGGCTGGACACACAGTAGGTCACCCGGGGATTGCGCACCCGGCGTGGCATGTGGACGGCCTCGATGCGCTTCCCGTCCGCCAGCTCCAGGGCCAGCTTGGTGGCGCCGTCCTCCGAGGGCTGCTGCTCCACGAGGCGCGGCAGGGAAAGATCAGCCACGCCCTCCAGCCAGCGGCGGATGCCTGGGCCCAGGGCCGGGGCGCCGTCCTGCCAGGTCCAAGGCCGGTGCAGGCGGCGAAACGTCTCCAGGGCGCTCCCGGGACAACCCAGGGCCTCGAGCTCTTCCGGAAACAGCGACCAAGCCGAAGGCAGCCCCTGCCGCTCGGGAGCGGGGCGATCCCAGGGCATGGCCCCGGCGGCCATCAGGCGACCAGATCCTGCGGGCGGACGTTGCTGCCGGACCGGCTGCCGAGGACGCTGACGCCGAGCTGGGCGGGATCCAGCAGGGTCTGGGCCATGCGGGCCACATCGTCCAGGGTGACCGCCTCGATCTCGGCCATCTGCTGATCCAGGCTGCGGAGCCCGCCCTGATGGATGGCCTGGTGGGCCAGGCTGAACATGCGACTGCTGCTGCTCTCCTGGCTGAAGACGAGGCCGGTGCGGGCCTGGAGCTTGGCCCGGTCCAGCTCGTCCGCCGCCACGCCCAGATGGCGGATGCGGGCACACTCGGCCATGGTGCGCTTCACCAGCTCGCGCAGCTGGGCCGGAGCGCAGGAGGCGCTGATCTGCAGGGCACCGGTGTCAGCGTAGGGGCTGAGGTAGCTGCCCACCTGGTAGCAGAGGCCCCGCCGCTCGCGCAGCTCCAGGAAGAGCCGCGAGGCCATGCCGCCGCCGAGCACGTGGCTCAGGAGGTGCGTCGCGGCCCGATCCGGCGAGCGGTGGCCCGGCGCGGGGAAACCCAGCACCAGGCTTGCCTGCTGGAGGTCCTTGCGGGGCACATTCAGCAGGAAGGGGCGGCTCTGCGAGATCACCTGGGGCGCGTGGGCCGTGGTCTTCGGCAGGCGGTCCAGGAGGGGCTGGAGCAGCTCCAGGAAGGGGCCCTCCGCGATGTCGCCCGCGGCCGCCACCACCAGGTTGGGCGCCCGGTAGGTGTGGTCAAAGAAGGCCCGGGCTTCCTTGGCGCCGTACTCGGCCACCTGCTCGGGACGGCCCAGGATCGGGTGCGCCAGGGGCGTGCCCTCCCAGAACCCGCCGTAGAACATCTCGCTGACCCAGTCGTCGGCCTGATCCTCGCTCTGGGCGATCTCCTCCAGGATGACGCTGCGCTCCCGCACCAACTCCTCGGGGTCGAACTTGGGCGCCGTAAGCAGCTCGCCGAGCAGGTGCACCAGCTCGGGCAGCTGCTCCGCCAGCACCTTGCCGTAGAAGCAGGCCACCTCCTTGCCCGTGAAGGCATCCACATGGCCCCCCAGGCGGTCCGTGGCCGCAGCCAGCTCGTCGGGGGTGGGGTAGGCCTCGGTGCCCTTGAAGACCGTGTGCTCCAGGAAGTGGGCCAGGCCCTCCTCGGCGGGGCCCTCATCGCGCGAGCCACGCCGCACCCAGAAGCCCACGGCGCAGCTCCGCACGTGCGGGAGCGGCTCGATGAGGATCTCGGTGCCTTCAGGTGTGACGGTGCGCAGCGGTGTGGCCATCTCCCCAGTCTAGCGTCCAATGAGCGGGACCGGCCGCGCCGATGGCCGGTGGGATACCATGGCTTGATTCCCGCTCTTGCTCCAAACTCTCAATCCATGGAGGTTCGCATGAACCATCGCATCGAGTTCCAGGCAACCGGCGGTCCCGAGGTGCTGCAGTGGGTGGAGGCCCCCCTCGCGGAGCCCGGTCCCGGCGAGGTCCGCGTCCGCAATACGGCGATCGGTGTGAACTTCATCGACATCTACCAGCGCATGGGGTTCTACCCGGTGGCCCTGCCAGCCCCTCTGGGCTTCGAGGCCGCGGGCGTGGTCGAGGGCCTGGGACCGGGGGTCACGGGGCTGGCCGTGGGCCAGCGGGTAGCCTACGTGGACGGCCCCACGGGCTCCTACGCCGAGGCCCGGAACTACGCAGCCCACCGCCTGGTGCCCCTGCCGGCTACGGTATCTGACGACCAGGCCGCCTGCCTGCTCTTCAAGGGCCTCACCACCCACATGCTCGTCCACCGCGTCTGGCGCCGGGAGAACGGGCCCTGGGCCCTGGTCCATGCGGCGGCGGGCGGCGTCGGGCTGCTGCTGACCCGCTGGCTGACCCACGAAGGCGGTCGGGTCATCGGCGTCGTCAGTACTCCGGAGAAGGCCAAGGCCGTGGAGGCCGAAGGGGCCGAGGCAGTCATCGTCGTGCCCCGGGGCGGTTCCTACGCGGGGTTGGCCGCCGAGGTAAAGCGGATCACGGGTGGACCCGGCGTGGGCACGTCCTTCGACTCCACGGGCAAGGCCACCTGGGAGGCCTCGCTAGACAGCTTGGCCCCCTTCGGCCTGCTGGCTTCCTTCGGCCGCGCCAGCGGGGCGCCGCCCGCGGTGGAGCTGGTGGAGCTGGGGCGCCGCGGTTCCCTGGCCGTGCAGCGGCCCACCTTCTTCAACCACATCGCCACACCGGAGGCCCTGCAGGCCGCCGCCAAGGACCTCTTCGATGCCCACGCCCAAGGCATCCTCACGGCCCACATCCACACCCGGATGCCCCTCAAGGAAGCCAGCCAAGCCCACGCCCTCCTCGAGTCCCGCGCCACCACCGGCGCTGTGGTCCTGGTGCCATAAAGCTCAGCCCTCGGCTTCGCTGCCGGCGAGGCCCACGGGGGTGCGCTGGAGCTTCCAGCCGGCCAGGGCCCAGCAGAGGGCGCCGAAGGCCACGAGGACCAGGAAGGCCACCAGGGGATGCGTGGTCACCTGCTCCTGGGCCAGCAGCTGGCTGGTCTGCACCGAGGTGGCGCGGCTGCCCGCGAGGCTCTCGATGTAGTGGGTGAAGGTGAGCCGCTGCAGGAAGGGTGGAAAGATCCGCACCAGCGGTTCCCAGATGAAGAAGTAGAGGGCGCCCCACAGGGTGCCCCGCTTGAAGAGCAGGCCCACCAGCGTCATGAGGGCCAGCTCCCCCCACCAGGCCCCGACCTGGGCGCCGAGGCGGCCGAGCAGCAGACCCGGATCGCCCCCCAGGAGGTGCAGGCCCAGGGTGCCCACCACCAGCCAGAGTGCACCCCAGAGAAACCAGGGCAGGCCCTTGCCCAGAGGCAGGGCCCAGGCCGGCGCGGGCCGCACCAGCAGCAGCGGCAGGGTGCGCTGCTCCAGGTCCTCGCGGATGCCCGCCGGCGCCGCCACCAGGGCCATGATGGGCAGCATCATGCGGATGATCTCGTGGAAGATCTGGATGGCGTCGCCAGCGCTGGAATCCGCGCCCTGCAGCCGGGCGATGAGGTGCCCGCCGAGCACCAGCACCACGGGCCCAATGGCACTGGCCGCCAGCACCCAGCCGCGGCCCTGGAGGATGCGGGGCGCGTAACCCAGCGCCGTGGCGCGGATCGTCGCCAGGGGGGAAGGGGCCGTCGTCGTCATGAGTTCCCCTTGGAGCAGTCAGTAGGCCGCGTGGTGGAGATCAGTCCGGGGCGGGCTTCGCCCGATCCGGACGCGGGGGCCCGGGGGGAGGCTCCAGCTCCGCCAGCCGAAGGCGTGTGGGAGCAACGCATGGCGTTGCGATAGCTGGAGTCGCGCAGCGTGGAACCCCCGGAAAGCATTAGGCATGATCCTTCGTGAGGTATTGGAAGACCGCATCGAGGTTCAGGTCGAGGGGATCCAGGGCCTGCAGGGGGATGCCGCCCTCGGCCGCGGCCTGCTGCAGGCGCGGGAAGAACTCCCGGGGCGAGCGCACGGACAGCACCACCGAGCCTTCCTCCATGCGCAGCGCCGCCAGCTCCGGCTGTTCCACGGCCCAGCGGGCCAGGACCTGGGCCTCGCCCGTGAGGCGCAGCTCCACAGGGTGGCGGTCCAGCAGCTGGCGGATCTCGGTGACGGTGCCTTCCGCCAGGAGGCGGCCCCGGAAGAGCAGCAGGATGCGGTCCGTGAGCTGGGCAATCTCGCCCAGGATGTGGCTGCTGACCAGGATGCGGACGCCCCCATCGGCCAGGTTCCGCAGCAGGGCCATGAGGTTCAGCCGGGCCTCGGGGTCGAGTCCGTTGAAGGGCTCGTCCAGGATGAGCAGCTCGGGACCGTGCAGCAGGGCCTGGGCCAGGCGGATGCGCTGACGCATCCCCTTGGACATCCGCACGAAGGGGAGGTGGGCGCGGTCGGTCATGCCCACAGTTGCCAGAGACTGGGCCACAGCCCGGTCCAGGGACTCGCCCGAGAGACCCGACAGCTCGCCCATCATCCGCAGCCAGCGGCCCGCCCGGAGGCCCGTGGGCAGCCGGTCGCCCTCGGGCACCAAGCCCAGGCGGGCCAGGACAGCGGGGTTGCGGAAGGGGGCCTGGCCGAAGATGCGGACCTCACCACCCGAGGGGGGCAGCAGGCCCGAGAGGAGCTGCAACAGCGAAGACTTGCCGGCCCCGTTGGGCCCCAGCAGGCCCGTGATGCCGCCGCCATCCGGCAGCTCGAAGGTGGTGGGGCTGAGCCCCAGGATGGGGCCGTAGCGGAGGGAGGCGCGGTCGAGAGCAATCATCAGATCACCGCCTCCGAGGGCTTCGTCCGCTTGGCGGCGATGAAGGTCCAGAGCCCGATGTGCGCAGCCGTACCCAGCAGCGCCGGCACCCAGGCCACCAGGGGATGGTCCACGCCCACCAGCAGCTGGGGCCAGGCTTCGGCCAGCAGGATGGGGTTGAGGGCGTCGATGGCCCGGAACCCGGTGAGGTGGTGGATCATGCTGGCCAGGGTGCCGGCCCCCAGGACCAGGCCCAGCACCCAGCCGATGCCGGCCCGGGGGGTGGAGGCCATGCTGGAGGCCCCCACAGCCAGAGAGCCCATGAGCACAGAGCTGATGGCCATGGCGGGCAGGAGCCGGAGGGGGGCGGTCGCCCAGACGGGGCCATTCAGGCCCGCCAGCAGCAGCGACATGAGCCAGGGGAGGATGGCGAAGGGCAGCAGGATGGCGAAGGGCAGCGCCGAGGCGAAGCCCAGCTTGGCCAGCAGGTAGTCCCGGGGCCCCACGGGGTGGGCGTAGATCAGGGGGCGCACCCGGTAGAGGGTGTCCCGGGCCACCAGGCCACCACCCACGAGCGCCACCAGGAACCAGAGCAAGTAGCTGGCGGGGTTCAGCAGGTCCGCCTGGAAGGCGGCGCCCTGGGTCAGGATGGTCTTGGCGAAGTCCTGCATGGGCTTGAAGGCCTGGTTGGTGTTCAGCAGGTGATCCACGTAGATGCGGGCGATCTTCCAGAGCAGCATGGCCAGGAAGGCGAACCCGAAGAAGCGGCCGATCTTCTGCCGCAGGAGCCGGGTGAGGTCGAAGCGCATCAGCACCACGGCCGGGGGGTGGCCATGGCGGAGGTCCGGCGCCGGGGGGAGCGAGGGGGCGTAGATGGGCATGGGTCAGTTCCCCCCGTTTGCCTGCCCGTGGAGGGCTCTCAAGAGGACCTCATCCAGACGGTCGTGGCGGGGCGTCACCTGCACCAGGGTGGCTCCGTGGGCCTGGGCCCAGCGGAAGGCCGCGGTGGGATCCGCCTCGGTCAGCTCCAGGTCGTAGAGCCCGTTCCGGGCCTCCAGCACCGCGCCCAGCTCCGCCAGGGCGGCCTCCTGGGCCGGATCCAGGGGGTCCAGAAAGCGCAGCTCCACCCGCCGGGCCAAGGCCTTGCGCAGCCCGGCCATGGAGCCCGCGGCCTTGATCTGGCCCTGGTCCAGGATCACCAGCTGGTCGGCCACGCGCTCCACATCGCCCAGCAGGTGGGAGGCCAGGATGACGCCGGTGCCGAGCTCCGCATGAACCCGCAGGACCAGGTCCAGCATCCGGCGGCGGCCATCGGGGTCGAGGCCGTTGGTGGGCTCGTCCAGGAAGATCAGCTCAGGGCTGTGCACCAGGGCCTGGGCCAGCTTCACCCGCTGGCGCATGCCCGTGGAGTAGCCGCTGACCGGACGGTACCGGGCTTCGTCCAGGCCCACGAAGTAGAGCACCTCGTGGGCGCGATCCCGGGCCGCCTCCGGCGCCAAGCCGCTCAGCTCGCCCCAGAAGCCCACCTGCTCGTAGGCGGAGGCATCCTCGATGAGGGCGTCATATTCGGGCATGTAGCCGATGCGGGCCCGCAGCCGGGCGGCTTCGGCCCCCCCCAGGGGCACGCCCAGCACGTTGCCAGAGCCCTGGGACGGCGTAAGCAACCCCAGCAGGGCCTTCAGCAGCGTGGACTTGCCGGAGCCGTTGGGCCCCAGCAGGCCCACGATGCCCCGGTCCAGCTGCAGGGAAATCCCCTTCAGGGCCGGCACCGGGGTGGCGGGGTAGCGCACTTCCAGGTTCTCGAAGGCGATCAACGGCATCTCCAAAGCGTCTAGCGATGTTGGCGGCTACGAGTGGGAGCGGGATTGGATTAGGCTGGAACACCTATCCTCCCATTCCCCGGACTCCCCCGCATGCAGCTTCTGGACTGGCCCTTCCTCGATGCCCTCCAGGCCGGAGCCCTCGCGGCCCTCTGCGTCAGCTTCGCGGCCGATGCCTTCACCCGGCGCGACCGCATGGTCGGCTGGCTGGCCCTGGCCTGCCTCCTGGTGGGCCTGCGTCACGCGGTCCTCGCCCTTGGCACCCAGGCCGAGCTGAACCCCCACCTGGTGGACCGGGCCCAGAGCCTGCTCATGGCCTTCGGCTTCCTCGCCCTGTGCGCCGCCTTCACGAGGCTCTTCTCCGGGCATATCCCGGCCCGCTTCCCGCGCTGGGTGGCCCTGGGTCTGATCCCGAACTTACTCCGCAACCTGGTCCTGCCCCACCCGAGCCTGGGCGACACCTGGCTGCACCACACCTCCAACCTCGTCTACCTGGGGGGCTGCGGCTGCATCATCTACTGGACTTACCGAGCCCAGCAGGAGGGGGACCCCATGGGCCGCCGCCTGTTCCTGGGTTTCCTGGGGGTGACCTTGCCGGTGGTGGTGGAGCTGGCGGCCTTCAGCCTCTTCGACCTCAAGATCCGCCTCTCCGGGTTCAGCCTCCTGATCCTGGCCCTGGCCATCGGCTCCACGTGGCAGTGGCTCGTGGTGAGTGTCCTGGAGTCCCGCATCCGCCGTGCTGAAACGGAGCGGGAGGGCTGGCGGAGCCTGGCCCCCGGCCACACCTTCCGCACGGACCACCCCGCGCCGGCCATGGAAGCCCTGTTCGGCACCACCTGGGCGGAGCAGGTCAAGGCGAGCCCGGGCCTGACCCTCCTCGGCGCGGATGGCATCACCTACCGGGTCCAGAGCCAGACCTTCCATGGCCAGGAGCGCCTCGGCTGGTGCGACCGCGACGAGGAGAGCCAGCCCAGCCATCAGGGTTTCCTCTCGGGTTGGACCGTGGGCCTGGGAATGGACGATCCCGGAGAGAGCGACCGCCTTCTGGCGCTGCTCCATGCCTGGGGCGCCGAGGTGGAGCCCTGGGGCACGGTGCCGCCCCGGGAGGGTCCCTACCCGAGCGTCCTGCTCTGGGCCCGGGAGCCAAGCATCCTTGCGGTCTGGCGCGAGGGCAATCTGCTCCGCCGCCGGCCCCGCTGGATCCAGATCGGCGGCCCAGCCACCGAGGGTCCCCACGCTCGCCTGGAAACGGGCGCATCCGGCGACCAGCTGCGGCAGACCCTGGAGGAGCTGCTCTCCCGGCGCTGACTTCGCGGAACTTGCCCCAAGGGCCGGCATCCATTGGAGAATGAGGCCATGAGCTTCGCGCACCTGCACCTGCACACCGAACATTCCCTGCTGGACGGCCTCACACGCATTCCCGACCTCGTGAAGAAGTGCTGGGCCTCGGGCATGCCCGCCGTGGCGGTCACCGACCACGGGAACATGTTCGGGATGATGAAGCTCTTTGACGCCTGTGAGAAGACACGGCAGGAAGACGGGACCCTGGCCGTAAAGCCCATCCTCGGCTGCGAGGTCTATGTGGCGCCCAAGACCCGCTTCGACAAGAAGCTGGAAGCGAAGAACACCACCGGCGACGAGGGCCTCGAGGACTGCGTGGACCCCAGCGGCTCCCGGGACGCGGGCTACCACCTGGTGCTGCTGGCCAAGAACCCCGTGGGCTTCACCAACCTGTCCAAGCTGGTCTCCGCGGGCTTCACCGAGGGCTTCTACTACAAGCCCCGCATCGACAAGGACCTCCTCCGCCAGCACAGCGAGGGCCTCATCGCCCTGTCCGCCTGCCTCGGCGGCGAGGTGCAGGCCCGCATGCTGCAGAACCGCCTGGACCAGGCCGAGCGGGTAGCCCGGGACTTCCGCGACATCTTCGGCGACGACTTCTACCTGGAGATCCAGGACCAGGGCTTCGACAAGGAGCGGGAGATCATCCCCCACCAGGAGGCTCTGGCCGCCAAGCTGGGGATCCCTCTGGTGGCGACCAACGACGCCCACTACCTCAACCATGAAGACGCGGACCTGCACGACACCCTTCTGTGCATCGGGACCAAGACCACCAAGGCCAAGGAGAAGCGCATGCGCTTCTCCACCGACCAGTTCTTCGTGAAGACACCCGAGGAGATGGGCTACGTCTTCCCGGACCACCCGGAATACCTGGAGCGCACCCTGGAGATCGCCGCCAAGGTGGAGCACTTCCCCATCACCCGGAAGCCCGTCACCCCCCGCTTTCCCGTGCCCCCCGGCTACGACCTGGAGACCTACTTCGTCCACATCGCCCGGGAGACCTTCGAGGCGCGCCTGGCCGAGTGCCGCCCGCTCTGGCAGAAGGGGATCCTGAAATACCCCGAGGAGAAGTACCGGGACCGCCTGGCCTTCGAGCTCGACATGATCCTCAAGATGGGGTTCCCCGGCTACTTCCTGCTGGTCTGGGACTTCATCCGCCAGGCCCGGGACATGGGCGTGCCCGTGGGCCCCGGCCGCGGCTCCGCCGCCGGCAGCATCGTGGCCTGGTCCATGCGGATCACCGACATCGACCCCATGCAGTACGACCTGCTGTTCGAGCGCTTCCTCAACCCCGAGCGCGTCTCCATGCCCGACGTGGACATCGACTTCTGCCGGGACGGCCGCCAGAAGGTCATCGACTACGTTACCGAGAAGTACGGCCAGGACAAGGTCAGCAACATCATCACCATCAACCAGCTCAAGACCAAGGCGGTCATCAAGGACGTGGCCCGGGTCTTCGAGAAGGACTTCGCCTTCGCCAACAACCTCACCAAGCTGGTGCCCCAGGAACCGGGCAAGCCCATGTCCATCGGCGAGGCCCTGGAGAAGAGCGACCAGCTGCGCAAGCTCTACGAGACCGATCCTGAGGTACGCAACATCCTGGACATCTCGGCCCGGCTGGAGGGTCTCTCCCGCAACACCGGCGTCCACGCCGCCGGCATCATCATCGCGCCGGACGAGCTGACCCGCTTCGCCCCGCTCTGCAAGGACAAGGACGGCAAGGTGATGGTGCAGTACACCATGACCGAGTCCGAGCGCGCGGGCCTGCTGAAGATGGACTTCCTGGGCCTCGAGACACTCACCCAGATCGCGAAGACCCAGGAGGTCATCACCCGGCGGCAGGGCCAGCCCATGGACATGACCACCATCCGCACCTTCGACGACAAGAAGACCTTCGACCTGTTCGCGGCGGGCGACACCGACGGGGTGTTCCAGTTCGAGTCCGGTGGCATGAAGCAGCTGCTGCGCCAGCTGGGGCCCGACCGCTTCGACGACCTCATCGCCCTCAACGCCCTCTTCCGGCCCGGCCCCCTCGGCGCGGGCATGGGCAGCACCTACGTGGACCGGCGCCACGGCCGGGAGCCCGTCACCTACATGTTCCCCGACCTGGAGCCCATCCTCTCCCCCACCTACGGCGTGATCCTCTACCAGGAACAGGTCATGCAGATCGCCAGCCTGCTGGCGGGCTACAGCCTGGGCGAAGCCGACATGCTGCGCCGGGCCATGGGCAAGAAGGACAAGGAGAAGATGGCCAAGGAGAAGTCTAAGTTCATCGACGGGGGCGTCGCCCGGGGCTACGACAAGGTCAAGGTCGCGGAGATGTTCGACCTCATCGAGTATTTCGCGGGCTACGGCTTCAACAAGAGCCACAGCGCCGCCTACGCCATGGTGGCCTACGAGACCGCCTACCTAAAGGCCAACTTCCCCGTGGAGTTCATGGCGGGCCTGCTCTCGACCAAGTCCGGGCGCACGGATGACGTGGCCAAGTATGTGCAGAACTGCCGCGAGCGGGACATCGAGGTCATGGGACCGGACATCAACGAGTCCGCGCTCGATTTCACGGCGACGGGCGATCGGCAGATCCGGTTCGGCTTTGCCGCCGTGAAAGGACTGGGCGACGCAGCGCTGCAGGCCATCCTGGAGGCCCGCGGGGCCGAGGGGCCGTTCAAGGACCTGTTCCATGCCCTGAAGAGCACGGACCTGCAGAAGGCCAACCGGAAGGTCTGGGAGTCCCTCATCAAGGCCGGGGCCTTCGACAGCCTGGAGCCCAACCGGGCCGCGCTGCTGCTGGGCCTGCCGGACGCCGTGGCCGCTGCTGCCCGCGGGGGCGCGGACACGGGCATGACGAGCCTCTTCGATGACGCGGAACTGGCCAGCCTCAGCGAGGACTGGCGCGTGCCCGAGAACATCGAGCCCTGGGATCGCAAGACCCGGCTGGCCGCGGAGCGCGAGGTGCTCGGCCTCTTCGTGAGCGGGCACCCCCTGGAGGAGTTCGCCGATGCCATCCAGGTACACACCCACGGCAACCTTGCGAAGATCCAGGAAGATGTCACGTCCGGCCGCCTCCGGGACCGGGCCGAGGTCAGTCTGGGCGCCATGATCAGCACCGTCGCCTTCAAGACCAACCAGAAGGGGGAGCCCTGGGCCATCCTCCAGGTGGAGGACCCCACCGGCAAGATGGAAGTGCTGCTCATGGCCAGCAAGTGGGATCCCGTCACCAAGAAACCCGGCAAGCGCCCCTATGCCCAGTACCACCACCTGGCCGTGCCCGAGGCCATGCTACGCATCACCGGCGAGCTGCGGGTGGAGGTCCTCCAGGGCAACGGCAACAGCAGTGAGTCCGAGGAGGAAGAAGAACAGACCGTGGTGAAGCTCTTCGCCACCCAGATGGAACCCCTCGAAGCCTTCCAGGGCACGGGCTTCACCGGTGCCGTGGTGCGCCTGCCCCCGGGCGAGTGCCCACCTCGCATGGCCACCCTCCTCGCCGAGCACCGGGGCGAGATCCCCGTGACCTTCGAGTACCGGTCCAAGGAAGGTCTGGTGGCCCGGGTGCGGGCCGGCGCGGACCTGCGGCTGAAGCACGACCCCGATCTGGCTGAGCGGCTGGCCCGGGAGACGGGCTGCTCGCTCAGCTGGACTTACTGAATCCCTGGTTCCAGGTCCGCGCCACCTGCGGCATCCTGAAGCCACCGGGACAAGCGCCCCCGGGAACGATGCCGGAGCATCCATGTCCGCCGAGCCTTCTTCCGACCCCAGCATCGACCTTCCCGCCATCATCGAGGCCCTGGCCCAAGCCGCCACCGAGCTCACGGAGATGCCCCTGGGCCGCCGGGAGTTCCCGTCGCGGGCGGCGCTGGCCGATCTGGTGGAAGACCTGCGGGCCCTGCTCTTCCCCGGGTACTTCGGCCCCTCGGAGCTGAAGGGGGAGACCCTGCGCTACCACCTGGGCGCCCGCATGGACCGGGTGCTGCACGGCCTCCGGGACCAGATCCAGCGGGGCCTCATGGCCGCAGACCCCACCTGCGAAGGCTGTGAGACCCGGGCGCTGGCCCTGGCCAGCGCCTTCCTCACTCGCCTCCCGAAGGTGCGCCACCTGCTGGCGACCGATGTCCAGGCCGGCTTCGAGGGCGATCCCGCCGCCACCAGTCCCGAGGAGGTCCTCTTCTGCTACCCGGGCCTGCTGGCCGTCACCAGCCAGCGTCTGGCCCACGAGCTGCTCGACCTGGGGGTGCCCCTGCTGCCCCGCATGATCACCGAGCATGCCCATAGCATCACGGGCATCGACATCCACCCCGGCGCCAGGATCGGCGAGCGCTTCTTCATCGACCATGGCACCGGCGTCGTCATCGGCGAGACCTGCGTCATCGGCCGCAACGTCCGCATCTACCAGGGCGTCACTCTGGGCGCCAAGAGCTTCCCCCTGGACGCCGAGGGCAATCCCATCAAGGGTGTGCCCCGCCACCCGGTGGTGGAGGACGACGTCATCATCTACTCCAACGCCACCATCCTGGGCCGCATCACCCTCGGCAAGGGCTCGGCCATCGGCGGCAACGTCTGGCTCACCCGCAGCGTAGCGCCCGGCAGCGTCGTCACCCAGGCCAACGAGAAAGACGGGATGCCCACATGAGCGTGCTGCTGCGTTTTCTCTTCTCCGCCATTGGCCTGCTGGTGGCCTCGGCCCTGGTGCCGGGCCTGGGCCACGGGTCCTTCCTGGACCTGCTGGTCGTGGCCGTACTCCTG
>Ga0194053_10000805_pt1 | contig 21814 bp, 21 predicted proteins | sample SepL228m_MetaG_FD_161684 | JGI IMG/M metagenome (GOLD analysis project Ga0194053, IMG submission 161684) | Anoxic zone freshwater microbial communities from boreal shield lake in IISD Experimental Lakes Area, Ontario, Canada - Sep2016-L227-8m | ecosystem: Environmental > Aquatic > Freshwater >... | reverse complement strand
TCTCAAAAGCCCGAGCCCATCAACATTCATTGCCGCAACCTTCTCTGCCAGCTCAGGCTCGCCCAAATTTACATAAATTTTGGTTGCAGTAACGGGTGCTGATTCAGAGACGGCTGAACCTGCCTGCTGATTTGCGTCCACCTTTGGTGCTTCTATTTTTCCTTCATAGACAAACCCGCCTTTACCATCAACCGTGATTATTTGTCCAACTTTTAGCGCTGTTGTGGCTGTTTCTGTCCCAACTACGCAAGGTATCCCCAGCTCACGAGAAACAATCGCGGCGTGACAAGTTCTGCCCCCCGCATCTGTTACAATGGCCGCCGCTCTTTTCATGGCAGGTACGTAATCGGGGGTTGTCATCTCGGTGACCAAAACATCGCCATCTAATATCTGATCAATCTCGTTTGGGCTATGGATAATTTTGACTGGCCCAAAAGCCATTCCAGTACTCGCCGCCTGACCTTTTAGAATCATTTTTCTTTCTGTGTTCACTGCCTGATCGGAACCATCCTCTTTTTTGGTTGATTCGTCGAGAGTTGTGACTGGGCGGCTTTGAACCATAAATATCTTTCCTTGGTCTATTGTCCACTCTGTATCTTGTGGCGAACCATAATGATTTTCAATATTTAGAGCTATTTTGGCGAGGGCAACAATCTGCTCATCAGTAATTTTTTGTTTTTCCTGTAATTCTGGTTCGACTGGAATACTCGCTTTTTTTAAATCCGACAAATCGTCAGTATCACTCGAGCCAGAGTCTCTGGTTAATTTCCAGGTTTGTTTAAAAATTTCTTTCTCTGTAATCTCTAAAGTCTTTTTATCTACCAAATAACGATCTGGAGTGACAGCGCCCAAAACTACAACCTCACCCAATCCATACGCCGCTTCGATCGAAATATGATCAAGGTCGTTATTGCTCGGATCCATCGTGAACATAACTCCTGCTGCCTGAGAGTCAACCATTTTTTGGACAGGGACTGCAATGCCCACCTCTAGCTGACCGAAACCTTGTTCAGCACGGTAATAGATAGCTCTTGCTTCGAATAACGAGGCCCAACATTTTCGAACTGAGTTAATGATTGCTTCCTTGCCAATAACATTCAAATATGTCGCTTGTTGTCCTGCAAAAGAGGCCCCAGCCAAATCCTCTGCAGTTGCGCTTGACCGAACGGCGACATACAGATCTTCAACTTTAGTATCACTGTCCTTTGCAAGCTTCTCATAGGATTCTATAATTGCTTTTTGTAGCTCATCGGGTAGAGGGGTTTCAACAAAAGTCTGCTGTATCTTCTGCGCCCTAGCTTGTAGATCTTTTGAGTCCTCTTTATCAAAGCCTTCGAGCATTGAACTAATTTTTTGTTCAAGACCTGTTTCCTTGATATGATTAAAATATGCCTCGCTGGTAACGATATATCCTGGAGGCACCGGAAGTCCTGCTTGCGTCAACTCGCCTAGATTTGCACCTTTTCCACCAACTAAAGCTCCGTCTCCCTTGCCTACCTCATTAAACCAAACTATATTTTTCATTTTCTTCCCTCCTTTTACTTTTACTGCATGTCACTTAAACTTATCACAAATGGCGTACCTTTGACAATTTCGTTTGATAGGATTTTTTTCGCCAAATAGTTCTCTATCTTATCCTGCATTATTCTTCTCATCTGGCGAGCTCCAAATTCTGGCTGATATCCAACCTCTATCAAATATGTAAGTGCTTCAGGCTGGATATTGATTACATACCCTTGTTTTTTCATATCTGCAGTGACTGATTTGAACATCAGATTAGCAATCTGGAGTAATTGATCTTTGGTCAGCGGCCTAAAGACAATTACCCCGTCAAATCTATTGATAAATTCTGGCCTATAGATATTTTCGGTCTGTAAATACTCAAGTAAATTCCCCTTCAAAGTCTCTGCGTCAACCTCGTTTGCGACAGCTTCTCGGATTAGATTTGCCCCCGCATTCGAAGTCGCGATAACAATAGAATTTGTTAAGATAACCTTTTCTCCCATACCATCAGTGATATAGCCCTCATCAAGCATTTGCAAAAATAAATCTAGGATGTTTTTATGGGCTTTCTCTAGCTCATCCAACAAAACTACGGAGAAAGGACGTTGACGAATATTTTTTACAAACTCTCCACCTTCAAGTTGTTCAGACCCCGGAATCTTACGACCAATAAAACGATCTATACTGCTTTGATCTTGATACTCGTTCATGTCCATACGAACCATATTCTCTTCATCTCCAAAATATACCGCGGCTAAAGCCTTCGCCAGTTCTGTTTTACCAACTCCCGTAGGACCCAAGAAGAGAAAGCTTCCAACGGGTCGTTTGGTATTTGACATTCTCGTTCTGGCTCTTCTCAACGCATCTGCAACTGCCTGTACGGCTTCTTCTTGTCCTATAACTCGCTCGTGTAAATTTTGTTCCATGTTGAGCAGTTTTTCTTTTTCTTGACCACCAGCTTCTGCAACGGGAACGTTCAAAAGAGTCTCAGCCACTTTGTCCATTGCCCCCTTATCCAAGATACTCATTCCTTGGTTCCCTCCGACTGAACAAGCATTTGTCAACATGTCCACCGCTTTTGCTGGAAACTCTTTATTCGTAATAAATCTTTCCGCCAATGAATATATTTCCTTTAGAGAAGAGTATGTAATACGAATATTATATTTATTCGAAAAATGTAGGCTAAGATCTTCTAATATTCGGAGAGTTTGACTCTCATTCATGGGTGGTATATCAATTTTTTCGAAATTTGAAGAAACTTGCGATTTGGCTTCTATATAGGTTTGATAATAATTGTTCGTCGTTGTGCCAATCACTCTGATAGATGATTGCTGTAAATAAGGTGCTAGTATCTCAGTTGCATCGATTGTGCCAACTTTATCCTGCCCTTCAGTAAACAATTTATGGATGTCGTCAATAAATAGAATGACGTTGCCGGCATGAATTGCATCACCCAAGACTCCCAGAAGTCTTTCGTTCGCCTCCCCCCTGTCCTGAATTCCAGATAAAAGGGTTGAAACGTCTAGATAGACTACTCTCTTGTAGGCTAGTTGTTTGACAGTATTCCCCCAATAAACTCTTTCGGCAAAACCATAGACAATCGAAGTTTTTCCGACGCCAACGTCTCCTGTTAGGATACAGTTGTTTTTGCCTTCTTTTGTTAAAACTGCTTCTATTTGAGCAATGACGTTTTCGCGTCCTTCAATTGAAAAACTGCCAAAAAGATTAGGATTTGTAACATCTTGTCCAAACTGATTTAGATAATTTGTATAGCCCGAAGTCCAGTCTTGAGCAATACCAGATTTTGAGGCCTTAAGCTTTTCAATTTTTGTTTTCGGATATTGGTATTTGTCGAAGAGGTTTCTGGCCCAGAAAATAACATTTCGCACATCTTCGTCACCAATCTCTAGAGTAGTTAAGGTCTGTTCATAGCTCAAGCAAGTCTTCATTAAGCCGTACAAAATTTCACCCGATGCTAGCCGGCTTACCTTGGATTCAAGTGCATATTCAACAGAATTAGCAAAAATCTGTTTTAGCACCTTATCTGTGCCAACGTCTTTTGGTAAAGTGCTTATTAATCCACTGATATCTTCTTCCGAAAGATTTAATTCTGAAAGAACAAAATTCGTTCTTCTAGTTTTAAATAAATTATCAACAAAAATCGACAAATCAGGGCTTTCAGGATTAATCTTTGATAAAATTAGCGCTAGTTCTAAATCTACCATTGAATAAATATCAATAGTTGGCTTGGTAGGGTCTATAAAAGTTAAATCTTCGACTTCTCTAAAATAATTTTTTATGAATATATAGAAGGCGCCTGATATCATTCCAACTGAGACGAATAAGGCAGCAGGAAGACGAAGAAGTGTTGGAACGTTCTCTACCTGATAACTTAATATCAATATTAAAACAGCCAATACACCGACAATTGCCAATATTTGCAAAATCGTTGGCAAGAGGCCTTGTCCAAAACTTGAGCGCATTTTAGCAGCGCTTATCTTGGTTTTGTCTTTATTAAGGTTTATTTTTTCTAGATCAATCATATCAAAACAACATCACTAAAATTATGGGGAAGAATATCGCAAAAGGTAGGGTCATCCACAAGAAAATTGCTAATCCGGCAAATACCATTAATGCAATAAATATCACGAAAAAAGCGGCGATTAGTCCCGACCTCATGACTACAGCTACTACCCTTGAGACAAAATTGTCTAGAAGCCAATCCCTTAGGCCATCAATGCCCGGCCGCCTCTCTTTGACTAGCCTTTTCCATGGTGAAAAAAAGGTTCTCAGAATATCTACAAGTGAAAAAGACCTAGCAAAGTAGCTAATCAAAGCCTCAAGATAGGCAAATAATTTTCTTAGCCCTCCCTTATACCACCAGCCAAAAAAAGTTGGTAAAAAATTTAGTGTACCCATAAACTCATTATAGATTGATAACTCTCCAGAGTAAACCTAGTTAACCTAGGCCTTTCCTTCTGATCCAAAAAGTTTTATTTTTTGTTCAACTACGTCCTCAATTGCCTCTATTTCTTCAGGTAAAAATTCGTATGGAACAATCTCATCTGGATTTTCGTCTAATTCTGCTCGCAGAGTATTTGTATAGGCCATTCGTAGCTCTGTATTTACGTTTACTTTTGTAATCCCTAGGCTAATGGCTCGCCTGACTTGCTCCTCTGGTATACCAGATCCACCATGCAAAGACATCGGCAGCCCAATCTCTTTTAATTTTGACAGTCGCGTAAAATCAAGATTTGGCTCTGAAGAATAAACTCCGTGGATATTGCCAAGAGAGACGGCTAAGATATCAATCTTTGTTTCAGCAGTAAATCTTTTTGCCTCATCAGGGTCAGTCAGAGCTCCCTCCTCGATGGTGATCGCCTCCGCGTGTTGTTCACTTGAGCCGGGTATTTGTCCCAATTCCCCTTCGACGGTGATCTGTTTTGATCTGGCAAAATCTACAACTTCATTTGTCAGGCTGACGTTTTCGGCAAATGATAACTTCGAACCATCTAGATGAACTGATGTATATCCAGCTTGGATCGCTTCTTTGACCATTTCTAAGCTTTTGCCATGATCCAAATGTAACCCAATCGGAATACTAAGTTTCTCGCCAAGCTCACGGACAATATCAAAAACCAGGGCTGGCTCCAGAAAATTCATCTCTTTCTCGCTAGTCTCAATCACCACAGGAGATTTCAAACGAACTGCCGCCTTAATAATCGCCTTGATTGCCTCCAGAGTCGAAACATTAAACGCTCCGACCGCATAGCCTTCTTTCTGAGCCTTAAGATATAGATCTTTTGTATTTACTAGCATTCTTTTTTTTACTTTTTTGTATCGTATGCTTTTACAATTTCAGCAAATTTTTTGTGATCAAGGCTTGCCCCACCAACCAAGACACCGTCAATTTTTTTGGATTTAGCAAAATCTTCAACGTTTTTTTCATCAACGCTGCCACCGTATAATAACCGCATCCCCTTGGCCGCTCGTTCTCCATAAAGCGCCTTAGTGACGTTCCTAATATTTTCAACAATTTTCTCTGCATCTATAACCTTACATATATGGCCCGTTCCGATTGCCCAAACTGGCTCATAGGCGATGACGATGTTCTCAATTTCAGAAGCGGTCAGATGGCTTAAAGCCGTCTCGACTTGATTTACAACCACGATCTTTGACAGACCATCTTCTTTTTCGTGTAATGTTTCACCCACACATATTATTGGAGTCAGATCATGGGCAACGGCCACTTCTGCCTTTTGTGAGATAACTTTATCTCCTTCGTTAAAAAGAAGTCTTCGTTCTGAATGGCCTACAATTACATAATCTACAAAATGCGCCAACGAGACCGCTGAGACTTCGCCCGTGTATGCGCCCTCCTCTTTTTGGAAAACATTTTGGGCACCAAGAATAATATTTGTGTTTTTTAGCTCAGCAGAGGCAGGATACAAATCAATAAAACCGGGACAGATAACAATCTCAACATTTTTTACTTTATTTAGTTCTTTTTTCAGTTTTTCAATCGCGATTGTGCTTTCTGGCACCGTAAAATGAACCTTCCAATTTCCAACCACCAATTTTTTATTCATACTTTAACTCCCCACCCACTTAATCAGAGCTTTGAAACTACAGTTATTATACTCCAGGATTCTTAAAAATAAAATTATTCTAATGCTTTTATTCCAGGCAAAATTTTCCCTGATAAAAATTCCAGTGAAGCGCCGCCCGCCATCGAGATATAACTAAATTGCTTTTTGATGGAGTCATCAACCGCCGCGATGGTATCTCCTCCACCAATGACACTATACGCATTTGAGTTTGCAATTGCTTGCCCAACCACCCGCGTTGCCTTTGCGAACGCAGGTGTTTCAGCATAACCCATTGGACCATTCCAGAATATAGTTTCTGCATATTTAAGTTTCTCGATAATATTATCAACCGTCTCTTTCCCTATATCCAGGACCAGCTCGTTTTCAGTAACTGCACCAACCTCTTTGGCCTGCCCTTCTGACGAGTTTATATCTTTTGAAACCACGCAATCTTGGGGTAAGAGAACTTCAACTCTATCATCCCTAGCTTCTATAAGAATCTTTTTGGCAGTATCCAAGGCCTCTGGCTCAACTATAGATTTCCCAAGATAATATCCCTTGGCCAGAAGGAAGGTATTGGCAATGGCGCCACCCAAAACAAGGGTATCGATCTTACCCATCATATTATCAATCAAAGGTATCTTGTCAGCTATCTTTGCTCCACCCATAACCAAAACGAATGGTCTTTTTGGATTAATCAAAACTTTTGTCAGGTTTTCTACCTCTCTTTGCATCTGAAAACCGGCAAATGATGGTAGATAATCTGTCACGCCGACAATTGAAGCATGTTCTCGGTGTGAAGCAGAGAAAGCATCGTTAACATAAATATCGCAACCTTGAGTCAATTTTTTGGCAAAGGCTGGATCGTTATTCTCTTCCTCGGGATGAAAACGAAGATTTTCCAACAGAATAATATCCCCGCTTACTAATTTAGAAATTTGCTTCTGTCGATCCGTACCGATACAATCATCACAAAAATGAACACTTTCTTTGATCAGTTTTTCTAATATAGGGACTAGCGGCTTCAAAGAGCATTGTTGGTCATTTTTACTTTTGGGTCGTCCCAAATGTGAACACAACATAACAGTTGCTCCATTTTTTAGGAGATATTTGATCGTTTCTAAACTAGCTTTAATCCGTTCGGAGTCAACCACCTTTCCATCTTTGATCGGAACATTGTAATCAGCCCTGACTAAAACTTTTTTATTACGAACTTCTGCTTCTTGGACTATATTCATTTCACCTTTGTTATAAATGCGAGCCACTCAAAGAGAAAATATCTATTTACGATAAAATTCGCCACTCTCGCAAAAAATCTTATTATCTATTTGTTAATAAATACCGCTAATTCTGCTAGCCGACAGCTATAGCCCCATTCATTATCATACCAGCCAATAATCTTGAAAAAGTTTTTGCCGATACTTTTTGTAAGTAAGCTATCATAAATTGCTGAATATTCACTTCCTTTGTAGTCCATTGACACAAGAGGATCTGTTGCGACGAACAGATAACCTTTCATCCTTCCTTTGGCCGCCTCCCACATTTTCTCGGTAATTTCTTCAACTGAGGTCTCTTTGTCTAGTTCGATCACTAAATCATTAACTGAAACCGTTGGAGTCGGGACTCTTAAGGAAATCCCGTCTAATTTGCCCTCAACCTCTGGTATTACTTCTTTTAATGCCTTGGCCGCTCCAGTTGTCGTCGGAACAATATTTATAGCGGCGGCTCGCGCTCGACGAAGATCTTCATGAGGTAGGTCTAAGATGCGTTGATCGTTTGTGTATGAATGGATCGTTGTCATTAATCCCTGCCTGATACCAAAATTATCTAACAAAACTTTGACTATAGGCGCCAAACCATTAGTCGTACATGAAGCATTTGAAACAATTTGGTGTTTATTAAAGTCATATTTTTCTTCATTGACCCCAAGTACAATTGTCAGGTCGTGATTCTTGGCTGGAGCCGAAATCAAAACCTTCTTTGCGCCAGCATCCAAATGAGCTTTGGCATTAATCCCATCTGTAAACAAACCCGTACACTCTAATACTACATCCACGCCCAATTCCTTCCACGGTAGATTGACTGGGCTTTTCTCGCTAAAGACTAATACTTTTTTGTCATCAACTTCGATATATTTGTCATGGGGCGTAATCGTTGATTTAAATGTGCCATAATTTGAATCAAACTTTAAAAGATGGGCCAAAGTATTGTTATCAGTTAGATCGTTTACCGCTACAATTTCGACGTTTGGATATCTTTCATGTAATATTTTAAAAACTTGTCGACCAATTCTGCCAAAACCGTTTATTGCAATTTTCATCTAGTCTCCCTTCGGGCTCTCGTTGAGCTTATTAGCTTTTGAATTTATTTTAACCTTTTGAGTAATAAAAAAGAAGCTTAAATCTGGTTTTTTCGGTTTATCTTTTTTCTGACATATTTTTTTATCCGTTCTACATAATAAATTTGTATGCCCAAAAGACCCAATCCAATAAAAATTAATATCCAACCTGGCAAAATCGGCAAAATAATACCCGCAATCCCAACAAGAATGAGAAATATACCAAAAACTTTCCTTACGAGTTTTAATTCTTTTGTTTGGTGTTTCGATAGTCTCATCAGTCCATTCTAACAAAGAATATTGATAAATGGGTTAAATTTTGATATACTTTTGACGTTCTGCGGTCCCATCGTCTAGGGGTTAGGACGCCAGGTTTTCATCCTGGTAACAGGGGTTCGAATCCCCTTGGGACTGCCAAAGTTAGCAACAGATAGAGAAAGGTTCCATAATATATTTTATGGAACCTTTTTGCTTACGCTTATCTGTTAAACTGGTTCGCTTCCACGTAGGTACAAATGTATCCGTATCTTTTTATGATTTGAGATTCTTATGCTTTGAAATAATTCATTATGGGTTTATTTTAGAAACACTATGAATATCCCAAAATTATCATCAGGCTCAGAAGAAGAAATGCAACTCATTTTGGCAGAATGGAAGGAGCGTGCCGAAATATATAATCTGCCTTTTGCAAAATATATCAATACCGACAATAAATCATTTTCTAAAACTAGAAAACTTTGTGAAAAAATCGAAAACGATGCCGAAAAAGAGGGTACTGACTGGATTCATTATTTAGCAAAAGATAAGGATATGCGAGATATCTTGAAACGTATGGCATAAGCTGAGATGGCTTACGCAAAGCATCATAAGTGATATCCAGCTCGAATAAGTAAGGTCATAAACGTGAATTTTATGTAATATTACGTTAAATTCACGGTATATTGACATTATCACGTGAATTTGATAAAATAGTCACATGATTAGCGAACAAACAAAGTATAAGATTAGGGCGCTCAAAAAAGAGTATGAACAGCTAAAAGCCGGAAAAGAATCCCTCCTGGCTCTTTTACGAGAGGCTGAGTTACCAGAACTTGTCTATAACTCAAATGCCATAGAGAACTCAACACTAACTCTGAAAGAAACCGAGAAGATTCTTTTAGAACAAGAAGTTATGCGTGATGTTTCTGTTCGAGAACTTTTTGAAGCGAAAAATTTGGCACGTGTTCTAGAGTATCTTGAATCTCGACCGAATCTCGAGTTAAATATTGACAACATTCTATTATTACATCGCATGTTGATTGGTGGCATAAATGACAAGATTGCTGGCAAACTTCGTCAGCCAAATGAGTACGTTCGAGTCGGATCCCACATTGCACCAGCGCCCGAACATGTAGAACGATTGTTAGATAGCTTACTAAGCGATTATTTAAGTAATCACGAACAATATTTCATAGATAATATTGGACAATTTCACACCGAGCTCGAGTTTATCCATCCATTCGTCGACGGTAATGGGCGAATTGGTCGAGTGGTAGTAAATCTACAGTTGATGTCTTTTGGCTATCCGCCAATTATTATTCGCAGCAAAGGCAAACAAAATGACTATTACCCATTATTTAGAGATTATCAAAACAACAAGGATTCGAGCGGGATGTCGGATCTTTTCGCGCTTGCACTGCAAGAGTCTTTGCATAAACGACTCGCTTATCTAAAAGGCATGAATATCGTAAAACTAGTAGTTTATGCAAAAGAGCATAATTTAGCACCCAATGGACAACTCAACGCAGCAAAACGTCAAACAATACCAGCATTTCGTGAAAAAGGTGTTTGGAAAATAGGGGAATAGAACACATCAATCAGGTGTCTATGCCGCCTCGTGCACCAAGTTCATCTATTTTTTTATGCACCAACAATAGACTCGCCCACAAAGTGTTCCAACTGGAGTCATCTAGGCCTACCAATGAGGCAATGATTTCTTAGGAAGTCGTTGTCTCATTTTGTTACACAGAGCAAGAAGACCCGTACTCGAATTATTCCTCGGTTAATCTGAACTTATATAGTGATATTGTTAATGTTATCAAAATCCAACCAAGCACTATTAATATATTCGCGGGGTTAGCAAAGGGTGAACCAGCCTCGATCGCAACGGTTCGCATCATTCTGAGCAATGGTGCTAGTGGTAGATACTGAACAATGTTTGATAACCAAGTTGGCAATGAATCAATCGGGAAGAAAATTCCAGCGAGAAACATCATCGGGATAGAAACAGCTTGTGCCATCCCTTCGGCCGCATCCGTTGTTTTAGCAAACGAGGCAATCGTAAACCCAACTAGTTGAAATAGGATGCCGCCCAACAAAGAGAGCATGACCACGACAAATATATTTCCATTGATATGTCCGTTGAAACCATAGATACCAATAGATAGAATTAGAGCAATCTGAACTAGATTTAATACTAACCTTGAGGTAACCTCTGCTAATACAAACTTCCAAGTCTTCAAAGGAGTCGAGATAATTCTCTTTAATATTTTATCTTCACGATATTTGGAGATACTGACTGCAATCCCAATAATTGAGCCATTCATCAAAGCTAGGCCCAGTATCCCCACCAAAACAAAATCAAAATAGGTAAAGTCGTTATTTTTTGAATTGTTATTGATAAGTTCCTGCTCGGTCACAAAAAGGGGTTGGACGTTTTGAATCTTGAAACTAGCCTCCGTCAAAATCTTATCGGTTATAGTCCTAAGTACCCCACTGGTTTGGACGCTCGCTGGATCAACATAAATCTTGATCTTATTTGTTGTATCTGGTCCAGCAACTCCAAAGTTTTCGGGAATATAAACCGCCGCAGATAACTTCCCTTTTTTTATTTCGCTCTTAGCCTTATCTATTGAATCAATTTTGGTTATCTTAAAAACCTTTGACTCGGTAATCCCCCTATCCACCCCTATAGAAATTTCATTTTTGGACTTATTGATAATTGTAATAGTCCCACTCGAGGTGTTGTCGTGGCCAAAAAACAAACCAAAGATAACAATAAAGATTACAGGGAAAGCGATGCTCCAAAATAATGCTTGTCGGTTACGAACCATCATCTTCAGGTTGGCTTTAAAAAGTTTAAACACTCTCTTCCTCCGTAATATTCCGCCCGGTAAGCTCGATAAACACGTCCTCTAGGGTCGCTTTACTAACCGTCAACTCATCTGGTTTATATGCGTGGATCTCCTTCAGCGCCTTCTGTAATTCTGATTGCTTATTTAAAATCAATTCACAGTGATACTCTTTACCAGCAATATAGCTAAGCTCACCAATCCCAGCTAGTTTTGTTTTTAAGCTTTCGATATTTTTGGCTATGAATTTGATTCTGATCGGATGTTTGGCGTGCTTTATCAGCTTGTAAGTATCGTCAATGGCTACGATTTTACCGGCATCCATAATCCCAATTCGATCACAAAGGATTTCAGCCTCTTCCATATAGTGAGTGGTCAAAATAATTGTTTTGTTGCGTTTTTTTATCTCAGCGATAATTTCCCAAAGGTGGCGCCTCGAAATAGGATCTAGGCCTGTAGTAGGCTCATCTAGAAAAACAATCTCGGGATCATTGATAAGGCTTGCAACGATTGAAAACCGCTGTTTTTGACCACCAGAGAGATTGTTTACAAACGAATCTATCTTTTGCTCTAGACCAACTTGTTTCAGCAATTCTTTCGGATTTGTCTCCTGACCATAAAAGCTGGCAAAAAGATCAATAATCTCGCCTAGTTTTAAATAACGATAGTATGCCGATGATTGAAGCTGAATGCCAATCTTGCTTTTGATTTCACTCAAATTTTTGTTGAGATCAAGGTCTAATATTTTAATATTACCCGAAGTCGCCTTCCTCAAGCCTTCTATTATTTCCAAAGTTGTGGTTTTTCCTGCGCCGTTTTCTCCTATCAAGCCAAAAATCTCCCCCCTATTTACTGTAAAGGAAATATCGTTAACGGCCGCAAAGTTGCCATATTTTTTGACTAAATTTGTTACTTCGATAGTATTTTTCATATTTTGGTTTTTATCTCCGTTGTTGGACGCGTTAGTATTGGCCTGACTCACGAGAATATCGTGGGCCAGGCCGGCTGTATGGGCAATTAAGCCTCCACAAGAAGGTTTTTGGCCGAGGCCGCTCCTTTGATCGTCAGATCAGCTAGATATTCGGCACAAGCTCGATCTTTCTGGGAATAATACCAAATCGCTTCACCCACAAGCCAGGTGGCTCGGGCCAGAGTTCCGCTAATGGTATCGAGTGATTTGAGGTTCCCTGCTTGGTGGTATATCCGCCAAGCCTCGCCCTTGCTTTCGATCGCATCATGTAGGTTATCCGGAGATGGATTCTCTAGCCAGATAAAGAAAGAACCTGAGATGGAGACGAGTTGACTAGCGTTGAAGGTTTCATGATTTTCACGAAGCGCTTTCACGACGACTATCGCCGCTTCTTTGATCTTTTTCTGCTCATGATCCAGTTCAGTAGACACGGTCGCCCCCTAACTCAGAAAATTAAAAAAGCTCTACATTATGTGAGCTTTCTTTTCAAGTTACTTTTGCCCAACAGCAATATAAATTCTAAACATTATTACTAAATTTTCAAGTCTTTTGGTTCGACTATCAAACAAATTATGTTTATTCCTATCAGAAAGGTTTAACTATTTTTCGATAAGTGCTTTTGTCTCTTGTTCTTTCAAGAACATTGCCTTTGAAAAAGCTTCTTCATAGCCATCTACATTGTGCCGAGGTGAGAAGAGAAACTCAGCTCTTTTACGAGGTACTTGTGGTGGAATGCTATCTACCTTTTTCATATACTTGGCAATCCGGTCTATATATTTGAGCTGAGAATCCGTGACCTCAGTATCATTTTCGTTTATGCCCAAATCATCGACTGGAACTAAAACTCCACTCTGATCAATCATCTCGGTCAACGAGCCTAAGGCTGGACCGACTACTGGTGTGCCCGAGGCCATCGCTTCTGCTACTACCAAGCCAAAGGGCTCTGCCCAAAGGTTGGTCATCATCACAGCTTTGGCGTTTCTCATCAACTTCGCTTTTTCGTCTAGTGTACTCATTCCTAAATATTCATCATTAGGGCCAAGTCGTGGAGCCACAAATTTATCATAATAATCGGTTTCGTGCTTTTCCGCTTTTTTACCAATCAATTTGATCGGCATCCCGATTTTATGCGCTACTTCTATCGCGATATGTGGACCTTTTTCCATACAAAATCGACCAACCCAAAGCAGATAATCACCTTTTTTGTTGTAATTGACGGTGTAGAAATCAGTATTAACCGCATTATAGACCGTGCCTAGATGGTTTTTGATGTTGAAACATTCAAGGTACCGCCTCGCCTGATCTTTACTGATACTTACAAAGTATTGACCTGCATCTGATAAATCGTGGATTAGTTTTGGCAGGTGATCCTTGGCTGGACCATGCCAGGTCTGAACGATTGGAGTATCTCCCGTATTTATTAATTCTTCTGGTCGAAGTACAATATCTGCCTTAAAAAGAAATTTCGATTTGTTTTCCCTCATCTCCTGGGCGTACACGGCCAAGGTATTATCCCAGATAACATCTGGCCTCTCGGCAAGCGCTAGCTCATAAGCAATCCGGTTACATTCTTTCTCTTTGGCAAATGACACTCCTTGGCCAAGCGCTGTTGGTGTTGTGGCTACTAATTTGGAAGTAACCTTGGAATCACCCGAAGCAAATACATAGACATCGTGGCCTCTTTTGACCATTTCTTCCTCGGCAATTGAAACCACAGTTTCAATCCCACCATATTTTTGATCCCGACCCAGAATTGGGATTACAACCGGCCCAATAATACAAATTTTCATTATTTTCCTTTTTTAGACTCTAATTATTTTAATATAGAACCCAACAAATTTCAAACTCTCTTGATTTTTTGTCTTTTTGGCATATAGTAGGGCCTAGAACCGAACCTTGTCATCGTCATTATGAGGAGATGATGATCATGCAGGATATCATAGAAGGTCAAGAAAAGGATAACGGGAACGAGTGGTTTTGGATTATCGGCACAGTCGATGATTCGCGCATTGTCACGGCAAAATACGACCTGTCTTATTTTGATGATCATCGAGACATCATCTACGGCTCCGTGGCAAAAAGCCTAGCGGTTCGCTTTGTCGACGACAACATGTCAAAAATCGTTGTTTTCTCCCTAGAAAACCTCGTTCACAAACCGGCGGGCTATTTCGAAAATGGCATGATCAACACAGTGACTTACATCGTAACCCCAAGCGGTCTACAAGTCATGAATTGTCATTCTCATTACGAGTTCGCTCAGGAACAAGGGATTGACCCCTGTTTGATCGGCATAGATCTAGAGCATACCTACAAGAAAAAATCCAAGTAATATTGGAGGAAAAATGTACTGCAAATGGACTCTTCCACTCTCAGTTTATTTCCTTCTCATGGTCTGCCTATATTTTTGGTATCTTGTCTTTGAAATCTACTCCGCGGCCTTCCATCTCTCCCCTCTTCCTGCCCTCGCTTGCACTGTCGCTAGTGCCCTCGGGCTTTGTACGATTACTATGTACTTGTGTTTCCGGTCCTCATAATGCCGAAGAAGTTCGGGTGCCAGTTGAGAGTCCAGATTTTTGGCTCTCAACTGGCTAACCCCTTTGTAACAAAGCTTTGTAATAATAAATATTCTTTGTATACTATGGACGTCTGGCAATATTTTAGGAGGTGGAAGTACCTTGATTGGAACAGATGATGTATATACCTTGGCTCAAGGCCCAAGTGAAGCCGCGCTACGTAAATATTATCGTGAATGGGTCGAACTCAACAAGATTATTCATCTCGTGACTGAAAAAGAACATTTTGAGATAAAGGTTGTCTCGATTTCCAAACCTATTCACGACGAATCTCCTTGGATCATCACTGGTCTACTGCCCAACAATCGCTATATCTTCATCAAATACCACGCGGGAAACAGCGCCGAGAATGGCGAGCCGGTTAATGCGATCGCATATTTTTGGTCCAGTCCTGAATCCCAATAACAAAACGCCCTAAACACAACTCTTGTCTAATAAGAGATCGTCTGTGTTTGGGGCGTTCTCTTTTAAAAAATGAATAACTTTTAAACTATAAATTTATGTAGTGTCGGTTTTGAGCTTGAAAAAAGTTCTCTTCCGTGCTAAAATCACCGAGGACATAGGGTGAAGCAACTTTACAACTCCAGAGGCCATGTTATGGGGTCCTGACAAAACTGTCGGGATACCCAAACCAACTGAAGGAGACGTTTTGTCTTCTAAATTCAAAGTTCTCTACCTGGTAGTTGTCGCTCTGAGCGTGATTGCGCTCCTCGGCACAACGGCCGCCACCACCATGGCTCACACCAAGACCATTCATTCGGTCACAGGTGATTTTCGAGCTGTGTCTGGGTGGCAAAAAACTGTATCGACCTGGTATGGACCAGGGTTCTACGGCAATCACACTGCATCGGGCAAGGTCATGCTCAGCAACTGTGGCAGGAACGTGCAAATGTGGAAGAAGAATCCACACAAGTACATCCTCTTTGGTGCCGCCAACCCAAACCAGTCATTGCCTCTCGGTACCTGGGTGGAGATCAACTACAACGGTGTTCGAATTGTCATCGAGGTCGCAGATCGTGGACCCAATTCCAGAACACTGGAGCTGATGGGCGCTACGAGAAGCTATCTCGACTATTTCGGTAAGAAGTACGTAAGACAAGGCAAGCTCAAGCACTACACTATCTTTTCTGGCAATCAGTCGCTAAGTTGGCGGATTGTCAAAAAGATCTAACCACGTCTGACCACACAATGGCCTGACGTTTCACCCACAACACCATGTCCAAGCCCCGACCTGAGTTCACTCTCAGGTCGGGGCGCTTCATTTTTAATATCAAAGCCCGTCTTAATATAGTTGACTAAAGGTTTGTTTAGTTTTATAATATCGTAGTCCTATCCTGTATATCCTGTCGGGAGGTAGCTTGATGTTTGAACTATTGGTCAAAATAGTTGGTCTCAATTTGGAAATTGGGCCGACAGTCTATTCTCCATCACAGATCGCTCTCGAAAGTGGAGCGCTACACGGCATGGAAGCAATGTTGGTCACCCAAGCTCTGCCAAAGCGGCGAATCAGATACAAAATCTTGATAGACACATCCAAAATTGACACCAATCCAAATGGAGCGGATACAGCCCTAATGTCTGGTGAGATCCTCAACGACACGGGTCAGCAAGTTGGTCATTTCGATGCCAAGGTCCAGCTCTTTAGCGGGAGGTGGATCGGAAATGCCCAGTTGATTTATTCGGATAAACCTCCGGCTCCTTCCATCCTCAGATTCTTGGAGACCATATGACAACCATCACTGAGGCCGTCTCAAAACATGGAGATCTGTGGCCTTACGATAAGCTCGTACCTCTCGATCAGCTCCAAATCGGCGAGACCATCTTTGTCGACTTTGACCTCAACAGTCACCCCGTTTCACTACCATTCACTGTCTCCGAGATCATCCAAGACGCAACTTATCCCACTCTCGGCTTCGCTCGAGGCACTATTTTCGAAAAGTGTGCTAAGGGCCAATTTGAGCACGGGGTAGTGATCACTTATGGTAGGTTCCCAACAATGCGACTCGGCAAGAGCCGCTATATCGGTCCCTGATGTGATCTGGAGCAAGAAAAAGCCCCAGACTCTCATTGGGGGCTTTTTCTTTTGGTGAGTAATTAAATTACTTATTCAGAAGAGACGTCCAATATCTTTGGCTCTGGTGTATGGTTGTCTTTTTCTGGCATTGCGTGCTTGCGATACGGAATCTTGAACCCAAAGGTTGAGCCATGGCCTTCTGATGATTCAAAGAATATTTCTCCACCATGATCCTCTACGACTCTTTTGGCTAGATAAATACCCAGACCAGTCCCATCAGGTCGAATCTTGCGAGCATTACCCGCTCTAAAAAATTTCTCAAATATTTTCGGCTGTTCAGCCTTGGGAATGCCAACCCCAGTATCAACGACTGAGTAGATTACCATATCTTTTATTTTTTCTAATTTCACGGTCACACCACCTTCCTCGGTATAATAAAGTGCGTTGTCGATAAAATTCATTACAACCTGTCGAATCTTAGTCTCATCAACCCAAACATGAGGTATTTTGCCTGTTTTGGCAATCTTCAGATATAAACCCTTGTCCCCTGCTTGCTTTTGCAATTCTTTGACTTCCTGACTAACCAGCTCCTCGATATCAACCTCAGTCGGCTCGATGAAAAACCGTCCGGTATCCATCCGAGAAACATTCAAAAGATCATTGATAAGACCGACCATCCGACTCGATCCATCAAAGGCTTCATGGACAAATTCTTCCTGGCCCTTAGTAATCTTACCGACATCGCCCTCCAGAAGCATCGAGAGGTAGCCTTTGATAACCGTCAGCGGAGTTCGCAGTTGGTGTGAAGCCATCGAGATAAACTCATCCTTGGCCTGATCAAGCTCACGAAGCTGGGCATTCTTTTCCTCCAGCCTTTTGGTTGCATGTTTGACTTCGTTTTTAAGGGTGACATTGAAACGGCTTATTTCCTCGTATGATTTAGCATTTTCGATCGCAACCGAGACTTCGGGAGCGATAATCTCCAAGATACGAAGATCCTGCTGGTTAAACATATCACCTGAGTTTTTCTCTCCCAGAAGCAAAACACCGACGATTTCCTTCTCTGTCTTGAGAGGCAGAGAGATCGATGCTTCGAACTTACGGAGTGGCTCCTTATATTGAGAGTCCTCGTCTAGTTCATCATAGACTGCTGTCCCGTTTCTGGCTAGACTCACGGCATCTTTCATGTCAATTTTTGGCTCGTCCTTGTATCCGCTCGTCTGAGTTGTATAGAGAGAGTAGTCTTCTTTAAAAAGGACAAAGATGCCTCGAGAAATTTTCATATCGCTAATCAGTATTTCTAAAACTTTGACCAAAAGTGCATCCAAAACTATGGTCGAGCTCATCAAATGAGACAGGTCGTCTAATAGCTTCTGTGGATCATAAGCATTTTTGAAAAATATTCGGTCAGTTTTGCGAGTGATCCAGCGACGCAAGGGCTGGAAAGAAAAGGCCATAATAACAGCCAAAACAGTTCTGATGGCCCCTTGGGTAAGATTGATCTGATCAAAGCTATCAGTGAAAAATATTCTTTCGATCGCGAGAACTGAACCAGCATAAAACAGAGCCAGTGTTGCTAAAAGAATGGCATAAGTTATTGATCTAGCAACTACAAGTCGAATGTCCATTAAGCGATGCTTTATAATGGCATAGGAGGTAAAGCCTAAAAAGAAAATCAAAGAGGAGGACACTATAGTTGCACCAACAATTTTATTTAAAAAGACTGATGCCACGAGTAAAGCCAATACAAACAGCACGGATAGAGTAATACCAAAAAGCATAAATTTTAGTTGAGCCTTAATTGCTCCTTGCGATTTTTTATATTTTATTATCAAAAGACACAAGGCTGCAACCACATAAATAACAAAGTAAATTGGAAAATACGAGTAAATTGGCCAGGGACGAGAGCATCAATTGAACCTGAATTCGTTAATGTTATGGATAGGTTATAGTTTGTGAGCACAAAAGGAATAAATAATAAGGTAGGTACAAATATAAATATTTTTATCAAACTGCTTACCTTGGGTTTTTGGAATGGGAAATAAAAAGCAAACAATAACAACATAGGTGCTAGGAATATCGGTGCTATAATCGTTAGCCTGCTTAATGTTAACTCTAAATTTGGCTCTTGAGCAAAGTCAGCTAAAATATTAGTTGTTGTCCAAACAACCATTGAAGCACCAATTCCAGCAAAACTAAGGTTGATTGGATTATTAAGATTCCGTCTTAAAACCAAGCCAGTGATAACCATGGCTGCAAGCAAAACTGTTATAGATACTATAGAAGTTATCATTTCCTCCGTTTCTTACTACTTTTTAGCGGTTATTAGCCAATCTTGTCCAGATAAGGTTTCACCTATAACTATATTAACTAACCCCGTTTCTGTTAATAATTTCTTATATTCTTCTTTAGAATGAAAATGATAATTTCCTTTTTTTTCGAGTAACACTATAACGGAACTGGAGATTAATACAACAAGAACAAAAGGCGCAATAATAAAAGTTTTAAATATCCCTAGAAGTTTTCTTTTTTTTGTTTTACCCTTCAGAAAGTTAAAATAGGCCTTGATTACTTCTTTCATAGTGGAATCTGGTCGAGGATCAGCTATAACAACTCTTCCCCCTGGTTTTAATAACCTATAAAATTCCTTTAATACTAAATCATTTTCATTGATAGTAAATAAAGCATTTATACAAGTTATTCTATCAAAACTACTTTTCTCAAAATCAATTTTTTTTCTTAGGTTTGCCCTTTGAAAGCTAACGTTTTTGAATTTTCTGCAATTTTTTTTTGCTCTTTTAATCATTTTATTTGAAAAATCCAAACCAATTATTTCTATTTCAGACTCGTGCTCTGCTAAAAATTTTTCAAAATTACCTGTACCACAACCAGCATCTAAAATCTTATGGCCAACATCAAGGTTTAGCGCTTTTAAAATGTCAAGAAACTGGAGTTGATGAGAAACAGAATTTTTAATAGTTCTATTATAGGCAAAAGCACAATAATCCCATAACTTAGAAGTGGTCATTTTTGTCCCTTTAATAGTTCGTAAAAATCAATAAACATGTAATCTGGGGTTAGCGGTAGTTTATCAAGCTTGAGGATGTGTAAAATAATTGCCATTTCAAGTAAGGAAGCAGCTGCCATAACACCTAAGCTGCAACTTGGAATATAATTTTTTCTTAAAGCGACGTTTAATGCTGTTATTTTGGGGACGTATTTTGGTATTTTTGGACAAAACTTTAGCATGGGTATCTTAAAATTGTTAATTTCTATTGCTGTCATATGCTCTGGATTTTTTAAGCCAATATAGTCCGCAAAACTAATGCTTTTGTCATTAAAAACATATAAACTTGCACCAAAGCCTAAAGCCTGAGCTGCCAGAACAGTCTTTTTTTTATTTCTTGCTGTTTCATGAAGAAGATACATCGGAAAGGTTAGGTTATATTCAATTGCATCAATTACAATATCAGCTTCAGTAAACTCCTCAACATTTTCATTATTCACGCCTTGCTTATACACTTGAACTTTGATATTTGAGTTTATTTTTTTGCATTCTTCTACAATTACTTCGACTTTTTGTTCTCTTATATTTTCTAAGTTTGAAAAAACCATCCGGTTAAGATTCGATATCTCAAAACTATCAGGCTCTGCTACTTTGAAGTTTTCAATGCCCAATCTCACTAATCTTTCAAACAGAATACCTCCAATACCGCCAAGACCGGCAATAGACACCATGGAATTTCTTAAACTCTCTTGTTGTCTTTTTTTAAGAACTCCTATATTGCGCTGGAATATTTCATCATATGTATATTTTTGTTTTTCCATTATACCTCTGTCAAAATTATAAACTTCCCTTGACTATAAAACAACCGAGAGAGGCCATCCCTCTTTAGCCATAACTTAATTTATTTTTTTAAATATTTTTTTATAAAATATATATAAAGTAATTGAAAGGTAAAAAATCAAAAGTGCCCAAATCCAGATTGGAATATTCTTGCCCCAAATTATCACATATACATACGGCCCGAACCAGGCAACTTGATTTATAATAAATGCCCTAACAAACTCATGATGCTTTAAAATCTCTTTTCCTTTTAGATTATGATTTTTCTTTAGCTTGATAATAACTTTTGCCATCACAAACAAACCATAATAATAAAATGGGATAGAAATTAGAATTAAGACAATAAATATATACGGGTCAACATCATATGTGTTTATAGCTAGATCTCTATAATAATTAATTAAATTAAAGTCCATTAGGAATCTCTTTCTTCGCAGTAAAGACTTTCCATATATTCAATATTGCCCTCACAACCACGTCACGACCTTTGTTTTTATAAACATAATATTCACCAAAATCATTCACTCGTTTATCGCTATGGGTAATTTTTTTACTAAAAAGAAGCTGGGGCTTGTCATCATAAAAACCCTCCATAATGTTACCTTCTCTGTCTAATGATCGGTATAATTCCCCTTCTTCCTGAAGAAATTTTTTAACCGTTCGCCACGTTTCGGCATCTGCTTTTTCAATTTTATGATTTTTTGGATCAATCATATATGGATTTGGGTAAATAAAATCAGCCACGCGAGCAATTGCCCCCAAAGTACGGATATTGGGGGTAATAAAAACAAATTCAACTTTAAATTTTCCCTTTATAGCATTTTCGATTAATACTTTTCTTCCTAAAATATAGTCCATCGTCTTTAATAC
>Ga0194053_10000803_pt1 | contig 21854 bp, 21 predicted proteins | sample SepL228m_MetaG_FD_161684 | JGI IMG/M metagenome (GOLD analysis project Ga0194053, IMG submission 161684) | Anoxic zone freshwater microbial communities from boreal shield lake in IISD Experimental Lakes Area, Ontario, Canada - Sep2016-L227-8m | ecosystem: Environmental > Aquatic > Freshwater >... | reverse complement strand
GGATTATTGACCAAGGCAGACCGTGCCAGCATGAAGTCGGCCCTGGAGCTACGCGCACCGTTTCTTGATCAGGAAGTCATGGAATTTGCCGCAACCCTTCCGGAAAAAGAGCGCATTAACCGCTTACAAACCAAAGTTTTTTTAAAGCAGTACGCGCTGCGCTACCTGCCTGCGGATATAGTGCACCGCAAAAAAAGGGGGCTTTCTGTCCCGTTGAGCAGTTGGTTGCGCGAACCGCTTTATGAATGGGCAAAATCGAGATTATCTTCGCCGCTGCTGGATCAAGTCGGCGTTAATCGCCGGGTTGCCGTGGAACTATTACAGGAACATACCCAACGCAAGGCTGATCATGCCCGCGCCATCTGGACGCTGTGTGTTCTGACTGAATGGCTGGAATGGGTGTCCGAAACGAGGGGTTAACTCGCCAAACACCTTGTAACAAGACGATTCTAGCTTATGCTGTTTTTCCGTTGCCTCTGAGCTAAAATCCACTTCAACGACAGCGTCAATAAAAAGAAAGCGCAGGCCGCGATACCCAGATATTGGGCAAGATGAGACATATCAGCCTGTATGGCACCCGCGCCGATGAGGGTCGCAGTCACGCCAAGAGGAAGAAAGCCTAATGCACTTCCGATCCAAAAATCACCATGACTAACGGTACTCAGTCCCAACAAGATATCGTTATAAAGACCGCTAATTGGCAATTGCCGCATGAATAATACCGAGCGCCAGCCTCGTGCTTGCGTGCCTTGGGACAAGGCGATAATCTTTGGAAATTTTTGCTGAACATACTCCCGACCACTCCAGCGAGCAAAAAGAAAAGTGCCATAAGCGCCAAGCAAAGTTCCGAAATGACTCCAAACAAAACCCCACGTAAATCCAAATACGACACCTGCCAAGGAACACAACAGCAGTCTGGGCATACCAATAGCGGTTAATAAAGCCGCCGCCAAAGTAAATATGGCGGGTGCCGCGTAACCCGTTTCAGCCAGCCACAATTTAATTTGATGACTCTGGTTTAGCACCTCTTTTAACGGCATGGAGTAGATTAAAAAACTACAACCCACCACCGCGATAAGTAGTGACCCCATCGCTATTTTTTTGGACAACGTGCTTGTTGATTCAGCCACATTTCACCTGAATATTAATTTAGAATTGTAATAATACTAGAGACCATTGAATAGCTCCAGAGAAAAATAATACTTAGGTAAGGCAAATCGCAAAAAATAACCACCCCATCATTCCCACGCTCCGGCGTGGGAATGCCGCGAGTGACGCTCCAGCGTCACGCAACGCTGGAGCGTTGCCGGATGAATTCCCACGCCGGAGCGTGGGAACTGTCGGATCTGGAGGATATTTTCTGCATACGGCCTAAGACAAAAACGCACTGATTGCATCAGGGTTTTTAACCTCCTTGTATAAAGTCTGTTTTGTCAGTTTTGATACTGTCGCCTTAAACAACAGCATTGCACACACCCACCGGTTTCGCTGATTAAGTGCTAAATAAAGCTGCATCCAGTTGTAAGTATTGATTTATTTTAACACATCAACCCGGAATCATAACTTGTTTCTATAATCGTTAAATCTTGCTGCTTCATCCTAAAATGAAAATTAAACAGCATTGTCACCGAATTTTAATCAAACTTTCATTTAATTGTAATAAAAGCGCGTTACACTTTACAACCACCAAAAAACACAAATCAAACCGAAAATATACGATTTTCATCACTGCAATAGCTCGCGGCCGACTTTTGCAGAACTACTCATTTAAGAGGATAAAAAAATGAAACTGCTCTATTCAATCCATAAATACGACGTTTTCATGTTCACTTGGTTGATTAATACCAGAATGCACAGCCCCTTGACCAAGGTCAGCCGACACCTGTCAAAAACTGGCGATGGTCCGCTTTATCTGTTGGTCATAGGCACTTTATTTTGGCACGAGGGGATTCAAAGCCTCTTCCTTAAAACGATTCTGCTGGCATTTTTAATAGAAAGACCCGTTTATTTTGTATTAAAAAACGGCCTGAAACGAAATCGGCCTGAGGCAGCCTTAACAAACTTCCGCAGCATTATTAAACCGTCTGATCAATTCAGCTTTCCATCAGGTCACACCTCAGCCGCCTTTATGATGGCGACCTTGCTCAGCTATTATTTTCCCCCGTTGATAATTCCCCTTTATTGCTGGGCGACACTGGTCGGCTGCTCCCGGGTGATCTTGGGCGTACATTTTCCGACCGATATTCTGGTTGGTGTTTTTTTGGGTATCAGCACAGCACTTTTTAGCTTAGGACAAATATGAGAATTTTTTATGGTGTACAAGGAACCGGAAACGGCCACATCACGCGTGCAAGAGTCATGGCCAAAGAGCTCTATGCAGCAGGGACTGACGTTACCTTTCAATTTACCGGCCGCCCAGCTGAAAAATATTTTGAGATGGAAATTTTTAATGGCTACCAATTACGTACCGGCTTAACTTTTAAAACGGATAAGGGAGAGGTCAATTATCTGAAAACAGCACGCGATGCCAAGCCCATCACCTTCATCAAAGATGTAAAATCATTGGACTTAAGTGGCTATGACCTGATCATCAGCGATTTTGAACCCGTAACCGCATGGGCCGCAAAAAACCAAAAAAAACCTGTTTTAGGCATAGGCCATCAATACGCATTCAATTATAAAATCCCCAGGACAGGCTCCGATCCAATCGCCGATCAAGTCATGAAATATTTTGCCCCCGCTGATAGAGGCGTAGGCTTACACTGGCATCACTTTGGCCAACCGATTTTGCCACCTATCATTGATACCCCGGAAACACCCAAAAACATTATCAAAAATAAAATCGTGGTGTATCTTCCCTTTGAAGACCAACAGGAAGTTATCACGCTTTTATCACCGTTTAAAAACTTTGAGTTTCATATTTATGCACCTGACGTGATTACGTCAAAATTTGACCACATTATTTGCAATCCGCTGTCACGGGCAGGATTCCAGAAAGATTTATATGACAGTGCAGGGATTATCAGCAATGCCGGATTTGAGTTGGCTAGCGAAGCCTTACAGCTAGGCAAAAAAATCCTGGCTAAACCGCTACATGCACAAATGGAACAAATATCCAATGCGGCTGCCCTAAAACAACTGGGTTATGGTCATACCATGAATGATATGGACAGTTCGGTTATTGAACACTGGCTACATGATGATCGCGCCATCCAGATCACCTACCCCAATATCGCCAAAGTATTGGTTAAGTGGATACAGGACGGCATGCCGGAAATGGAAACCGATTTTATCGAGGCTATCTGGAATACCGTAGATGTTCTGCACATTAATCATTAAACATAAATTTTTACCAGGAAGACACGACCGTTGACAGCTTGCAACACATGACACTTTTCCTGGTTCCCACTGCGCATCTAAACTACGCTGGTTCCCAAGCGGGAGCTTGGGAACCAGTAAAAACCTTTTCAATTTCTTTAAGCTGCCAAACAATAGGGCATAAAAAACCGCCCGGATTTCCCATAGGCAATTGCTATTAGGTAAGGATGGTCTGTAGGGGCAATCCCTTGCGGTTGCCCTGCCAACATCGTGGCATTAAAGGGCAGGCGTAAAGCCTGCCCCTACGAAAAAGTTACTTTTCTTTGCCTTGATGCGGATGCCGCGAGTTTGGACAACAATTTAAACGAGAGCCGCCACTTAAATTGCTCGGTTTTCTAATTGGATCTTTACCAATGCAGCCCTTTTTTGTTTTGCACGCTCGGCTTTTTCAATAGTTTCATTTTCTTTGCGCAAACAACGCATATCATAACGGCGCTTTGCCAATTGCGCTTTGGTGTTTTTTTGCGCCTGGATAAGTGACGGTTCTTTATCTAGGGGTGCCGGCAGTGGCTTCATAACAATACAGTCTACCGGACATGGCGCTAGACAAAGCTCACAGCCGGTGCATTCCGAAGCAATAACGGTATGCATAAATTTTGCCGCACCTAAAATGGCATCAACAGGACAAGCGTCAATACATTTAACGCAGCCGATACAATCCTTCTCAATAATAAACGCCACACTTTTTGGCTTGTGCATGCCAAATTGTGGATTAAGGGGTTTGGGGTTAACGTTTAACAAATACGCCAACGCGATAATGCCCTCATCACCACCCGGCGGACATTGATTAATGTCCGCCGTTCCTGATGCTATTGCTTCAGCATAAGGACGACAACCCTGAAAGCCGCATTGTTTGCATTGGGTCTGCGGCAAAATTGCATTTATTTGATCAATCACACTATGGACTTTAACCTTGAATCTTGCGGGTATAAATAACCGGATATTGTTGCATTTATTCGCAGTTAAACATAGCAGGTTGATGCCTTTATCCGGTTTTTAACGACGAATTCCACTGTAATTAACGACTATTTAACCTTACCAAACAAGTTTTTTAGTTTTCCCAATCGGCTTTTAACAGGGCTAACCGGCGGTTGTTCGACTACCACTGGCGCAGGCTGAATTTCAGGTTCTTTCTGTTTTATATCTTCGGGTTGCTGCTTTGCACCGAACAGTTTTTTGAGTTTTCCCAATTGGTTGTTAGCAGGACTCGCTGGCGCTTGCTCGACCTCCACCGGGACGGGTTGAATTTTTGGCTCTACCCGTTTTATAGCTTCAGGTTGCTGCTTGGCTCCGAACAGGTTTTTAAGTTTCCCCAGTTGGTTTTTAGCTGGACTCGCTAGCGGTTGCTCGACGGCTAATGACGCTTGCACTAGTACAGGCTGAATTTCCACTTCTTCCAGCTTTTTTTCTTCAGGTGCCTGCTTCATGTCGCCAAAGTAGTATTTTGTTTTTCCATACCGATCTTTCAAGGGGCTCACTGACGACTGTAAGACTGCCACTGGCGCAGGCTGAATTGCTGGTTCCTTTGGTTTTGTTTCTTCGGGTTGCTGTTTTGAACCAAACAGGTTTTTAAGTTTTCCCAATTGGCCTTTAGCGGCAGTCACTGAAGGTTTTTCAGCTGCCACTGACGGTTGCTCGACTACCAAAGGCGCAGGCTGAATTTCTGGTTTATCCTGTTTTATTTCAGCAACTTCTGGCGCAGCTGCCACTACTTCTTGACTGGTTTTTCCAAACAGGTTTTTAAGTTTTCCGGCTGCTCCACTCATTTTTTCCTTAGCAGAAACCACTGGTGGCTGCTCGATAACTGTGGGTGCGGGTGCTGACGGGATTTCTGCAGGGGTCTGTTTTAATTCAATCGGTGTTTCTTGTTCAGCCGGTTTTATCAGTGCTGGCTGTGGCTGTGCTTGTACTTTAACGGGTTCTACTGGTTTGGTCTGTTCAAGTTGTGTAATCAAGGCCTCTTTAGTCGTTAATTTTTCTTCCAGTTGCGCTATCTGCTGCCTGGTATTAACCAAATCAAGGGCTTGTTGTTCCAGTTCTGTAAGATGCGCCAATTCGGACAGGTGTTTTTCCAAGGTTTGAGATAAAACCTGTTGCGCTTGATCCTGCTGCTGTAGCAGCGTGGATTTTTGCTCTTCAAGCTTTTGTTCCAGCTTGGCAAGCTGACTGGTTTGAGTGGCTAAAGTTGCTTGTAATGTTTCAATTAATGCTTCTTTCTCAACCCGTTTTACCGTTTCATCATGATAAGATTGTTGCAGTTGGGATTTGGCTTGCTGTTCACTGCGCAGACGTGTTGTTAACAGGTTAATCACTCTATCGTGTTGTTGCCACAAATCTTCAGCCTTGAGGTCACCCATGACCGGTAACGGGCGCTCGCCAAGATCAAAGCTGGTTGCCAGGGTTTGAATGATTTCTGCAATCTGCTTATTGCGCCGGGAAAGCTGCTCTTCACCTTTTGCGGCTCGCTCGGCTTCATGTTGAGCCAACTGCCGGTCTTTTTGCATTTGCTCGGTATTAGCCGCTAATTCGCCTTGCATTTGCAGCATTTGTTGTTGCACGGCATTCAGCTCGGCATTGAGTTTATCTTGCATTTCAATATGCGCTTTTTCACTGGCGGCATTCTTTTTCTTTAAAGCGGCAACCCTGATACTATAAATAATGGCGGTTAGTAAAAAGACTGCCACCGCCAACACCCCTGCGTAAACAGGATTGGCAAGCGTCAGTAGAGTCCAGTCAGAAAGAAGGGTTTTAATAATAGGTAAGTAAGTTTCCATAAGTACGTTTCTCAATAAAAAATGACGGCAATCTGTTGATTGTATAAGTACAAAAATTTTTAAATCATCGACTCATACAATAAGGTGCAATGATTTCCAAAAATAAATAGATCGTTATAGCGGCAGCTTTAACAGCGGAAAAATCGTAGATAAAGCCGCTTCTGCAACCTCATTAATTTCAACGCTGCAACAATAAAATTAAAATTCAATGCCCTGTTCGGCTTTAATTCCCTGCTGAAAAGCATGTTTTATCAGGGTCATTTCGGTGACCGTATCCGCAATCTCTATCACTTCCGGAGCCGCATTACGTCCGGTCATAATTAAATGTAACCAGGATGGTTTCTCATTGCGAATAAAATCTGCAATTTCCTGACCGGAAATCCACTGATACCCGCAACAATAATTAATCTCGTCCAGCAAAACGACATCAAACTCTTCGGAAAGCATTTTCTGCTTGCTAAGCTCCCATATTTCCCGACTGGTTTTAATATCCTGTTCAGGATTTTTGGTATCCCAGGTAAAGCCGTCACCCAACGAATGCCATTCAATATTATCAAAACGTTCTGCGGCTTTTTGTTCGCCCGTTTGCCATTGCCCTTTAATATACTGGATAACACAAACTTTCATGTCCCAGCCGGCAGCACGAAAAACCATGCCTAAGGCACTGGAAGACTTGCCTTTGCCGTCGCCGGTATTAACGACAACCAGCCCTCTTCGTCTATCTCTTGATTTCATAAACCATTCCGTAATTTGATTAAGTAGAAACAGGTCGCAACTTTTTTATAATGAACGCATTGATCGCTTTCAATCATGATAAAGTTACCCTATTCTTTACGCCATTCATTGTAACCTTAAAAAGCCATTATGACCGAAGCAACTGTTTTATTTTCTGACGCAAAAAAAGTTATTCCAGGTGGCGTTAATTCGCCAGTACGCTCTTTTAGTGGTGTAGGCGGCACACCGGTTTTTATTGACCATGCCAGCGGCGCTTATATCTATGACAGTTCGGGCAGTCGTTATATTGATTATGTGGGCTCTTGGGGGCCGATGATTTTAGGTCATGCACATCCTGAGGTGATTGCTGCGGTTAAACAGGCCGCTGACAAAGGCCTGAGTTTTGGCGCACCGACAGAAATTGAAACGCTAATGGCGCAGCGGGTTTGTGAGTTGATGCCCTCCATTGAGCTGGTCAGAATGGTTAGCTCCGGTACCGAAGCCACCATGAGCGCCATTCGTTTAGCCAGAGGTTATACGGCCCGTGATAAAATTGTTAAATTTGAAGGCTGTTATCACGGCCATTCCGATTCCTTATTGGTTAAAGCTGGCTCAGGCACCTTAACTTTTGGCGTGCCCAGTTCACCGGGTGTACCTGCCTCGGTTGCCGCCAACACACTGACCTTAACCTATAACGACAGCGAGTCGGTTAAAACCTTGTTTGCCGAGATAGGTGAGCAAATCGCCTGTATCATTGTTGAACCCGTCGCCGGTAATATGAACTGTATTCTACCGACCCCCGGTTTTCTGGAAACGCTGCGTCAAGTCTGCGACGACTACGGCAGTGTACTGATTTTTGATGAAGTGATGACCGGCTTTAGGGTTGGCCTACAGGGCGCGCAAGGGGTTTATGGCATCAAACCCGATTTAACCACGTTGGGTAAAATTATTGGCGGCGGCATGCCGGTCGGTGCTTTTGGCGGACAACGTAAAATTATGGAGCATCTCGCCCCGCTTGGCCCTGTATATCAAGCGGGTACTTTGTCCGGTAATCCTGTTGCCATGGCGGCCGGACTAAAAACACTGGAATTAATCGCCCAACCGGGCTTTTATGAAGCCTTGACTGCAAAAACCGAAAAACTGACCACCGGTTTAAAAGAGCGTGCCCATCAAGCCGGCATTGCTTTGACCACCAATCATGTTGGCGGTATGTTTGGCTTGTTTTTTAGCACAGAACAGCAAGTGACGAGCTTTGCCCAGGTTATGCACTGTGATCAGGTTTTATTTAAACGCTTTTTTCATGCCATGCTGGAGGCCGGTGTCTATCTGGCTCCGTCGGCGTTTGAAGCCGGTTTTGTTTCAGCGGCGCATACTGATAATGATCTGGAAAAAACCCTGGATAGCGCTGAAGCCATCTTTAAGCATTTATAAGCCGGTTGGGAAATGGATTTTATAAACAACCTGTCTCCCCTGCTGGTTGGTTTGTGCGGTTTGTTGGCAGGTGCATTATTAATGCGCCTGCTCAATGGTCAGGACAAAGCCGCTATTGCCAAACTCTTAACCGACCTTGCCGTTTCTGATGAAAAACTCAAGCAGTTTCAAAACAAGAACTCTGAATTCAGGCAGTTGCAGCAACTCTATGTGGAATCCAAAACCCAAAATGCCGAATTGCAAACGCGCATGTCCGAGCAGGTAAAAAACGCGGAAGAAAAATTAACTCTGTTAAAAGATGCAGAGATTCGGCTTAATAACCAGTTTGAGAACCTGGCCGGTAAAATTTTCGATGAACGCAACCGCCAATTTACGGAACACAATAAAACCAGTCTTGATCATATTGTCAGGCCGTTGCGCGAGCAGTTGGGTGAATTTAAACAACGCATAGAAACGGTTTACGACAACGAAAACAAAGACCGGAACTCCCTGCGCGAAGAAATTATTTCGTTACGGCGTGATACCGCGCAAATGAATCAGGAAGCGCTTAACCTGACCCGTGCGTTAAAAGGCGATAAAAAAACCCAAGGTAATTGGGGCGAGATGATATTGGAAACCGTTCTGGAAAAATCGGGACTGCGAAAAGGCATAGAATACGAAACTCAGGGTGCGTTTCGCGATGAAGACAACAAGCTCTTTAAGCCTGATGTGATTGTTCGTTTACCTGAAGACAAAGATATTATCATTGATTCAAAAGTGTCCTTGGTCGCTTATGAACTGCACTGTTCAACCGACGATGACGCAGAGCGTGTAGCGGCGTTAAAACAGCATACTGAAGCCGTGCGCACACATATTAAAGGTCTGAGTGCCAAAGATTACTCCGGCCTGAAAGGTTTGCGGACGCTGGATTTTGTACTGTTATTTATGCCAATAGAAGCAGCTTTTATCGCCGCGTTTCAGGCCGATGAACGTTTATTTACCGATGCCTTTGAGCATAAAATAATTGTCGTTACTCCCACTACGTTACTGGCGACGCTACGCACCATCGAAAATATCTGGCGCTATGAGCGTCAGAACGAAAACGCCAGAGCCATAGCCGATAAAGCCGGTATTGTTTATGACAAAATACGCGGTTTTGTAGAAGATCTGGATAAACTGGGTAAACAACTAAGCACCGTCCACACGACTTACGATGGTGTTATGAACAAGTTAACCCGGGGCAATGGTAATTTAATCCGCCAAGCCAGCAGCTTTGTTGATCTTGGCGTCAAAATTAAGAAAACCATACCCAAAAATATAACTGAACAGGCCGGGGTTGAGATTGATAAAAATAAAAATCAAACAATAGCCGATGAAAACTTTTAAGGATATGCATTGAATGCCACACCAATAAAGATTCTAGCTCCATAATTTTGATTAGAGTAGGATCTGATTCTAATCGTGGTGTCATTAAATTTAATTAACGCATAATAAAAACTTACGTCATTATTTAGGTTAACTGACTTATTAATACTAATAATAATTTTATTCATAACATCACCCATCAGCAAGATAAAAAAAAAGCACTTATTGCTAAGTGCCTTTTGAGGGGGGGTAACACACAGGAGAGGTAGAGCACTTGTAATAGTTAAAGCAGTTACTATGCCAATACCGTATAGACCCTTATTAAATAAGGAAACATGCCTTAACGTGACTCGTTTTTTTTATCTTGACAAACATTTTTTGCCCCATTTTAAGCAACAATGGCGGTAACGATGTGTCAACTTGGTGCAATTGCAAGTGACTTTGAGGGTTATAAAGCGGGGGGTGCACAGGCAATTGATCTTTATCCCCGAAGGCGGTCAATAAACGATCTTATTGCTTTTTTCAGTTAATGATTTAAAGGGCTGCAAGGCATTGGACAAATCTAAATAATGCATAGCAATACGGCGTTCCGAGGGAATAACCTAAATTGCGGCTACCCATTTAAAGCAGGGCGATTTTACAAATACCATTCCTTCAAAGGATGTTATCTGTCACAGCTTAAGTTGTTAGCTATTAACAGGTTACCTTTTAAATAGTAATTACTCAGTCCCCCCTCTTTGAAAAAGAAGGGTTAGGGGCAAGCCACTCGGAGAGTGTGTTGATTTTTAGTTGGAACTGACCGCCAGCTCACGGCCAGGAGGAGACCGTCGATAGTTTCCAATGAACGGCTGGTTAATCTTGAAAAGCTGTCATTCAGAGGCCGACAGTGATTTGCAGCCACGTACCCAATGGATTAATAATCTTTTTGACGTCAGCGATTTCGTCGGCGCAGTATTCCTTTGGCGACGTAATAGACTAGGATAAAACTTGGAGCGGCCATCGCTAGCCCCATGACTACTGTGCCCAGCCACAGCGGCTGCAGTGCTTCCCAGAATTCGGTGGACAGTAACGAAAGGCCTTGAGTCCAATCCATTTGGTCGAAATTCTGCATTAATGCTTGTATTTCGGTATAGCTCAAAGGTTTATGTTTACCGGGCATTATCCAGATACCCAGCCGGTAACCACCATACCACATAGGCAGTGTAGTCAGTGGATTTGAAATCCATGTCCAAGATAGACTGGCAATGACACTAGCTCTTAAGACAAGAGCGGCGATCATGCCAATAAAGGTTTGGCCGAATATAGGTAGCTCCGAACAAAAAATACCGCAGGCACAGCCCATTGCGATGCGATAGGGTGACTCATTAAGATGGATCAGTCGATGAATCCATTGGTTGATAATATATTTAATTCGTCGGCTCCAACCCTTTTTCGTAGGCGGTGGGGAGCCTAAAACCCGTCTAGGTACTGATCGAGAAAACCAAAGACTACTTTTAGACCAAAACATTATTTACATCTCGCTTGGTAACTATCACGACGACAGAAACAAGCATACACTAGAATCCTGATAGGCTCACTCCGAAACACTAATTACTAGTTCCGTAACTGACTTTGCAGTTCGACGATTGAAATACCCCCAAGCTACATTTTGCGAGGGTTAGTCATCATCTTTTTCACTATTGCGTTTTTCATCCCCATCACGAATGTCATGTTCATTTCCACTTCGGTGACACTGAACACAATTGTCGAAATTACTGATGCCTTCCTCGATGTGCTCGTGACGGATACTTGCAGGCGAGTGTTCGTGGCAACCATAGCAGGTGTAATGGCTGTAGTCATTGCGCACATGACAGGTCACACAGCGCGTGTTGTGATCGCCGTCTAATGAAAAATACTGGGTGTGATTGAAGGTCGTCGGCACCCACTTTTCCTGGGTGTGACACTGAGCGCAATGATCGGCAATCTGCTGGTGTAGCGAGTCGGTGGGCGGTTTGTGGCAGTTCTGGCATTGCTCACTCGTTGCTTTTTGCAGTAAGGCGTGATTGAAACGTCCCTGCTGCATAAAGCGTGTTACCCCAGCATGATCGCTGTGGCAGGCTACACAGTCCTGACTATTCAGCTGCTGGTGAAAGGGAGATGAAGTGCGTGGTTTTGCGAGGGGTTGTCCTGTCGTCAGCAAACGACCGATATCAGCAGGTTTATGGCAGGTAACGCAGCGCTCGGAAGCGACTCCACTGAAGGGTACGTGGCAGGCAAAGCAATCGGTATCCAATTGCTTATGGCCGGAAATCAGTTTGCCCGGTGCAATCATCAGCTGCGGGAAGATAAAAACCAAAACCGTAATCACGATCAGGTTGACGGCAAGAGCTGTCTTTAGGATATTGTTCATACCCAACCCCAGAATAGGAATATGCTGATGATATGACCCAATGCCAGCATTACAAAAACAATGAAAATCGGGATATGCACTTTTCGCCACTTGGTCATCGCATCAAGAGTCACGGCATCCCAGAATAAGGCTTGTTCCACCTCAAACCTGGAGAAACCACGAAGCTGTAAGTCTTCGCGCTCACCTTGGACATGACGGCGGGATTGATCCAACAGCAGTTTTCCAACCAAGCCGCTAACCACATTCACGCTCATGGCCACTGTGGCTAGCCAAGGCAAAATGGCATTGAAATGGATGCCGGCATGGATCAGCACCAACAACGAACCGAGCCAGGCGGTGAATTCATGAAAAGTCAGCAGTGATTTTGGATTTCCCGCCGTGATAACTTTGCGTTTGCGAAGAGAATAAATTAACGAAATAATGATCAGAATTGTGCCGGGAATGCCCAGATAGCGGCCGACCCATACCAGATTCAATTGATGCAGAAGATAATCCCCCGCCAGGGTGGCAACTGCCAGCAGGCCAAGCAGCAGACCGAAGGGAAGGATATGTTGGTGCCATAGCGAAGTTGTCATTTAAGCCTCCAGCGTTACGCTAGTCTTGGGTGAGCAGACACAGAGCAGGCAGGTGCCGGGTTCTGGATCGTAATCCGGTGGTTGGCGGTAGGCAACCTCGCCTGACAGTATCTTCGTCTGGCAGCTGCCGCAGCCACCCGCGCGGCAGCCCGAATTAACGCTGATACCCTGTGCTTCTGCCAATTCGAGCAGGCTGCCGGCAAACGGAGGCCATTGCAGCTGCTTACCGGACTGGGCAAAATTCACAAAGATAGCGTTAACCACCGCCTCGTTCTGCGCATCGGTAACTGCGTCCTTAGCACTGCGGAGTTTGATCGATGCCGGCCCGAAAGCCTCAAAATGGATATGCGTATTCGGCACCTCCCAATCCTCCAGTGCCGGAGCGAGGCTTTCCAGCATCGGGGTGGGGCCGCAAATATAGAAGTGATAAGGCTTGGCTGGTAATTGGGTACGCAACAGGTTGATATCGATTCGGCCCTGATGGTGGTAATCGTGCCCTGCCACATCGTCCGGCTGAGGAGCGCTAAAGCACACCCGCAAATGAAAGTTCGTATGTGACAATGCCAGTGCGTCGAAATGCGACTTCATCATCAACTCACGGCCATTACGCACGCCATAGTACAGCCAGACTTCGCGTCCGGGCTGGTTAGCCAGACACCAGTTCAGCATGCTGAGCATCGGCGTAATGCCAATACCGCCGCCGATCAGCACCAAAGGGTCATCACTGCGGTCAATATGAAAATGTCCGGAAGGTGCTCGCACCTGCAAAATGCTGCCGACTGAGACGTGATCGTGAAAGTAATGGGATGAACGTCCCGGAGGGAAGTCACTTCCGGCAGGCGCAGATACCCGCTTAATCGACACCCGGTAGCAATCAGGGCGGGGTGCATCCGACAAGGAATAGCAACGAATGACCTGTTCGGTACCTCCCGTCGCTGCCGGCAAGTCGAGGCGGAAAGTTAAAAACTGCCCGGGCAGAAAAGGCGGCAGGGGTTTTCCGTCTTCCGGCACAAGGAAAAACGAGCAAATGGACGAACAAGCATCCTCCACTACCTTGCGGTCAACCCTGAATTTCCGGAAGTACAACCGGGCAGGTACAGTAATTTCTTCCGCGTCTCGCGACTTGCCCCCGCCCACAGTTAAGTTCAAATCCTCCCCGCGGTTTGGCAAGGCGTGATAATCCATCCAGTGACGCCAATAGACGATGCCCAGATAGATCGCCAGTTGCAATAGGATTACGGATACAATCCAGAACAGCAAAGAAAGTGACGTCATGTTGCTATGCTACCAATTTAGAGAACTAAAGTGTCCCCTTGATATTTGTGACGATTAGAATACGCCCAAGCTGACTAACTCTTTGGTTTCTTGGACTTATCGTGTGAAACAAGTTTGTACCCTCATACTCAAGCAATCTTGTAAGTATTGTTAGTAAACTCCGACGTGTGATCAAATCACTGGCTATGTAATTTTTCCTGTAACCATACTTTAATAAGCGACTGGTAAGGTACATCACGGGAATTTGCAGCGGCTTTGATCGAATCCAGCAGGTGTTGAGGCAAACGCAATGAAATCGTTTTGGTACTGGGTTTTAAATTGGGCAGCACTACTTGCTGTGCTTTCGTCCAATCCAGATAATCTGTGGAGTCTTGTTGTTCCCAAAACACACGTTCTTCGGGCTCGCTGGAAAATTTTGGAATAGTTTTAAGTGGTTTGTTCATAAATTTTACGCTCCTTTCTGTGCATGTCTCTGGCTGAGATGACGCGTATACTTTCGCTCTCATGTCGCAGGGTGAAGGTAATATGCAATGACCGATCTTTGTTAGTCTTACCCAGTGCATGAAAGCGGCCTTCGCCTTGACTGTGTTTAGTATCGTCAATTACAAGCAATGGTTCATTGAAAAAAACCTGCTCGGCTTCAGCCATTGAAACGCCATGCTTGTCGTTCTTGCGTGCATTGCCTTCATCCCAATCAAACGCTGTAATTTTAGTAAAATTAATCATAGGCGTATATTATGAGAGTATACGATGGAAAGCAAGTTTATCTGTCTTGGTTACTTATTTAACCGATTTTGACTTGCCATAAAAATTTATTGTTCGATTTATGTTGGTTGGTTTATTAAAGTTGACTGGCTGCTATAGCCGTGACTGTTGCCGCTCGTAAACTTGGCTTCAATGTCTGCAGTGGGTCGTGAGCTGGCAGTCAGCTCCAACTAAAAATCAACACACTCTCGGAGGGGCTTGGGTCACTGCCATTAAGTTAAGCCGTTCGCTGAGCGGAGTCGAAGCGATTTTGCTGGCTTCGGCTCCGCTCAACCAACGGTTTATCTTGCCAAGAGTCGCTTAACTTAATGGCAGTGAGGGGCTTGGGTTATGGGAGATTTTATTAAATAAAGCCCTCTGCCCTGACATTGTCGGTCGCCAAGGCAATGGCTTGCTGCAAAAATTTCGCGTGGTTCTACAAATCCAACGGATTATTGGGGTCAACACCGTCCATAAAGGGCAGACGCCGATCCTGATTGGTCAGTTGATATATCTTGCCTAACCAATTATTGAAAACGGCTTTTGCCGTATCTTTCCAGGTGTTGTCAATATGTTCCAACACCAACGCCTCAGGAAAAGCATCGAGTGCTTTACCGGCCTGCCTGACCGACCGGACATGCTGCTCATAACCGGACAATAGTTGCTGCACCGTTTCGTTAAAATAATGCTCTGGAAACGGCGGGTAGTCTGCTCTTTCCCAATGATAAAAGCGCAGTACTTCGCGTTTATATTCTTTTAACAAACTAATGTCATCGTATTCGGGATGCCCCTGAAAGAACACAATCCGAAAGCCGTCGGGACTAACCGCAAGATGTACCCCGGCTTCTTGACTGGCTGCCAGAATCTTAAGCCCGCAGCGCTCCATGTCACTTTGAAATATTTCATTAAACCGCGAATGAGGCACATCAAAGCGGGTGTTAATTTCTGCAACCAAGGGATGATTTCGGTGGGTGAGTTTGTGGGAAAAAACACCCCAACGTTTTGCAGGCAAGCGGGTGCGCTCAATGCCATAGCTGTATTGAATAACGGCATGAGTCGCAAGGCATGAACACAGTATAGAGGTGACATTGTCCTTGGCCCAGGAAAAAACTTCCATCAGCGGTTGCCAAAAATCTTCTTCGGGCAAACTGGGGTGGGTCACATTCGCACCGCTGATAATCAAGGCATCCAGACCATCACGCTTGATTTGCTCAAAGGACTCATAATATTTATCAATATGCGCCTGCGCTTCGGGGCTTCTTTTCAGGCCCGCTACGGTAAAAGGATGGACATGAAACTGTACGATCTGGTTACAGGCACCCACCAAGCGAAAAAATTGCCGCTCTGTTGCTTCCAAGGCAGCATCGGGCATGATATTAAGCAAACCGATATGCATTTCCCTGATGTCTTGTTGACTGGCGCGATCCGCTGCCAATATTTCTTCACCTTCGTCATGCAGGCGTTGAAAAGTGGGTAAATCAATGTGAGCGACTAAAGGCATAATGGCTGATTAAATCCGTTCATGACTGTTTAGCCAAGGCATCGCTAATCAAGCGGATAAAATCAGCTTCATTTTTAACGCTGGCGACATCATTGGCATCAAGCGTATAACCGTACTGGTCGGCAATGGCCTGATAGCGCGGCAATCGGGATTTAAATAACTCCGGAAAAACCCAAGACACAAACTCATCAGGCGGCATGACGTCAGCGGAGGCATAATTTTTCAGGCGCATAAATTCAGCAAGCTTTTCATCAAGAAAAGCTTCCCGATAATACAAGGGCTTGGGATCGGTTTTGGCGCGTTCAATAATGGTTTGTTCCAACGCTGACGGTATTTTAATGTAAATAATGAGCGTGTTTTGAGCCAGTGTTTCCAACACCTCAGGACTGTCCAACTCACAGACACTACCACCCGCATCATTAATAAAATGATGATAGCCGTAAATATCTTCCGCTTTATGAATAAATTCAGGCACATCATTCATGGCAGCAATTTCGGCTTGATGATGTAATTTTTGTCGCCGCATAAACTCCTGCAAAGACAATCCGCCTTTGGCAGGGTCGCCCACTTTACCTAAAAAAGTAGAAACCGGAGCAAGATTATCAACCGTTATTTTGTTGGAAATATAAATAGAGTCCGACAATAATAATTCACGTAAAAACGGCACACTCATGGCCTGACGTTTAATATTGTCCAGAATCGGCTCTCGCAGATATTTAGTACCTATCCGGTAATCACCGGAATAATGAAACCACTTGGCTTTGGGTAATTTATTGGCTAATGTGGTTTTTCCTGCACCGGACATGGCTAGCAAGGTAATTCTTTTTGATGGCCAATCCAAGAATTCCTGGGGACTCATTTTCATGCAACAGTTTCCTTATTAATCCAGATAATTATCGATGTCCATGTCTTCGGCATTGGGCTTGTGCTCATCCGTGTCTGAATAGCCCAGATCATCAGCTTCAACGTCATCAAAAGGGGCGCTCCAGTCTTCAGGGGGTTCGATGTAGTCAAAAGTTGAGTTATACCAGCTGTCATTATCGTATTCACCAATATCGCCATCAAAATATTGCACTTCAATTGAATCGTCATTTTCATCGATAGCGACGACTTTAAACTTCAGGTTGTTTTCTACATCTTTGTACCAGCTACCGATGATAGGGTCTGCTACTGTTGTCATGATGGATACCTCAAATGTTAGTCAAACTGTTCTATAGGAACAATAAATTAGCGAGCTGTTATTAACCAGGCTTAAAAGATACCATTCTATTTTGCACTCGCTGAAATGCAATTGATATTTAATCGGTACCCTAAAAACAACGTCAATAATTATTGATTGAACAGTTATAAAGTAAGTATGGCTTTCTTGCAAGCACGTAGTCTTCTGCTTACATTTGTTAAAGGTTTTCGGCTTAACTGTCAACCATTAAAACGTTGTCATGAAGCCTGATGAGACGCCTTGGATGCCCTAAGATTAGCAGTTAAAGCCGGGGGTATTTTTCGTGCCGTAGGGAAAAAAGACCGTCACGGGCGCATCATCTATGCTCGTCGAATTTGAGGATTATTGCTGAACGATTCAATTAATAAGTTTAGGTTGCTGAGTGCATTGCAAAATAAATTCTATCATGGTAAAAATATACCTGTTGAGCTATGGTTTTAACGTCTTTACTGCAAGTAGTATCAACAAACTAAATATTCTAAAATAATACTGAGGAGAGAATAATGAAAAAATTAGCATCCGTCTGTGCAGGATTGTTATTATGTTTGAGTACGACTGTTTTCGCAGAGGAACACCTTGACGCTGCGCTGGAACACGCCAACGCAGCGGTAGCTGAAGGTAAGGCCGGTAAAGCGCCAAGCTTGGTCACACATGCGAAAGCCGCTCTGGATCATTCTCTGGCTGCTTCTCTGGTTGCCAAGAGCATACCCAAAAACCATATAGACGCAGCCTCCAACTCGCTACAAGAAGCCATTGATCATGGCAATTTGGGGCATGCACAACCCGCTACCAAATCTGCCGAAGAAGCGGTAGTTCACCTTAACGCCGCTAAAAAATAATAAGATTAACACCCGCAAGGAGAAAGCGGGCAGATTATTCTGCCCGCTTTTTTTGCCTGAAGCGGAGTTGTGTTTACTCCGTTGATGATTTTTTTATAATCACAGTCACTTCAAAGGTTCTAAGCGGTGCAACATTGTGCTCAAAGGATCTATGGTAGATCAGTTTTACTTCGCTTTTACCGGCGGCAACAGCATGAAGCGTTATCACTTCAACGCCCCCAGACCCCATCATTTTATTGTTGGCAAAAAATGCTGTCTTAACTCGACTTAAAACATTCAAATCGAGCGGAATCAGCTCCCAGGCATAACCCGTTGTAGGATTTCCCGGTAAGATAATGTCCACCTCATCACCCACCACTATTTCAACGGTTTTGCCGGAATCGTTTTCGTTTAATTTCATAGCTTGACCCGCCAAGGTGTTATCAACATTACCCAGCATCAATGCAAAAAATATAATTGCGCCGGTTTGAATCCGGTAACCAGTAACCTTATCCACGCTTAACTTAACGTTAAGCCGGAAATAATCAAAATTATATCGATTCATCATCAAACCCTGTGCTGTGTAGTTCGGTAACTGTTATTATAGCGGGGTTTTTTATTCGACAGGCTTTATTACATTTAGATCGCCCGGTATTACTCAACACCGGGGCAGGATAATTTGTTTTTTTAGATCACAAGACCTTTGCCATGCCAACCTTTACAAATTATCAAAAACTGCTTGCAATTGCGCTTGAAGAAGCCCGTAGCGGACTGGCTCAAGGCGGCATCCCGGTCGGCGCTGCGTTGTTTTCCGCAGACGGCATCTTGCTCGGTCGTGGACACAACCGCCGCGTTCAAGATGGTGACCCTTCAAGCCATGGCGAAACGGATGCCTTTCGCAAGGCCGGTCGCCTGAAAACCTACCGAGACAAAATCCTGGTCACTACCCTTGCGCCTTGCTGGTATTGCAGCGGCTTGATACGTCAATTCAACATAGGCACCGTAATCATTGGAGAATCTATCAACTTTTCCGGTGGTATCGATTGGTTGCGTCAAAACGGCGTCAACGTGATTGATCTCAACTCGATCGAATGTATCGATATGATGGCCAGCTTTATTAGCACCCATAATGAGTTATGGAACGAAGATATCGGCGAGTCTTGATAACACCGTTCTCAACTAAACTGAATTTTTCAGGATAATCCCGTCTACTCATAAACAACAAAACCGCCTAAAGGAACGGTTAAACGAACCGCCTTGCCATTCCTCGCTTCAATCTTAACTTCTGAACCTATCTGTAGCGGATCTGTTGAATAGATACATGTTAAAAACTTGAAATTATCCCCGTGCAGATTGTTATCAATGGTCACCCAAGCGGTTCGTAATTGATCAACATCGGTATTAATAGCCAGTACCATTTCGTGATTATTGAAGATGCGCGACCAAGGCACAACAGACAGAATACGATCGCCAATAATATGCGGAAAACCGAAAGTCCCTGGCTCGCCACTTTCAGAAATTTCCCGAAGATACTGCCGTCCCCTGCGTAAAGTTAAACACCCTTTTCTATTTCTGATTTTGTTAATGTCGGCAATGATCCGGTAGATTTTATGAGCCTCATTAAAAAAATGCAGTCCACTGCTTTGAATGGAGCCAAATTTTCCACCAAACATACATTCACGCAAATAACGGTCACTATCTCCCGCACCGTTAAAGGCTTGTTCGGTACCGTAAAACAGACAAGGAATCCCCATAGTCGTCAGATTAAGCGCAACAACCGCAGGCAAATGCGCATAGCCACGGTTTGTGTCACCGCAAAAACGCGCCTTGTTATTGCCTTTACGCACCTGATCATGATCATCAAAAAGTGTGACGATGTGCTTGCCAAACCAGGTATGAGACCCTTTGCCAATCAGTACCGAATTTCTGAACAAACCGAAATAAGCTTGCGGCTCACGGTAACCTTTAGCCAAATATTCCATTTTATCGGGTATATCATCAATACCCAGCGCGGCATTAAGTCCGGTGGTCTCCATCATATCAAAGGCAAATTCCCGGCCGCCGGTGATCTCACCAATCAGATAAAAATTTTCCTTGCCCAGGCTTTGCGCATATTCTTTAATAACCGCCGTAAAATAGCGGGTAGCGCCCGGTTCCATGTGCTTGACGGTATCAATCCGATAACCGTCAATATCGGCAAATGCGATCCAGAACTTATAAATATCACAGAGTGCCGCAAGTGCTGGCGTGACATGAAAATTATCAATGATCCGGTTGCCATAAACATCACGGTCATGCGCACCGTGATCAATATCTTTCAGCGATATAAAATCGCCTTCCCGATATTCCGGATCATAATCCCAGCTTGAAATGCGACCTTTGCGGGTAAAAGTCTCCGGATGCTGTAGCTCTGCCGGCCAGATAGCTTGATCAGGCCATGCTTCCGGATGAGCGACTGTATCGATTCGTGCAAAGGGAGCGTCAGGATTGCCATCGCCATTGCGGTAGCCTTTAACCCGATAGGGATTATTATCCCAGCGCGGATCCATAAAATGACCGCCTTTTCCGTCATCGGTGGAATAGCGGTCAGCGTCATAAGCGAAGACATCGCCGGCATGATTAAAAATAATATCCAAAATAACGTAGATACCCTGTTTGTGAGCGGTATTCACTAAATCCTGCAAATCTTGCCGGGTACCAAAGTGTGGATCGACATCCAGAAAATTTTGTATGGCATAGCCATGATAAGAATGTTCGTCTTTTGGCCGCTGTTTAAATACCGGACTGATCCAGATCGCACTGACTCCAAGACGTTTCAAATAACCTATCTTGCTTGCCAAGCCTTTTAAAGTACCGCCCAACCAACGGTTACCCTGTTCGGCCCATTGCCCGCGATCCGCTTTATAGGCATCCCTTTCAAATTGAAAAAGTGGCGTTGTTCCGGTAGTGACCGGGTTACCGTTATTATCAATATAATCCTTTTCTTTCTCATCAGAAAACCGGTCCAGTATTAAAAAATAGAGAACCTGATCTTCCCACGCGGCGGGTGATGGCGTAAATTGCCGGTCTTGATAAGCCGTCCAATTAATATCCGCAAGCGTTTGTTCGATGTTGGTGTGGGTTTTATTATCTGGATTTTTCATGATTATGCCAACCTCTGTTCATTTATTACAAAGCTGATTAATTCCGAAAATTGCACGTACTTTAGTTTTGGTTTTTTTATGGGAGTTGGAGTACAAATTTGCTTTTTACTCCAACTAAAATGGACTTGCATTATTATTACAGGCTACTTTGTTAATGCCAGCAATCGGCCTGTAACCCTAACGGCTACCAACTTAAGACGGGACGATTTGAGGTTAAGCCGTTCGTGGTGAGCTCAGGACGAACGGTTAAGTATCGACTATGTCCCGCCTTAAGTTGGTAGCCACCCTAACCAAGTTGATTGATACAAACGTTAAAGACCGAATTTCTTGGTATCAACGTACTCTTGACTAATCAGTGACCACCAATCCACGGCCAGTCCTTTCAACACATATTCATAAGGCAGCCAACCGTACCCACCCTCACCCCAACTGGTTCCCCAGGAATTTCTGATTAATAACGCCCCCGTGGTTGCCGTACCACAATTGGCGTTCTTGATTGCCAGGGTATCGTCATAACCGATCGCCATAATGGCATGTCCACCCGCAACC
>Ga0194053_10000801_pt1 | contig 21870 bp, 16 predicted proteins | sample SepL228m_MetaG_FD_161684 | JGI IMG/M metagenome (GOLD analysis project Ga0194053, IMG submission 161684) | Anoxic zone freshwater microbial communities from boreal shield lake in IISD Experimental Lakes Area, Ontario, Canada - Sep2016-L227-8m | ecosystem: Environmental > Aquatic > Freshwater >... | reverse complement strand
GGCCTGCACGGTCCATGAGCCGGTGAGGTCGGCTGACTGCTCGATGCGGTAGGTTTTTCCCGCGACGCTCGGCCAGGAGATCAGAAGGCCGCCGGTGGAGGGATCCGCTTCGATCCTGGCCCGCAGCACCGACATGGGATCGGTGGGATCGGTCCCGGCCAGATATTCCTGCCAGGTGGCTTGTCCGTCGCCATCGGCATCGGCGAGGGCTGCCGCATCGAAATTGTTCGTCCAGCCGTATTGGGCGAGCCACCAATCGGGAACGCCGTTGGCGGCGAGGTCCGGCTCGAACACCGCGGTGACGCTGCGGTTCTGGTCCATGGTGAGGGTGAGCGGGTTCGTCTGGCTGGCGGGGACATTGCCGGTCCAGTAGCTCCAGTGATAATTCGGGGCAGGCACGGCGGTGACGTTCACGGTGCTCCCGGGCACGCACTCGCCGGACGCGGATCCCGTGACGCTTCCGCCGCCGCTGGCCGCGACCGAGAACGCGTAGCGCGCGCCGACCTCCTGCGTGGCTCCATATGTGGCGAACGTCCCGTTTGAGAAGACGGTGTTCCACGATGCCCAGAGCCAGTTATCCGAACGGGCGACGTTCGAAACGCGCACCTCGTCCATCGCGCCTTTGAACCAGCGGCTGGTCACTCCGGCGCCGCTCTCGTCGCTTCCGCCGTATTGGTTGTTAAGGGCCGTGTCAGCAGTCACAGTCCCGGTGAGCGTGCCCTGCGAGACAACCGTTCCGTCGAGGTAAGCTTTCCAGTTGTTGGTTCCGGAAGGCGTGTAGGTGGTGGAGAAATAATACCACCGGCCGGTCGCGATGCCCGGCGCGGAAGCAGGAGACGCCCATCCGCCTTGGTTGAGCCGGATGCTCAGCGAATTCGCGGCCACCGAGTCGCCGAAGGTGAGCATCCACGCATTTTCGCCGCGCCCTTGGAAAAGGACAGGGCTCGTGCCGTAGTAGGTATCCGGAGCGACCGCGTCCGCCTTGAACCAGAACTCGACGGTCACGCTCTGGTTTCCTCCGAAAAGCCCGAACGTTTTCGGTAGCCGTACCGCGTCGCCGTTGCCGTCGAACTGATCCGCTCCGGCGACCATGCCGGCCACCGCGACCGTGTTGCCGAGCGGCGTTCCGTTCCGTGCGTTGGCCGTGCTGTCCTTGTGCGTCGAGCCTCCCTCGTCCGCATGATAGACCGCCGCGTATCCCTCCGACCAAACTGAACCGTCGGACGTGTAGGATGGCTTCGTCGCGAGTTTCGGGGATCCCCATGCGGCCCAGATGCTGGTGTTTTTCGCGAGGGCTGGCACTTTCACCCAAACGTAGGATGTGCCTGACGGATCCCATGACTCAATCTCGTATTTGAGTTCGTTGCGCGCCGCGTCGCGAAAGCGCAGGTCATCGCCGTTCGGAGAGGCGAACTGGCTGTAGGAAAACCCGGTCTGCGCCGGACCCAGCTTCACCAGCACGGGAAAATTTGCCAGGGTATCGGTGCCGTTGTAACCGGTGAAGCAGATCTCCATCTCATACGGGCAGGGCTCCCACACGGTTACCGCCACGTTCGCGGTGGCTGTTCCGCCACGGCCGTCGCTCACCGTGTATGTGAAGCTGTCGGCTCCCGCAAATCCGGCGTCCGGAGAATAGGTCGTAAGGACGCCGTCGTGCGTGACAGTTCCGTGGGCGCCGTTCGTCACCGACTGGATCGCGAGCGGGTCGGAATCCGGGTCGCTATCATTCGTGAGGACTGCGATTTGCACGCTCGTTCCCGCATCGGTTGTGGCCGAATCGTTGGTGGCGACAGGCGGATGGTTCACGTTGTTGGGGAGTTCGGTCGCAATGACCTCGGTGCTTCCGAAGCCGGCCGCCGTGCACTGAATCACAGCCGTGCCGCTCATGCTGGTCAGGTTAGGCGCGGCCGCAAGGGTCACGGGCTGGTTGACGGACCAGTTCGTGGCGTCGAATTGCAACGACGCGCCGGACTGGACCGAGATGTCGGTGTCCCCACTCGCGCGGGCCACCATGACGTTCACCGTGCCAGCCGGCCGGGAGTCCAGCCGGACGCCGAATGTCGCCGTTGCGCCCTGCACCACGGAGATTTCCGACACGGTGGCGACCGGCAGCGACCGGTTGGTCACGGTCAAAGCATAGGCGGAATTGCCCTGGATGATCGCGGGGTCGCTCTCGATGCCCGCGAGGTTGAGGATACTGAAAATCGCGCTGCCGCCATAGCCGTATTCGTAGATCGCTGCCCCGGGCGGTGAGTTGAAATTGTCGAGCCCGGTCGCGGCGACCGTCGTGTTTGCGAACGTCAGGTTCTGCCCGCCGCCCAACTGGATCGCGTGGCGCGGCGAGTTAAGGACGTCGTTGTTCGTGAAGGTGAGGTATTGGATTCCGGCTCCGTAGATCTCGATCGCGCCGCGGGCGTTGCCCCAAAGGTCCTGGCTCGTCCCCTTTCCGATGATCGTGTTTTCGTAAATGCGGATGCCCGCACCGGCGGTGTTGTCCTGAAAATGGTAGCCGGGAAAATCCTCGGTGAACCGGATCCCCGCGCTGTCGGTGCCGTCCTTGATGATGCAGTGGTGGATTTCGTGCCCGTAGCCGCCGAAGATCCCCGCGCCGCCCGCGCGGTAGCCGAACTCGACGGTGTTGTGGTGAAAAATATTGTTGTGGCACTCCGGGGCCCCAGCGGTATTGCTCGGCCAGACGGCCATCGCGTCGTCGCCGTTCGAGCGGAAGTCACACTGGCGGACGGTGCACGAACTGGCTCCCTGACTGAGGTTGATCCCGTCCGCATATGTGTATCGCACGCGGTTGTAGGCGAAATCCAACCCTGTCGTGGCCTTGACCGTCGCCGTGTAGTCGGCCACCCAGGCCCCGGTTTCGAAGTGGGTGAGCCAGATGTGATGGATGCTCGACCCGCTCCCGAACGGGCCGTTGAACGCCTTGTAGTCGGCAACCTGGCCCGCGACGACGAACCGCTGGTTCAGGGCGGAATTCATGTAGAAATGGGAAATGGTGATCCCGCTGGTATTTTTTCCTGTGGCGATACCTCCACCGCTCGTCGCCAGCGTCGAAAAGAAGAGCTCGGTATACCAAGCCCCCGCGCCCTGGATCGGGACGCCCGTGCTGTCACCGAGATTCCATTTGCGGTCGAGAATGAACTTCCCCGCCGGGATGTAGAGCCCGGTCTTCTTGGCTTTAGCCGCAGCCCAGGCGTTATCAAAAGCCGCGCTGTCGGATTTACTGTCGGCCCCGTTCGCGCCGTAATCGGTCACCGAAACATACCCCGCCGGCTTCGCCAGCGGGTCCGGCACCGCCTCGACCTCCACGAAATCAATCCCGTATTCGTAGGCGTCACCGTTCGTTTTCGCGATCTTCAGCACGTCCCCCGGCTTCAGCGCGGTGGTCAGCCGGAAATGAATTTCGTCGAACCTCATCCGCGGCCTCGCCCCGGGCGTGTTCCGCGGATCGGTCGTCACAAAATACGTCCATGCCCAATACGAGCCGGGGGAGATCGTGGAGGAAAGAACCCCGTTGACATAGACGCCCAGCGACCCGCTCACCCCGGTCCCCGCCGCATTGTCCGGAAGCGTGTAGCGCAGCGTTACGCCAGCAGCCGTCTGGTTCCCCACCGCCCACTGCACATACGAACCATTTGCCGACAACCCGACATATTGCCGGTTCGAGGCCTCGGACGCCGTCTTCGTCGAATCAAAATCCAACGCCGTCCGCACGACCGCTCCCCCTCCCATTGAGCCATCCTCCGCCTCATACCGCACATACGGCATCTCGTTGCACCCGCGAGGAAGACCGTCGCTCTGCGCTTCCAAGAGAGAGGGGGTGAATGCGGCCACACCGGCAAGCGCAAACAACGCGACGCGTTCGACAATCCACCTGAAGATCGAGTTGCCTTTGTTTTTGCGCAGAAAGAAAAACACCATGCAGTGTGCAGAGTGTATAGAAGATACTGTCAGAAATCAACACTTGGAATGAGGTTTGATCGCTCCGCGACGGTCAGAGGAGGGATTGGCCGTGCTTCTCGCCGACGAGTTTGTGGAGGGCCTTGATGTTCTCTGCCTGGTCGGCCCGGCACACGAGGGTCGCATCCGGCGTGTGAATGATGATCAGATCCTCGCAGCCGATCGTCGCGATGAGGTGGCCGGGGTCGCTCGATGCCACCAGCGTGCCGCGCGTGTCGAGGAGCAACGTGCGCCCGGCCCCGATGGCGTTGCCCTCCGCATCGCGCAGGCAGGTTTCTGCAAACATCGGCCATGAGCCGACATCCAGCCATTGGAGAGGCATCGGCACCGCCGCCACGCGGACCAGGGGGTCTCGCGAGGCCGGCTCCATGACCGCGAAATCGACGCTGATCTTTTTCAGCGCAGGAAAAACCTCCGCGAGCACAGCGTCGCGCCGCGGGGTGTTCCAGGCGGCCCCGATCTTTTCGATGCCGGCGAAATTTTCCGGCTCGTAGCGGCGGATGCAATCGAGGAGCGTCGAGGCCCGCCAGACAAACATGCCGCTGTTCCAGAGATAGCGCTCCGGCCCGGCTGCGAAGTATCCGCCTGCGGTCTCGGCGTCGGGTTTTTCCCGGAACTGCCGGACGATGCGGGCCGATTCGTCGAGGGCATCGCCGAGTTCGAGGTAGCCGTAACCGGTGGCTGCGGCAGTCGGCGCGATACCGAACGTGACAAGCATTTCGGGGTGCTCCTCTGCGAGACGGAAGCCGTGATCGACTATCTTCAGAAACTCATCCACGGGCTCGATGACATGGTCGGCGGTGAACACCGCGATGACGGCATCCGGGTCGCGGGCGGCAATCGCGGCCGCGCTGAATCCGACAGCGTTGAGCGTGTCGCGGCCGGTCGGTTCGCCGAGAAACTGCCCGGGCGAAAAACCGGCGAGCGCCCCGGCTATGACGTCCGCGTGGGATTGACCGGCGCAGATATACCGGTTGGAAGCAGAGACCAGCCCGTCCAAGCGGTCGAACGCGAGCTGAAGCAGGCTTTTCCCGCCGATGAACGGAATGAGTTGTTTGGGGAGTTTAGCGCGGCTCATCGGCCAGAGCCGCGTGCCCGAACCGCCGGCGATGATTAGTGCGTGTCTCATAGGTGGGGAATGGGGTCCGGGAACTTGGCAGCAGGGGAAGAGGGATTCATCAGGTGATGCCCGCGCCTTTGCCGGCCTTGCGTTTTTGGTATTCCGATTCGATCCATTTGTAGGTCGCCGCCAGACCTTGATCCAGCGTTATGTCCGGCTCCCACCCGAGCACTTTTTTGATAAACGTGTTGTCGGAGTTGCGACCGGCCACCCCCAGCGGCGCGTCCAAGTCGTAGCTGCGTTTCATCTTCACGCCCGCGATCCTCTCCACCTTGTCCACCAGCGTGTTGACGGAAACCAGCTCGCTCGATCCCAGGTTGATCGGCGTGGCGATGAGTTCATCGCAGTGGGTGATTGCGTCGATCCCTTTCACGCAATCCTCGATATACATGAAGCTGCGCGTCTGCTCGCCACTGCCCCAGATACTGATCCTCAGGTCTTTTGAGTCGATCGCCTCGATCACCTTCCGGCAGATGGCCGCCGGCGCCTTTTCCCGTCCCCCGTCCCACGTCCCGTGCGGCCCATACACGTTGTGGAGGCGCGCGATGAATGTCTGCATTCCCCTCTCGTGCCAGTATTCCTCGCAAAACTGTTCGGAAATGAGTTTCTCCCAGCCGTAGCCCCTCTCGGCCATCGCTGGGTAGGCGTCGCTTTCTTTGAGCGCTCTCACGTTCGGGTCCCTCTGCAACAGCGTGTTGTAGGCGCACGCCGAGCTGGAATAAAAATACCGCCGTGCCCCGGCGCGGCAGGCCGCCTCAACCATGTGCGCGTCGATCAATATCGAGCGCAGGCACTCGACCCGAAACCTCTCGATGAACCCCATGCCTCCCATGTCGGCGGCCAGGTTATAAACTTCCGCCGCCCCCTCGCATGCACGCCGGCAGTTGGGTTCCTCGCTCACATCGAGGCAGAGGTTTTCCGCACCGGGCACGTGCAGATACCACTCGTCGAGCGGCTTCTTGTCCACCGCACGGATGTTGGTGAACCCCTTGTTCCGAAAATACAGCGCCAGGTTGCCCCCGATGAATCCCCCGGCTCCGGCGATCACGATCAGGTCGTCTTTCTGGAGCGCCGCGTCTTTTTCTGCCACCCGTTCGGTTTCTTTCATTTTTGTCTCTCGTGGTTTTCAGCGTGCCGCCTGCCGACAAACACCCCCCCGTCACGCGAAACAATTACCACCGGATCCCACTGCCGCACAATGGCTATCCTTCCCCGCATAGCGAGCGTTATTGGCCGGATTTTCTAAACGTGCAGGCAGGGGTTTTTCCTTGCGAAAAGTGAAATCTGGAATACATGAACCTCGTGAGCAAACGCTGGGGGTTTATTTTTCTGTTTGTGATTCCGGCCTTCCCGATTCAGGCCGCGAACCCCTTATTGAAAGGGAACATGCTCCAGATGCTGACGGTCGAGAGCGCGACCGACGGGATCCCCTCCGGCTGGTGCGGGCGTGCGATGCTTTCCCTGTTGAACAAATCCGGACTCGGCCGCGGGCTGAAACCGGGGAACGGCCAGGACTGGGAAAAAATCCTCAGCGATGCGGGGTGGAAGCCGGTGAAGGTGACAAGCCCGGCAAGAGCCCCGCTCGGGAGCGTGCTGGTCTACTCTGGAGATCAGAGGCTCGGGAAGATTCCCCGCGGAACGCCCGGCGGGTATTTCGGTCATGTCGAGATGGTTTCATTGGCACCGAATGGCGGCAGGGTCTATGTGGCCGACTGCCCGCGGCCAATTCCGGGCGGGTCGGTTCCAAACAACTTCACCGGACGGGCGTGGGTGCCGCCGGGAACGATGCTCGCGGCACCGGCCCCTGTGGATTCCCAGGTGGCGGTGGTCCTGCAGCAACGGCTCCAGATGGCCCAGGCTTATTTCAGCGAGCAAAGGACCGAACACGCCTCTCTGCAGACTTCGTTACGCGAGGCGGAATAGAAAAGCCCAACGCCTACAAATCCAGGCCGGTTCTCCCGGCATGTTGGAAGCCTGATAGGTTCACGCTGGAGATTCCTTTGGAAAATAGGATGGCATGGAACTGGCGGCCCATCCCCTCGGGGTGGAGGAGCATTCGGAGGGAGTGGAGTTTTTTTCTTCCAACCGGGTCCGGAGCCCTGCCGTCCATGGCCAGGAGCAGGGAAGTCGAGGCCCCAACGAGGAAGTGGTGCTGGTCGGTGAAGTTTCGGAACTCCCATCCGGCCGCGGTGGCATCGCTCGCGAGGAGGGAGAAATTCACGTGGGCCGTGATGTCTTTTTCGCCGGGAGCTTCAAGCGGATTCGAGTCGCGCCGGTGGCCGCGGTAGCACGCCAGTGTTCCGTCGGTCCGGTGTTTGGCGAGGAGGGATTCCCGGGTCATGCCATAATCCACGGCGAGAAGAAATCCACGGGCAATTTTCGCAGTGAGCGTGTGAAGAAGCGGGCGGTGAGAAAGACAGACCTCGGTGGTGAATCCTTTCGGGCGTATGGGAAATGTTGCGACGAGGCCGGCGAGTTCACCCGCGACCGGCATTTCCTTCCATGTGAATGCATGGTTTTCACGGCCCACATGCAGCTCGGTCCATCCGTCGCCGGTCGAGCGGAGGAGATGGACGGGGAACGCATCAAAGAGTTCATTCGAATAGTGGACCCCGCAGAGCTCCGGAAGCGCGGCGGCGGCGGAGACCCACGAGACATTGTGGCCCGCAAGTTTCCCGGCCTGCTCTTTGTGAAGCGCGGCGGAGGGCTCGACGATGAAAAGCCGTGCCCTGCCCAATGGTGTGGAAGCAAGCGCTTCGAGAATGTCCCGCGCGAGCTGGCCGTCCCCCGCGCCCTGCTCGACAAGAGCGAAGCCTGCCGGCTCACCGAGCGCCCGCCACATCTCGACAAACTGTCCGGCGAGGATTTCGCCAAACACGGGACCGATGCTGACATTGGTGAAAAAATCGCCGTTGCTACCAATGGCGGATCTGCCTGAAGCATAATACCCCGCATCGGGATCGTAGAGAGCACGCTCCATGAAGCGGTCGAAAGGCATCGGGCCGGAGCCCTCAATCTCCGCCGCGAGGCGAGCCTCAAGGCCGGGTGACTTCCCGGACATACACGTTCACCTGCCCGTCGGCCTCACGAACATCCGTGATCTGGAATGGACGCCGGGCATCGCGTGAAAAGGTCGTCCCGACGCCCGGCGGACGGACACCGGCCGGGAACTCGACGATAACACGCACATTTCCGGACTTACCACCGAATCCGATGGCCTCAGTGATGGTGCCCTGTGTGCGCAGAACAGCACGGTCAGGACCTGCCGCCGTGACCACGAAACTTCCGTTCAGGTAAACCCGCTCGCTGTTCACATCCGCGCCCGCCATACCCAAAACGTCTTTGACATTCAGGAGCCGGCCACGCGGCATCTGGCCCGGTGCATAGGTCGGCCAAGCACCGGTCGTAGAGGCAGCGATGGCACCCGGAGTTGGAGTCGGGGAAGGCGGAGGAGGCGCGGTCGGTGAGGCGGCGGCGACAGGCGGAGTGCTCGCGGGGCTCTCCTTGATCACGACCGCCGGACGCGCCGGAGGAACATCCACAACAGCTGGAACAGGGGTTTGATCGGGCACTGAGGGCGACGGCGGCATGTTGACTGCGAGGGGCCGCTCGACGCGCATGAGCCGGTTCTGCGGCGGCCCGTCCTGCGGGGCGTCCGCGAGGCCGGCGCGCTTGCGGAATCCCGCGTATTTTTTGTCAGCATCGTCCTGCCGGCGTGCGGTGATGACTGGCAGCCCGGCGGCGACGTTCAGTGACTGGGGGGGATCCAACGTGAATGTGCCCGAGGCCGTGGAGGATTCGTAGCTCGGATAAAGGATGGAGATCGCGGTGGCCTTGAGTCGCCCGTCGGAGAGCCGCTCGACGTGAATGATGGCCGCGAGTTCGTTTTCGCGTTTGAGGTCGATGTCCAGGCCGGTGAGAAGCGTCCGGTGGAGGGCGGGAACAACTTTCGTGTCGGCGGTGAAAACCTGTTCGAGGAGGACCTGCCGGCTCTCTTTGGATTGGGCAAGCGCCACGACGCCCGACTTGAAAAAATCCCCGCCCGTAAGCTCGTAGGAATCGAGAATGTTGTAGGTGCCGACAACGTAGGGGACAAGTTCCTGGGCAAGCTTGAAATAATTCCGGAGGTAGTTCCGGATCAGGGTTTCGTTCACGCGCTCGAGCTCGCGCGGGGTCAGCCGTCCGTAGCGGTCAAGGATCTGCGAGGCTTTTAAAAACTCGCCGCGCGGTGCTGCGGTGAGTTCGAACCGCTTCGGCGGCTCGAGCTTTTTCACCTTGGTGAGAATCTGGTAGCCGAGCGGTAATTCCGGGTGCCCGAAAACGTAAATGCTAAAGATCCATGATCCGATGGCGAAGCCGATGAGCAGAAGAATGATGATCGTCCAGATGAAGAGGCTGCCGTCTCTTGGGGAGCGCTCGTCATCCACGGAATCGAAATCGGGTCCGGAAAACCTTGAGTGAAGCTTCTTCCTGAGGCGCGGATCGGGCGGCATAGCTAGGAATCCGTGGGTTCGAACGAGGTTCCGCACCCGCAGGATCGTGCGGCACGCGGGTTGCGGATGCGGAATCCTGAGCCCGCCAGCCCCTCCTCAAAATCGAGTGTGCATCCATCGAGCTGGCCCGCGCTAGCGGCGTCCACAAAGACGCGGGCTCCGAGGTGAGACACAACAAGATCGCCGGCCTGCGCGGAACCGATCGTCATCGCGTATTGCAGGCCCGCGCAACCGCCTTTTTCCACGGCCAGGCGCAGCCCTTCACCCGCCTCTTTTTCGCGGACGAGGTCGAGAAGCGCCCGGGCGGCATTGTCGGTCACTGTGATCACGTTCTTTTCTTATGAACGAATCCATGCGAAGTCAAATGGCATGGGAAAGATTCGTTTGCTTCCGGACGAGGTCGCGAGCCAGGTCGCGGCGGGCGAAGTCGTGGAACGCCCGGCCTCGGTCGTCAAAGAACTCGTGGAAAACAGCATCGATGCCGGCGCCGGGCGGATCACGGTGGAGTTCGCCCGCGGCGGCACGCAGCTGATCCGGGTGACGGACGACGGATGCGGGATGGACCGCGAGGATTCCCTGCTCTCGCTGGAACGCCATGCCACGAGCAAAATCCGGACGGCCGGGGACCTCGCCGCCGTCACCACGATGGGGTTCCGGGGAGAAGCGGTCCCGAGCATCGCCAGCGTCTCGCGGTTCCGCTTGGTCACGCGGCCACCCGGCACGGGCGCGGGCACCGAGATCCAGGTCGCCGGTGGAAAAATTGAATCCGTCTCCGACAGCGGCGAAGCCCCGGGGACATCGATCGAGGTGCGCACGCTCTTCTTCAACCTGCCCGCCCGGAGAAAATTCCTTCGCGGCGAGGAGACCGAGGCGGCTCACATCGTCCACCAGATGCAGTCGCTGGCGCTCGCGCACCCTGGCGTGGCCATGACGCTTGTGCGCGAGGGAAAGAAGGTCTGGCAGGCCGCGGCCAGCCCAGACCTCGGCGTCCGGATCCGCGATCTTTTCGGGGAGGATTTTTTGCGGCGCTTGCTGCCCCTTGAACCCGGCGAGGAGAACGGCGTCAAAATCTCGGGGTTCCTGTCGAAACCCGGCGAAGGCCGACCGGACCGCGAGCAGCAGTTCATGATCCTGAACGGGCGGGTCGTGCAGTGCCCGGCGATTTTCCAGCCGCTGCGGGAGGCCTATTCGGAAGCGCTGCCCCGCGGACGCCACCCGCTGGCAGTCCTGAGCATCACGATGGATCCCCTCGCCTTCGACTGCAACGTTCATCCCGCGAAACGGGAGGTCCGTCTTCACCGTCCGGATCTCGTCCGGCAGGCGGTCTTTCTTGCGGCAAAAAAATTGCTGGAGAGCTTGAGAAAACCGGCCATCAGCGTCGTGCCATCGGCACCGCAGCCAGCACCGCAAAACCCTCGTCCTACATCGACCTCTGCGACGACCCCGGATCCAGATCGCTCTGCGACGCCAACACCGACCGCAGCGCCGCAGGCTGGGGCATTCCGGGCGCCTTCCCAAGAGGGATTGGATCTCGCAAAACCGGTGCCCGCGGAAGATGCGTTCCAACTGATCGGTGGACTCGACAACCGCTGGATCCTGATGCAGAGCAACGACGGCCTCGTCCTGCTGAATATCCGCGCGGCCTCGGAACGGATCCTCTTTGAAAACCTGCGGCGCGAAATGGAAACCGGAACCGTCCCTGCGCAGCGGCTGCTGATCCCGGAAATCATCGAGCTCCCGGTCCGGGATTCCGTGTGGATCTCGGAAAACCTGCCCGCCCTCGGGGCGACCGGATTTGCGCTCGAACCCTTCGGCGGAAACACCTTCAAAATCGAGGCGCTTCCCCCGGCTCTTGCGGGACGTGATGCCCGCGCGACCCTGCTCGACATCTGCGAATCGCTCCGCGCGTCCGGATCGCTCGGCAACCATGCGCTGGCGACGGATTCGCTCGCCAAATCGGTCTCGGTCCTCGCTGCCATCGACGGCTTCTCCTACGACGAAAACCGAGCGAGACAACTCGTCCGCGAGCTTCTGCGCTGCGAGCTTCCCTATGCGAGCCCTCGCGGACATCCGACAATGATCCAGTGGTCGTTCTCCGAGCTGGAGAGGAAGTTCAGTTAGTGTAGTCCGCCAAGCAGATAGGCGGTTGACAACAGCCTCTACAACATAACCGGCAATCCGTTGGGCGGACTACATTAGGACTCGGCGCGGACCCTCAAACCCTGACGTATTGAACCGGGAGCCGACTCAAGAAATGCTCACCGAGGAGTTCTTTCGCGGCGCGCGCGGGCCAGTGCGGATCGCGGAGCGACTCCCTTGCGATCAGCACGACGTCCGCGCGGCCTTCCGCAATAATTTCCTCCGCCTGCCGCGGGGTCGTGATGCCGCCGACGGCCATCGTGGCGATGCCCGCTTCCTTGCGGATCCGCTCGGCGAACGGAACCTGGAAGCCTGGGGCAAACGGGATTTTCGCATCGGGGACGAGCGCCCCCGAACTGCAGTCGATAAAATCCGCGCCCTCGCTTTTGAGGCGCTTGGCGAGCTCGACAGAATCCTCGATCGTCCATCCGCCCTCGGCCCAGTCCGTGCAGGAAATCCGCACCGCCATGGGAAGATGCTCCGGCCAGACCGCCCGCATCGCGCGGAAGGTCTCAATCGTGAAGCGGGCGCGGTTCTCGAATCTCCCGCCGTATTCGTCGCTGCGGCGGTTCGAGAGCGGGGAGAGGAAGCTGTGGGCCAGGTAGCCATGCGCGGCATGAAGCTCGACGAACTCGAAACCCGCGGCCGCGGCACGCCGGGTGGCTTCCACAAAGCGGCCGGTCACACCGTGGATTTCCGGGACGGTCATCTCGTGCGGCGCGCGCGGCAGATTATCTCCGAAGGCAATGGCGCTCGGCCCCCAGGGCTCCCATCCGCCATCCTTTTCGCCGATCAACCGGTCCCCCTCCCACGGGCGTGAGGCGCTCGCCTTGCGCCCCGCATGGGCAAGCTGGATGCCGGCGACCGCGCCGTGTTCTTTGATGAATTGAGTGACCCTCAACAGCGGTCCGATCTGCGCGTCATCCCAAAGCCCGGCACAATGCGGCGTGATGCGCCCGCGCGGCTCGACAGCGGTCGCCTCCGCGATGATCAGCCCGGCTCCGCCGATCGCACGGGCCCCCAGATGGACGAGATGCCAGTCGTTCGCATATCCGTCCTGCGAACTATACTGGCACATCGGGGAAATGCCGATGCGGTTGCGGAATGTGATGCCGCGGATGGTCAGGGAATCAAAGAGGGTGCTCATGGGGCATCCATGTGACCGGTTTCTTGACATGGAGGGAAGCAGGAATATCGAAAGCATCCGGCCGCGCGATTTCCGATGCCGCTTGTGATTGCCCTCGGTGCTCGAACTTGCCAATCATGAGCCTGTGAAATCCACCGCTTCCGATTCCACTGCCCCGTCTCGATCCGCGTCGTGGCGGAAGCGGATTTTCTCACTGACAAGACGGCGGGTGTTCGTTCTGCTGGCGTTCTGCGTGTTGCTGGGTATCGGTGTCCGGGCAGCGCTTCCGCTGCTGGTCGAGCGGGGAGCCGCGTTTGCCTCGCGCTACTATCTGGGGCTGCCCGCCCGCATCGACAACGTCGATTTTTCGCTCTTCAAGGGCAACTTCCTGCTCGAAGGAGTCCGTCTTGGAAACGCTCCGGACAAGGCGACTCCGATGCGCGCTGCGTGGGATCCGCCAGTCATCGATCCTTCTGCGACGCTCCTGCAGATCAACCGGATTTCCATTTCCTTGTCATGGCGTGATCTTCTCAAGAAGACCGTGCGGCTCACCGAGGTGACGATCGATGCACCTTCCTTGCGGTTGCTGCGCGAAGAGGATGGAGCGATCGACCCGCTGAGGCATGCCAGACCGATTGCGGTTCCAGCGAAGAGCAAGGAAGCACCCGGCAAGCCCCCGGAGAAACCGTGGTCGGTTGCGGTCGATCAGTTTGCGCTTCGAACACCGAACGTGTTCATCACCGATCATTCGAGCGGGCGGAACCTGCTGGAGTTCTCGCTGGAAGGTTTCGAGCTCGACAACGTGACGGCCAAGGGCCCGGATCTCTCGCTCGGAGCGGTCGGAATTCACGGGCCGGTGCTGCGCGTCCAACGTGATCTCGTGCTCGCGGATTCCAAAAAAACCGCAGCCCTTCCCGCTTCGTCTGCAGGCACTCCAGGAACCGTGGCAGCCGGCACGGGTGCCGATGCCACGCCAGCCGCCGGATACCGGATTAATAAAGTCGAGATCGAGCGCGCCCGTTTCACTTGGGTGAGCGAACAGGGTCCCCTGGACGTGCTGCTGACGTTGAAGGCGTCCAACATTACGGCCGAGCCGGGCAAACGATTTCCGATCGACCTGGCCTTGCAGATCGCGGACGGAAAAATCGCCATGGCCGGAGAGGTGGGGATTTTCCCGCCCGCTTGCACCGGCGAACTGACATGGAGTGCCCTGCCATTCCCTCCGCTGCTTTTGGCTTCCCTGCCCGAACTCGCGGCATGGCTGCACGCAGCGGATTCCAGCGGGCACCTGAAAATCGACACGGATATCACCGGCGTCCACGGGCCGCCGGCGATCCGGTTTTCCGGGCGCAGCGCGATCGAGGCCCTGGCGGTTGCCGATCCCGCCAAAAAGGAATTTTCCCTCGGCTGGAAACGACTCGAATGCGTGATGAGCGATGTCTTCGTTCCGGTGCCGGATCCCGCAAAATCCATGCCGACCACACGGGTCCACTTCGACCTGGTCCGTCTCATCGATCCGGAGATCCGTTACACTTATCCGTCGCCGGCGCTGAATGCTCTGCTGGGAATTTCCAGCTCCTCTGCCGGCAGCCAGGGGGCTGCTCCTCCGCCGTCGAAAGCCGGAAGCTCGGAGTATTCCCCCGTCGAGGCATCAGTCGCCCTGCTGGAGATTTCCGGGGGGAACATCGAAGTCCATGACACGACGGTTAGTCCCGCCGTCACCTCGACCGTGCGCGACTTGGCTGTCACCGCCAGCGCCATCCATTTTCCGGACCCGTCGGCGGAAGCGATCAGCCTCCGCGCGACGCTGCCGCTCGCATCCCTGTTCACGCTCGAGGGCAGCCTCAAACCGGGAAATACCGGAGACTTCACCATCTCGTTGGAACAGCTCGATCTCCCGACATTCAACCCCTATGCGGCCGCTGCCGGGGCCTCTCTGGATGGCGGGCAGATTTCGCTGAAAATGAAGCTGAAGACCCAGGGGGCGATGATGCAGGCCGACAACGATCTGGTGCTCCGCCAACTGGCGCTTTCCCTGCGGAATCCCGCCGACTTCACCCGCGAGTTCGGAATGCCGATCGACCTGGCGATTGCCCTGATCAGCGATCCCGCCGGCGACATCCGGCTCACGATCCCGGTGCGAATCGACGAGAAAGGAACGACAGTGGCCACGCACACGGTCGTCGCATCCGCCTTGAAGGCCGCACTCCTTGGCGCGGTGAGCACCCCCCTGAAACTGCTCGGGGCGACATTCGGAAAACCATCGGGGCAGAACGCAGGAGCCTTGTCGATTGCGCCCGTCAAGAGCCCCGACGGCAGCACCGATCTCGCCCCCGACGCCCCGGCGCGCATGACCGGGCTGGCCAAGCTGCTCGCAGAGCGCCCGACAATGGGACTGGTGCTGCGCGGGCGCACGAGTCAGCAAGATCAGCCGCTGGTTGCCGAACAGGCGCTCATCGATCGCATCAAGGACAAGCAAGGCTTGCCCAAGGTCGATGGTGACGGCTTTCTGGCGCGCTACAGGATCAGCCAGATCCTCGCAAAAAGGGGAAAGGGACAAGCGGCCCCGCTTCCGGCGAAAGATCAGGCGCTCTTCGACCGCTATCTCGCCGCGGCCGGAAACCTCGACAGCCGCCTCGACCTGCTTGCCAAGACCCGAGCGGAAAAAGCCAGAGACCTGCTGGTCGCCAAGGGCGTGTCGGCGTCCCGCCTGAACATCGGCGAGCGCGAGGCCGTGGGAGACGCCGGTGTCGTCATCTCATACCGGCAGCAACCTGCCGTAAAGGGGAAGACAAAGAAGTGAGAAAATGGAGTTTGTCATTCTTGTAAGCGGCTTTGAAAGATCTCGTAGATCCATCTGCGGGGTCCAGCGAATACGCAGGTGACAGTCCGCACGCCTTTGACAATTGAATATTCAAAAATCACCCGATGCGATGCCTCCCGAAGGCGGTGAAATCCCTCCAACTCATCAAAAAGAGATTTGATGTCGACGCGCTCCTTTGCGATCACCGGCACATCGGGACGAAGGAACCGATGATGTTTGTTTTTCCGACATATTTGGGGGGATAAGCGGAACCAGAGAGGTCAAAGACACCGTATCCACCTTTTCTGAAAACCACGAAGCCTTCGTTGCCATAAGGTTTGGCGGATGGGTTCAAAGCTTCGCCCCCTGTCGGGGTGTTGGTAAAATTCCCGGATGTGAAAAGTACTGCATCGACCTGGGAGTCCTTCGTAACGGCATAAACGCGCACGGCGGTTTCGCTCATCGGCGGAATTTTTCCCGGAGGCACTATGAATCCGGGGGCAGAAAGCAATTTGCAGAGATCATTTGTCGTCAGATAGCCCCCCTTGAGAATCTGCCCCGTCCAATTTGTAAAACTCCCGCCCAGATCTCCCGGCCATCCAAGATTCGTATCACCAGCCCTGAACCCGTCGATGGCCATTTGTTGAGCCACCAGACGCAGTTGCTTCATGTGGCTCACTGACTGCATCGTGGTCATTCGCGCTTTGAAGGAGTGGTCGACGTTGAGCCTCGGGAGAAAAGCTAAGATCAATATGATCCCGATGATCACAATAAACTCCGTCAAGGTCAGCCCAGCCTGATTCCGGGGGTTCATGCTGGCTGGATCGTCTGCTTCCGGGATGAGGGGGTCAACCGGAAAGCGGTGCATCAACATCCATTTCGGAAATCGAAATGGGGTCAGGATTCATAAAAGTGCAAACCGCTGGGAAATCCCTCTGAGTGGGAGCGGGCATTTGGCTGTGACATGGCTTGACGGATGATGTGTGATGCGTGATGCTCTTCGTCATGAGGACGACATTGAACCTGGATGACGACGTGATCGCGACGGCGAGGGCGCTGGCTTCCCAGAAGGGGCAGTCGCTGGGCGAGGCGGTTTCTGAACTGATCCGGCGTGCGGTGCGGCCGGCGGCGAAGGCGCCGGCGAAGCGGAACGGGATTCCTTTGTTTCCGGTGGCGCGGGGAGCGCGGCAGGTCACCCCCGAGATCGTGGCGGAATTGCTCGATGAAACCCCATGAGCCGGTTTCTCCTCGATGTGAATGCCCTGCTGGCTCTGCTCGATCCGATGCACGTGCATCATGAGGCGGCGCACGACTGGTATGGGCAGGGACCTCAGAAGCGGCTACTGACATGTTCCCATGTCGAGAACGGGGTGATCCGGGTGGCCAGTCAGCCGAAATATCCGAATTGTCTCGGAACGAGCGGTCGCGTGCGCGAAGCGGTGCAGAAATTCATCCGCCAAGTGAATGCCGACCGGTGCGACCAGGAGGCCACCCTTGTCGATGACAAAGTCCTTTTGCGCCCGGAGCTTTTGACTCCGTCCCGGGTCTCGGATTTGTATTTGCTCGCGTTGGCTGCGGCCAACGCCGCCAGGCTGGCCACTTTCGACCAGCGCATTCCTGCTGCGGCCGTAGCCGGTGGCTCCAAGGCGTTGGAAGTTATCCCGATTTGAATCGGGTTAGTTTTTTCATTGTCCGGCGAGGTCGCCGGACACCACACGCGAGGGCACGTATGCTCCCCGGAAAAGCTCAGGACAGCGCCAGGCGTTTGGCGAGGAGGTCCATGAGGTATTCGCGGAGTTCCGGGTCCGGGAGCTTTTCGAGGAGGGAATTGAAGAATCCATTGACGATGAGCCGGCTGGCGTCGTCGCGGGGGATGCCTCTCGCCTGCATGTAGAAAAGCTCTTCCACACTGACCGGGCCGTTGGTGGCTCCGTGCGTGCAGCGGACGTCGTCGTTGAGGATTTCCAGCCCTGGCATCGAGTTCGGGTCCGCCTCGTCGCTGAGGATGAGGTTGCGGACTTTCTGGTAGGCATCGGTCCCGTTTGCACCAGGCTGCACTTTGATGAGGCCGGCGAAGATCGTGCGGGCTTTGTCGTCGAGGGCGTTGAGATAGAGGAGGTCGCTCGTGGCGTGCGGCGCCACGTGATCCTGCAGCGTCCGCTGGTCGATCTCGCGTTCGCCCTCGACCGGATTGATCGAATACATCTCGCTGCGCGCGCCCTCGCCGACGAGCCGGCTGAGGCTTTCCCCGCGGACGATGCCACCCCCGAAATTCGCCGTCAGCGAGGTGCAGACAGCATCCCTGTCCACGATCGTGGAGTTCAGGTGGAACGCGAGGGAATCCCGCGACCAGTCCTGCACTGCGATGTAGGTGAGCTTGGCTCCGCGCGCGAGGTGCAGGTCGTTGACCCCGCAGGCGAACGCCCGGAGGCCGTCGGCGCTTTGGAAACGGTCCACGACCGTCACCTTGCTGTTCTCGCCGCAGACGATCAGGGTGTGCGGGAAAACCGACGCGCCCGCGCCCTCGACCCAGTGGAAGATCTCGACGGGAAGCGAAACTTCGGTGGCCGGCGGGACATAAAGGAACGCCCCGCCCGAGACCCGGCCTTTGTGCAAGGCCGCGTATTTGTGCGACCCCAGCTCGACCGGCTGGGCCATGAAATATTTTTTGAAGAGATCCCCGTGCTCGCGGGCCGCGACTTCCAGCGGGCTAAAGATCACGCCTTCGGGAAGCCGGGACGCGTCCTCGTGGACGAGCGCGTTGTTCGCGAAGACCATCTTCGCGGCGGATTTCTCCAGGCCGCGCGAAGCCACGATGAGTCGACCCTCGTTCGCGACCGCAGGGGCCGGAACAAACCCCGAAAGATCGAGCGCCGAGATGTTCGCGAACCTCCAGAACTCGTCCTTGCGCGTCGGCGGAGGGGTGGATTCGTATTCCGCGAGGGCCGCTCCCTGGTCGAACCATGCCGGCCAGACCGGGGCCTCCAATTCATTTTCCATAAGTATCATGATCGCAGATTTCTTTGGCCGGGGTCAACCGACCGAACCTTCCATTTCCATATCGATCAGGCGCTTCAGCTCCACCGAGTATTCGAGCGGGAACTGCTGCACGAGATCGTTGACGAACCCGTTGACCGCGAGGCTCATCGCGGCGGCCTTCGGGATCCCCCGCTGCTGCATGTAGAAAATCTGTTCGGCGTTGATCTTGCTGACCGACGCCTCGTGCTGGCTCGCGTTCTCTTTGCCGCGGACGGTGATCGCCGGGTAGGTGTCCGTGCGGCTCTCGGTGTTGATGAGCAGGGCGTCGCACTCGGTGTTGTTTTTGCAGCCCTTGAGGTGCCGGCCGATCTGCACGAGGCCGCGGTAGGTCGAGCGGCCTTTGCCGAGGCTGATACTTTTCGAGACGATGTTGCTCGTGGTGTCGTCGGCGGCGTGGACCATCTTCGCTCCGGTGTCCTGGTGCTGCCCGTCGCCGGCGAGCGCGATCGAGATGACCTCGCCGCGGGCCCGGCGGCCTTTCATAATCACGCCCGGATATTTCATCGTGAGGCGCGACCCGATGTTGCAGTCGATCCACTTGATCTCCGCGTCCTCGTGGGCGAGGCCGCGCTTGGTGACGAGGTTGAAGACATTCGCCGACCAGTTCTGCACGGTGATATACTGGATCTTGGCACCCTTGAGCGCGACGAGTTCGACCACCGCGCTGTGCAGCGTGGAGGTCTCGAATTTCGGTGCCGTGCAGCCTTCCATATACATGACCTCGCTGCCTTCGTCCGCGATGATCAGCGTGCGCTCGAACTGGCCAAAGTTTTCCGCGTTGATGCGGAAGTAGGCCTGGAGCGGGTGCTTCACCTTCACGCCCGGCGGGATGTAAATGAACGAGCCGCCGGAGAAGACCGCGCTGTTCAGAGCGCTGAACTTGTTGTCCCCGGTCGGGATCACTTTGCCGAACCACTTGCGGAAAATCTCCGGGTGCTTCTGGAGGCCGTCGGTCGATCCGACAAAGATCACCCCCTGCTCGCCGACCGCGGCCTTGATGTTTGAATACGCGGCCTCGCTGTCGAACTGGGCCTCGACACCGGCGAGAAATTTCCTCTCCTGCTCGGGGATTCCGAGGCGCTCGAACGTGCGCTTGACGTTTTCCGGCACCTCGTCCCACGAACGCTTCGGCGCGGTCCCTTGGGACAGGTAGTAGCGGATGTTTTCAAAGATGATGTTGTCCAGGTCGTGGCTCGCCCAGTGGGTCGGCATCGGCATGCTCTCGAACTTGCGCAGCGCGTCCTTGCGGAACTCGCGGATCCAGTCCGGGTCCTTTTTGACATCGCTGATGAAATCGATCGTCCGCTCGGTCAGCCCGAGCCCGGCGTCGAACTCGTAGTTGACGTCGTAGCTGAAGTCGCCGACCGAGCGGTCGATGTTCACGTCGGGTTTGGTTTCGGTGCTCATGGCAATTTCAGGCGTTGGCGAGAACCTCTTTCTCGACCCAGTCGTAGCCCTCGGCCTCAAGCTTCAGCGCCAGATCCTTGTCGCCGCTGAGAACGATCCGACCATCAACCATCACGTGGACGACATCGGGCACGATGTAATCCAAAAGCCGCTGGTAGTGGGTGATCACCAGGAACCCCCGGTCGGGCGAACGCAGCGCGTTGACCCCGTCTGACACAATTTTCAGCGCGTCGATGTCGAGCCCGCTGTCGGTCTCGTCGAGGACCGCGTATTTCGGGGCCAGCATGGCGAGCTGCAAAATCTCGCAGCGCTTTTTTTCGCCGCCGGAGAACCCGTCGTTGACCGCACGGGAAGTGAACGTCCTCGGGATCTTCAGCGAATCCATCTTGGCGTAGAGTTCCTCGTAGTATTCGACGGCATCCAGATCCTCGTCTCCCGTCAGCCGCGCCTGGCGGGCGGCCCGGATGAAGTTGGCAATCGTCACGCCCGGCACCTCCATCGGGTATTGGAAGGCGACGAAGAGCCCGGCGCGCGCCCGTTCGTCCGGCTCCGCCATCTCGAACAGCGACGCGCCGTCGAGGGTCACCGAGCCAGCGGTCACCTCGTAATCCGGGTGCCCGGCCATGACCTTGGCGAGCGTGCTCTTGCCCGATCCGTTTTTGCCCATGATGGCGTGAACTTCCCCTTTCGGGACTTCGAGGTCGAGGCCGCGCAGAATTTCGCGGTCCCCGATGTTGGCGTGCAGGTTTTGTATGTGGAGTGACATGGAAATGAGTTTCTCAGGTGTTGCAATCGGGGCAGAGGCCGCGGACGGTGACCTCGGTCTGGGTCACGGAAAAATTCTTAGGAAGCTGCCAAGGATGGCCGGAACGTAAACCTTTCGAGACCGGGACGTCATGAACTATTCCGCAACGCTCGCAGACGAAATGCCCGTGTTCCTTGAGGTTCGGGCAATACCGCGTGGCATCGCGGTCCACGTTGACCTGCTTGGCCAGACCGCAATCGACCAGCGTCTCCAAACAGTTGTAAACCGTGGCCAGCGAAATTCCGGAAATCCGCTTTTTCGCCCGCAAAAAAACCTCGGTCGCCGTCGGGTGATCCCGTTCCGCCAGCAGCACATCATAAACCTCCCGCCGCTGCGGGGTCAGGCGGTGCCCGCTGTGGCTGATCCTCTCCTCATACCCGGGAATGGCCGGCGGTTGCTTCGTCATGATGGCGCAACTTACCGCTCAAACTCTCTTGATCAAGAATTATTCTAAATAAAAACTGGGGACAAGTCGGCGGTGTCCTGATTTCACAAAGCCATGATAGGCCCCCGGGGCGGAAGCGGTGGGGTCTGCTCAAGCTGCTGAATGATCTGGATGCACGCGCCTGTCTCGAATGTTTCAGAGAACCCTTGCTTTTCCTGAGCCTTTTCCTTGCCGGGCACATGACCGGATGCATCGCTGGACGCGTTGTTTTCGGGCGTGGGTTTGAGTTTGGGAAGCGCAAACCGGAATTCGCAGAGATCGCCCTTGCCTGTATCGTTGACCCCGGCTTGCACGCGGCCTGAGCCGCCTATCTCTCCAAACCCGACCGCGTCGGGAGGCAGATCGGCTGCCCTCTCTTTTGTCCGATGAATCTTAATGGAACCATATGAAATGCTTTCGTTGCTGAAAACGCAGCGCATATCCATCCGCCCGCTCACCGGGCATCTCCAGCGGATGACGGGCAGGATGCTGCCGACGGCGGTAAGTTTGTCGGCAGCATCCTGCCCGTCATCCGCTGGAGA